>Ga0334884_1003211_pt1 | contig 18964 bp, 15 predicted proteins | sample GraSluR1_MG_7_FD_207215 | JGI IMG/M metagenome (GOLD analysis project Ga0334884, IMG submission 207215) | Sludge microbial communities from methane-producing bioreactor in Wageningen University, Netherlands - Granular Sludge_12_05 R1 | ecosystem: Engineered > Bioreactor > Anaerobic >...
GCATCTCCATTCCGGCCGACTGCCGGATCGGGCCCGGGCTGTACATCGGACATTTCGGACAGATCGTGCTGAATGCGAACGTCGTCATGGGCAGCAACTGCAACCTGTCGCAGGGCGTGACCATCGGCCTGGCCCGCCGGGGAGAGCAGATCGGCTCGCCGCGCCTCGGCGACCGCGTGTATATCGCGCCCGGCGCCAAGATCATCGGCCCGATCCATGTCGCCGACGGCACCGCCGTGGGCGCCAACGCGGTGGTCACCCGGGACACCGAACCCGACGCCGTCGTGGTTGGGATTCCCGCCAAGACCATCAGCACCTCCGGCAGCCGCTTCTACATTCAGCATCCGTACCCGCCGTCAATCTCGACACCGCCGCCCGCACCCCGGCCGCCGGTCGATCCCGCCTGACAACATCCGGGCTAGAAGACCCGCGCCGGATCGATCTTCGAGATGCAGAACGCGTGCTTGCCCGACGGCAGCGGCGCGATCGCTTCCACCAGTTCCACCTGCCAGGTCATCTGCCGGCCCAGGAACTCGGGAATCTGCCGCGCGAAGAACGCCTCGGTCTCGGGACCGTACTCCGGTCCGGCCACCACCCGCAACGTTACCGCGCCGGGCCGCTCTTGCAGGAGCTGCGCCTGCCTGACCCCGGGCGCCCGCGCGATGAGATAGATCGTGAGCGCGGCGCCGGAGACGAGCTTGCCCTCGGGGGTGACCAGGAAATCGGTCTCGCGTCCGGCCGCCATGCCCAGGCGTACCAGACCGCGTCCACAGCGGCAGGCGCCGGCCAGGGGTACGCCCATGTCTTCGATCCGGTAGCGGATCATCGGCATGCCGTAGTTCGAAAGATCGGTGATCAAGATGCGGCCGGGTTCGCCCGGCGCCACCGGCGCTCCGTCGCGCTCGATCTCGACCACCAGATGCTCCGAGCAGAGATGCAGGCCATCGTGTTCGTCGCACTCGGAGCCGATGATCCCCGTCTCGCGCGACCCGTAGCGGTCGAAGACGCGGCAGCCGAAACACGCCTCGATCACCTGCCGGCGTTCCTGGCCGAGGACCTCCGCCGAGGTGACCACGCCGGCCAGCGGCGGCAAGCCGTCGTGGCCGCGGGCCAGCAGAAAACGCGCGAAAATGTAGACGCTGTTGGCGTAGCCGAGTAGCACGCGCGGCCGGTGGCGCCGCAAGGCGGCCACGAATCCCAGCATGGTCTCGGGGGTCAGGCTCGACGAGTCGAGCACGATGCGCCGGTCGAGCAGCCGATTGCGCCAGCGCGCGCGCCAATTCGGCGCGTGCAGGAAAGCCTGCGGATGTCCCCAGATGTAGGCGACGCGGCAGCCGAAATCCCAGCCCGCCCAGCGGTCGTGGCGGTAGGCGCCGGCCACGCGCGAGAAGTAGCGGCGGCGGTCCATCGCGAACTGGAGCGGTTTGCCCGAGGAACCGCCGGTGCGGTCCAGCACGATGTCGCGCTCCCGGTACCCCTCACTGATCATGTCGCGCCAGTGGTTCTGGATGTGTTCCTTGGTGACGACCGGCAGCTTGACCAGGTCGGCGACCGTCCGCACCTGGGCGGGATCGGCGCCCTGCTCCTGCCAGAAACGCCGGTAATGGGGGTTGCACGCGAGCGTGTGCCGCAGCAGCGCCTGCAGGCGCCGGTCCTGGTGTTCGGCGACGGCCGCGGGGCTCCACCACTGGCTCGCCTCGAGGCGCCGCAACTCCGCGGGCACATGGTTGCGTTCCCAGAGGGATTGCAAGAGAAACGCTGTCTTGGCCATCCGGGCGGCACTCATGGATTCAGAACTCCCTAGGTTGGCGCGGAGCGTTGCATAAAGCGCACCGCAGCCCATACTACAAACGGCCGCCATGGTAGCACGACCCGTCCGATCCAGCCACGGCGGGGGCCACCACCGGGTTTCTATCGGCTTGGCGATCCCTTGCTAACGAGAATTCTGCTGGCAACAGGCGGCGGGTTCTTCTATCTATCGGGCCGAGGCCGCCTGCTTGAAAGGCCGGCGCCAATCGTACGCCAGGAAACGATACCAATCATGCAAAAACCGTCGGTACTCATCGTCGCGTACGCTTTCCCGCCTAACAGTGTCGTCGGCGCCCAGCGACCGCTGCGCATGGTCAAGTACTTGCCACGCTTGACCGACTGGCAACCCATCGTCCTGAGTGCCAGGCAAACCGGCCAACTCACTGACCACAGCCTCCTGGACGAAATCCCGGCCGGGGTTCCCGTCTACCGGACCCGATCCTGGGAACCGATCCGGTTGTTGCAACGGCGTCTGCGCGCCGGCGCCCGCCAAACCGGCGAAGAGCCGGGCAACGCCAAGCTCGGCGTCGAACCCGGCGTGGCACCCGCCAAACGACCGCCGTCGCGGTTCAAGAAACTGCTCCTCGACCTATTGAGTACCCCGGACTCGCAGCTCGGCTGGGTCGGGTTCGCGGTGGCGGCCGGCCTGCGCATCGCCCGCCGGCATCGGCCCGACGTGATCCTAGTCACGGTTCCGCCCTGGTCGGCCCTGATCGTCGGCCACGTGCTCGGCGCCTTGACCCGGATCCCCTGGGTGGCGGATTACCGCGATCCGTGGACCGACATCGACCGCGGACCGGTCGCCCCGTGGCGCCAGCGCTTCGAGCGATGGCTCGAAAATCGGCTGCTCAAGAACGCCGCGGCTATACTCTCGTCCTCGGACCGGTACACGGCGATCATGCGCGACCGCTTCACCGCGAGGCCCTCCGGCGATTTCGCCACCATGTTCAACGGCTTCGACGAGGCCAAGTTCGACGGACAGCCGCCGCAGCGGAACGAGATCTTCACGATCACCCACCTGGGATCGCTGTACAGCTACGTCCAGCCGGAATCGGTGTTCGTGGGCTTGCGGAACTGGCTCGCCCAGGAGCCCGCCCGGCGCCGCCAGGTGCGGCTCCAGTTCATCGGACAGATCGACGGCGCGGTGCGCGCCTCGCTCGCGCGCCTCGGACTGCTCGACCTGACCGAACTGTCGGGGTTCGTGCCGCACGCCGAGGCCATCGCGCGCTGCCGGGGCTCGCAGATCCTGCTGCTGGCGATGGGAAACACGTCCTTGACGCCCGCGGGCTGGATGCCGTCGAAACTCTACGAGTACCTCGCCTGCCGGACGCCGATCCTGGCGTATACGGTGCGCGGGGAAGCGGCCCAGGCCATCGAGAACGCCGGCGCGGGCGCGGTCGTCAGCAGCGACGATCCCCGGGACGTGGTGGCGGCGCTGGATCGCCTCGCATTTCAATGCCCACCGCCGCCCTCCGCAGCGGCCGACGACTGGCCCGCCCCCCTGCGGCGCTTCACGCAGGCCGAGATCATCCCGGCGCTGGCTACGGTGCTGGCGCAGGTTCGCCGCCCGTCTCGGCGCTGATTGCGGGCACCGTCCCGGCGATCACCTGTTCGAGGTCGAGGTACGCGCCCGGCGCGCGCCCGCCGAGCAGCGTCTTGCCCAGCATCAGCAGGCGGCCGCCGACGTGGCGGGCGCCGAAAGTCACGTCGCAGAGCTGTCGCCCCTCGCGGGCCAGGCTGCTCTTGAACGCCGTGCCCCAGCCCACGAGGTCGTAGATGCGCGGCGGCGCCAACGCCGTCATGTCGCTGATGACTTCCTTGTGCAGGTAGACGCCGGGCATGTGGTACGAAAAAGCCTCGTCGTAATCCGACCGCAGCGCCACCCAGTGGCTGCCGTCGCGCAGCAGGTACATGAACGCCGCCGGCTTGCCGTCCAGAAGCAGCAGATACACGATCCAGGCGTCGCGGCCGTCGGTCAGCTCGCTATAGGCCCGGTAGAAAGCCGCCGTCTGCCCCACGGTAGCCATGTCGGTGCCCTCGGCGCCTTTCCAACTCGCCGCGCTGACCTGCAACAGGCTGTCGAAATGCGGCGCCAGCTCGGCGTAGGTCGTCAGACGCAACACCTCGACCGACGCGTGCTGGTGCACCCGATTGTGCGCGCCGCGGAAGCGCTGGCGAATCTTGTTGGTGCGTGCATTGTAGTAGGCGTCCCAGGAATCGGGCAGTTCCTCGTATGGCGACACCATGCCCGCCTCGGCCACCACCGAACCGCGCCGGCCCAGCTCCGCGACGAGGCGGCGCGTGGTTGGGTGGACCAGTTCCATGGCTTTGAACTCGGCCAGGTCCCAGCCCTTGGTCCGGTCGACGGCGGCCAGCAACGGACCGCACCAATCGTCATGTTCGACCAGCAGACCGCTGCGCGGGGTGATGCCCGACTGCAGGAAGCCCAGCACGCGAACGGGCATTCCCTTTCGCCGATGAGTCACGATGTGCAGCGGCACCGCGGCCACCAGGCGCCCCGCTTGCGCCAGCGTCACCACGCGAAGTTGGGTCTCGGGAGCGATCTGCTCGAGCCAGCAGCGGTACCACTCGTGCCGGTGAAAGCTGTTGCGCAGGGTGGCGCGGCCGACCAGGTCGTTCCACGCTTCGGCCAGGGAGAGAAACTCCTCGCGACGCTGGATCACTCGAACTTCGAAACTCATGTTGCCGTCTCCTGGAGAGTTCACCTACGCGCCTCGGCGACCGCGGCGATCCGCGGCCGCTCCACCTGCTTACCGCCGCCTATATAGAACCACCGCTGTTGCTGGCCCCGGCCGAGCAGGCAGAGCGTGCCGTCGTGCTGAAAGCCTATGCGCGCGCAGGCCGCCAGAGACGATATATTGGCCGCCTCGACGAGAGAGACAAGATGCGTCGTATCCGGCAGCACGGGCAAAGCAAGCGCACACCGCATAATCTCGGTGAGACAACGCCGTTTCCGGAATTTCGGCAACGTCAGCCCTTTGTACGAGTAAGCCGCGTCGTTGCCGACCGCGACGGCCGATCCCCGGTACAGTTCCATGTCCCGGCGCCCGAACCAGGCGTAGCCGGCCAGCGTCCCGTCCACGAACGCCCCCAGGCAAGCGCTGCCGCCGGCCAAGGCCTGGGTGATGAAGTCCTGCTGCATGTCCAGGTCGGCGTCCTGCGCGTACCGACTCAACTCGTCGCCGCCGAGCAGGCGCACTTCGATCCCCGCCGCCTGCTCCGCCGAGGCCACGGCAAGGTGCGGGCGATCGAGCCACAGCACGTGCAGGAATCTGAGCCGCGCCACGCGGGCGAGAATCTTGTGCCCGTACTGTCCCATCGCGCGCCGCCAGCCATAGCGCCGCGTGGAGTCTCGAAACTTCGCCGTGATCATGCCGGACGACTCCCCTCGTTGAACCCGCTCCGGTCGTAGACCAAGGTCACGCCGCCGCCGTCGCATTCTGCAGCCGCTGCCAGAACGAGCGCGTCACGTCGGCCAGGTGGTCGGCGATCGACGCCGTGGCCAGACTCACGCCGACGATGAAGTACCACAAAATGTGGTAGACCGTATGCGCGAACAGGCCATTGAACAGCATCATCACCATGAAGAAGCGGATGCTGCGAATGGACATCTCCAACATCCGCAAGTCGAAGAGAAAGCGCTCGACATGGCGGTCAAGCGTGAACTGCTTGCTCTTGATACCTCGGCGCAAGCCGGCGGACGCGTCAAGGACCCGGCGCAGACTCTGCTCCTGGCACTGAAAGAGCGAGATGATCATCCAGCCGAATGCCACGAATCCCTGCAACCCGAGGTGCGTCAAGATCTGCAAGTAGAGATTGTGAACATCTTGCCCTTTGCGGTCGGGGAACTTCTGTAGGCGCGCATGAATGAAGCTATTGACGCCGATACCGTACGGATAGTCGAGGAAGATTTCCCAGGCATCCTTCATGAGTGTGATGCGGGCTTCCTGCGAGGCGCCCTCGATCTCCTCGCCGCCGATCGTCTCGAAACGCTGCCGATACTGCTCCGGCATCGCCAGTTGCGCGACTACCGCCAGCACGAGCAGCACCAGGAGGTTGCGCACCTTGTGCTTGCTCGTCCACCAGATGGTCAACGCTCCCGCGACGACCCCCACATACCCCGCCCGCGAGCCCGTATTGACGATGCACAACACGGCGAGCCCGACGGTTCCTAACATGGCCCACCGCATCCACCACTTGGTCCAGACGTTGCGCAGGTAGTAGAAGAACGGCAGGCACGAGGTGGCCGCCAGGCTGAGTCCGTTCGGATGCCGGTAGCGGTCGACGCCGCCGTGCAAGCGCTGGATGCCCTGGTTGCGCCAGACCAGGCTGCCGGAGATGAGTCCGCGCACCGCCTCCTGGTAGATGTAGAAGAGCGAAAACAGATAGGCGGCCAGGAAAAGCACCACGTGGCGCGGACTACGCAGGAGGTTGGCGATGAAAAACGTGAAGATCGCCTGCTTGGAGACCCACTCATCGAAGGCGTACTTGGCCGAGACGGGATCCATGGCGAACGGAACCTGGATCACGACCAGCACGAAGAACACCGCGGAGGAGATCGCCGCCCGCCGGCCGGTCACGAGCGGCATGGGGTCGCTGACCATCGCCGCGACAGCCAAGAGCGCGCAGACCAAACCGAGCAGCAGCTCATTGCGAACGGTCGCCAGGATGTCGAGCCGCTGCGACGCGGCGACGTAATGCGAAAAGGTGAACGCCAGCACGAAGAGAAACGCCGGCAGGCCGATCTCTCGTTTCGTCGATACCAGATACCGCGTGGCAGGGTTCATCGTCTGCCACTCCGCCGCCGCAGCCGCTTCAACCGCGGCCTGGCGCCGAAGACCGCCGCGCGCAGGGCCCAGCCCAGGGGATTCACGGCGAACAACACCCGCCGCCGGCTCACGCGCACCTGGGGTTGCCACCGTTCCTTGTAGCCGAATTCGCCCCGCAAGAAGTCGAACTCGAGCAGCTTCTCGGCGAACGCGAACTCCACGGCGCGGTCCATGATCCACTTGCCCGGCGATCCCTTCTCGTAACCGGGAAGGTAGGCGGTATTGTAGGCGCAGAACACGCCGCCGTGGATGAAGCCGACCACGTAGGCGATGAGCTTGCCCGCGACCAGCAGGCGCAAGAGGACCGGCTCCACGGGTTCAGTGACAACTAGCAACCGCGCCATGAACTCGCGGTTGCGGCGGTCGGTGAGGAACGCCGCCCCGGCATGCTGTTTGGCGCTGGCGCCTTCGACCGAAACGAGATCGTCCAGATGGTGCTTGACCTCGCCGCCGCGGCTGGTGTCCAGGCTCCAGTCGCCCCAGCCGGCGAAGACCTTCACGCGCGTGCGCATCTCCGAGCGAAACTTGTGGGTCAGACCCTTGCGGTACTCGTCCCAACTGCGGTCGACCGGAATGAACGGCAGGTGCGAGGAATCCTCTTCCGCCCAGACCCCGGACATGCCGCCGCTCGCGGCCAGCATGGGATGGTCCTGCGGCACGCCCTCGAGCCGCACCAGCGTGCGACCCTTGCACAGCGCGTGCAGATGGCGCCACAATGCGCGCAGCGGTTCGGGGTCCAGGCCGCGGTCGAGAAAACTGAGCCGGTCGCAAGTCTGGGTGCCCACGAAGAGGATCTGATCCATCGGTACGCCGTAGTACGGCTGGCGGGTGCGAAATAGCGGCGCCGCGGCGAGGATCTCCTGGCCCTCGCGCACCACCAGCACCATCAGCTCGGCGCCTGATCCGTAGATATCCCACCAGGCGCCCAGCCACTGGTGGCAGAGGAATGGATTGCCGCCCGGCATCGCAGCCAGGCACTCGTTCCAGGATTGCTCCAACGCCTGGAACTCGGCCAGGTTCGTGATCACGTCAACCCGCATTGGTTTTCCCGGCGGCGGCAAGCACACGGGCGTAGATCGCCTCGTGCCGCGCCGCCATCTCGTCGGTTCCGTGCAGCGCGCGCATCCGTTGCGCGCCCGCAGCGCCCAACGCCAGACGCCGCGCAGGATCATGGTAAAGGTCGAGCAACGCCGCGGCCATGGCCTCGGCGTTACCCGCCGGCACCAGGCAGCCGGTTTCGTCGTCGGACACCTGCTCCAGATTGCCGCCGACCGCGGTGGCGATCAACGGCCGCTGTAACACCATCGTCTCCACGTTGCTGTTGCTGTAGCCCTCTGAGTACGAGGCGTTCACGGCAATGTCGCACCCTTTGACCCAGCTCAGCAATTCGCCGCGCGGCAGATGGCCCAGGAACGTCACCGCGTCGCTCAGGTGCAGTTCCTCACAGCGCCGTCGATACTCGTCGATCACGAACGAGTTCTCGCCGATCGAGACCAGGTGCAGCCGCGCGCCCGCCGCCCGCGCCCGCGCGAGCGCCGCCAGCACGATGTCGCCGCCCTTGACCGGCCGCAAATTGGCCGGGAACACCAGGCTGACGGTCCCGGGCGGCAAGTTCAAGGCGGCGCCAACGTTCTGCGTCCTTACCTGTTCCAACTCGGCCAGGTCGACCGTGTTGCGCACGACCGCCAACTGGCCGGGGCGCAGCCCCTCGTTGCGGATCACCGCCGCGCGGACCGCCTCGCTGTTGGTCACGCAACATGCGGTCCAACGGCTGCTCCAGCGCAGCAAACGCCGCACGCCAGGGGTGATCCAGTAGCCCAGGTCGCGCCGCCAGGTCACGTGCGGCGCCCCGGCCAGGCGGGCCAGCCAGGGGCCGGCGGTGACACTCTCGGGGAACGTCGTGTGCAGGATCGCCGGACCGACCCTGCGTATGGCGCGCGCTTCGGCCGCCAGCAGCCGCCAGTAACGCGCTTGCCGCCGGGACTGCAGGCCTAGGCACCGGCACGGGCAGGGAACCTGGTCCGAATGGATGAACTCGCTCCGGTCATACAGCACGACGAGCCGCGGCTCGAAGCGGCGCCGATCGAGGCCGGCGATGAGCTGGAGCAGTTGGCCCTCGGTGCCGCCGTGGCCAGACCAGATGTGGTCGATGAGAAAGATGACGGGAACAGGGTGGTGGGCCTCTCGTCCCGTGGCCGCGCAAGGCCCGGCCTCAGGCTGATTCGCTGTCACCCTCGCCGCCCTTGGAGGTGCTGCGGAAGCCGATCACCCGGGCGGGATTGCCCATCAGGATCGAATACTCCTTGTACTGCTTGACGCCGACCACCGACCCGGCCGACACCACGCAGCCCTGGGGCAGCACCACGCCGGGCAGGATGATGGCGTTGGTGCCGACCCAGCAATCCCGGCCGAGCGAAACGGCGGCGTACTCGTAACCCTGCTGCGCGACCGGCCGTTCGAGATCGTCGAACCGGTGGTTCTGCGTCCAGAGATGCACGCCGGGACCGAGCATGACGTTGTCCGCCAGTTCCACGCCGCCGCCCGCCTGGATCATGACGTCGTTGCCGATCAAAACGTTGTCGCCGCAGGCGATCTTGTGCGGGTTACGAAAACGCGCGCCCGTGAGGATCAACAGACCGCGGCCGCAGCGCGCGAATTTGCGGGAGATCATCCGGCACCGCAGCACCGTCCCCAGGTGTCCGGGGATGTTGCGGACCAGCTCGTAATTGTACTCCAGGCGACCCTGCCAGCTCCGCAGTTCCCACCAGAGTTGCTTGCAGAAGTTGATCAAGCCCAGCCTTTCCCGCCGTTCCACCCCCCGCGCGGCCATATTCTGAGTCCATCGGTCATGAATGTCAATGTCTTGCCAGCCGGCGTCGTTGGTGTACCCTGGGTCGACATTCGTCACCACCGCGACGCGGGGCGGCGGGATATGAACGGCCATGGCAACCGCGGGACCGGGCCGGAGGTAGGGGTCGCTTTGGTGCGCTTATTAAGCCAGCGGATCTTCGGGCCGCTCCTCGCTCGCCGAGATGGACTCGTCTATACCCGATACCTGACGCCGTTGCGGCGCGAGTTGGAGGCTGTGTCCGACCCCGAAACCTGCGAACGCCTGCAGATCGAACGCATCGCCGCTATCCTTTCCCACGCCTACTCGCACAGTTCGTTCTATCGCGAACGCTACGACGCGCATGGCTTTCATCCCGGCCGCTTTCGCGACCTGCGCGACCTCGCCCTGGTGCCAATCTTCGAGAAGCAAGACATCCCCGGCCGCCAGGAGCAGATCCGCGCCGACAACGTCGACCGCCGCGACCTCATCCCCACGGCCACTGGCGGCACCACGGGCAATTCCTTCAGCTTCTGGTACGACCGCGCGTGCGCCGGCCGGCGCCATGCGTTGACCCTGCTGGCCAACGAAGAGTTTGGGTGGCGGTTCGGCGATCCGGTCGCCTATGTTTGGAACGCGCACCAGGACCTGCCCGGCAAGTCGCCGTCCTGGAAGCGGCGACTGCGTTCCTGGCTCACCGAGCGGCGCCTGTACATCGATGCCTCGTTGATCAACGAGTCTTTGCTGGCTCATTGGGCCCGGCAACTCCGCGAACAGCGGTGCGAGATCCTCTACGGCTACGCACACAGCCTGCGGGCGATCGCCGAGTACTGTGATAGCGAGCACATCCGGCTGCCCAGCGTTCGCCTCGTCGTGTCGACCGCCGAAGCGCTGTTCGATGCCGACCGCCGCCTGATGGAGCGTGCGTTCCAGTGCCTGGTCCGCGATCGTTACGCATCGCGGGAATCGGGGCCGATGGCGCAGGAAGACCAGAACGGCGACCTTCGCTATTTCGCCAACAGCATCTACCTGGAAACCGAGGCCGAACCTGGCGAAGCCGGCGATATCCTGGTGACCGATTTCTGGAACCGCGGCTTCCCGTTCATCCGCTACCGCATCGGCGATACCTGCGTCCTCGCGGCTGCAAAGGATCGCACCGCGGGCCTGCCCCGCCTGGGACGCCTCACAGGACGCCAGACCGATTTCCTGATCACGGCCGCCGGCGCCAGCGTTTCCGGCATGTCATTCCACGAGGCTTACGTGGACCCCGACACGGGCATCGCGGGGACCGACGACTTCCTGGCCATTCAGTTCGTCCAGACCGCACCCCTGCGAATCCTCATCCGCTGCGTCCCGGGACCGACGTTCACTCGTGCCCGCGTGTTCGCCAGGCTAGAGGGCCTGGTCCATCGCCTGCTGGGAGACGCGATGGCGGTTGAACTGGAGGAAGTGCCTGAGATCGCTCGCACGGCGTCGGGCAAGTACCGGTTCACGGTCAATCAGATGACGGGGCGAGACAAACAGGCGTCGCAACGCGACGCCTGAAGATCCTGTCGTTCCGATTGAGATCAATCCACGATCTGCGTGAACGTGACCGTGCCCGGCGCGCCCGGCACGCCGAGATCGCCCTGCTGGTTGTCCTCGCCAATAACAACGGGGAAGCCGACCGAGGGCTGCCGGTTCTCGTCGACGACGAAGAGATAGACCTGTGTGCCCGAGGTGAAGGTACCCACGTTGCCGGTCACCGTAATCGAGTTGTTGTTCCAAGCCGTGGGGATCTGGATTTCGCGGTGCGTGCAGGCGTTCCAGGTCGGCGCATCGCCAATCTCGACGCGGGCGAAGGAGTGGTCGACGTAGAGTTCGGAGATATAATGACGCAACAACGCAGCGGGTTCCGTGTCGCCGGAGCGGAAATACTGGCCTAGATTAAAAGATCCGATGAGTTGGCTCTCGCATTCAACGGGCGTGAACAACCCAGTGTACTCGCCTCTCGGTAACAGGTTAGTGAATCCGGCATGATACCCGTTTGAAATGCCGGCATCGCCTAAATCCAAGAACCTTTCCACTCTGATCCACTGATTCCGTACATCCTCGTAAGCACCCCACGTGTTGTGAATTCCACCTTCAGCACCACCGTTGCAGTTTATACCGAAAATGTGGCCGCTCTCGTTGTTCCAGTATTCATCCCATCTAAGGTTGAATTCACTGGTCCAGCCGCTGCCGTGAAAATTGCCGTGGATTTTATTGTTTGTGCATTGCAAAGCCGTTCCGGCATAATCGTCTTGATAGGCCCAGAAAGAAACGTACCATACCCGCGATGGTTCGTCGATTACAGCGATCGCTCTATTCGATCCGCAACCGTCGGGCAAGCTGTAGAAGTTCTGTAACGCCGTGATATCCCCGGAGAACCGCTGTTGGCCCGGAACCTGCGAATTCGTGCGAGAGTCGTATGCATATTCACCTGCATACTCTGGGCGCCGACAATCATAGCTTTGTAGGTCCCAGATGCTCCCGTCGGGTTCGTGCCGATCAGCGAGAAGATTTCCGGGATTCCCGTTCTGGAAATCGTCCCAACGAAATGGCGCAGCCTGCGCCTTGGCGCCAAAAGAGGACCCTATTAGAATTATTTGGACACCCTGGCTGAGAGTCCCCTCCAAGCCGAGCACCATTGGTTGCGCCCGTACGCCCGTAGTCAGAATTATCGACCACAAACACGCCGAACCAATGAGCAATTTGGAGCGCATGTTCAACCTCCGACCTCTGGTCAAGCAAAAAACATACCACAACAAGGCGTCTCGTCTCTTTGGACCAGCCGGCCGCCTACCGTACCAATGGCTTAGCCCTGGCGATCAACGACCTTGAGTAGACGGGCACCGTCCCGTCCCCAGTTATAGCGCTCAAGAACTGCTTGGCGGCCTCGATGTCCCATACGTTTTCGTAGCGCGGCGTCCTGCAACCGCGCTATTGCAAGTCGGCAGGCCTCGTCGTCACCATCAGGCACGATGATTCCACACGCGTCTTGCTCGACGATCCGGCGTATGGGCCGGATATCCGTCGCCAGGACCGGCATGCCAGAAAACATGTAATCGAAGAGTTTGTTGGGAATGGTGTGGTCCCAATGACTGCAGCGATGGTAGGTTAGAACCCCAACATCGCTGTATGCATACAGGGCGTCTACGGACTTTTGATCCAACCAGCCGTGGAAATGCACGTTGGACGTGATTTCCAGACGTTTCGTCAGAAAACGGTACTCTGCCAGGGCACTACCGACGCCTACTACGTGGAACTCTACCGGCCGAGCCTCCGGATCCCGTTCTAGATAGGCCTTTAATCCCCGTAGAAGGTTGTCCAGGCCGCGTATCCTGGTAACGAATCCCACATAAAGCAATCGCAGCACCTCGTTTGAATGATGTTCGCGTAAAGGCCGTCCGTCCAGCGGTGGTGTGTTGGATACGATCGTGATTTTTTGACTGTCGAATCCCATCGCAAGAAGACGGTCGCGTGATTCCTCGATCATCACCAACGTGTGACTCGCTCCCGCAACGGCCACCCGCTCAAAAAGTGCTGCGATCGCGGGATTTCTAACTATCCAGTTCCGGATTCGGCCAGGGTTATACATCAGCATCGACTTGTACATTTCCGGATAGCATTCGGCCATGTCGAACACGGTTCGACAGGCAAACACGCGGGCCACCAACAGGACCCCTAGCATCAGGGGCAAATCCCGTACCACGATCATTCGGGCACCGGTGACAGTCAATGCCCTCCAGAGTGCTAGCAACCAGACCGGATTGAGGAACAGCGGCACGCCCACCAGTCCGTTCAAGGGTCCGAACCAGCGAGGCAAGGCTGGCAGTCGGCGTACACTGAAGGTCCCCGCATCTTCGCTGGACGGCAAACGACGGTTGTTACGTGCCAGGATCGTCACATCATGGCCGGCGTCGGCCAGCGTGGTCACTATCTTCTCGACGCGAACGTCCCATGGGTAGTCTTCCTTGTAGACAAAAAGAACCTTCATCCCGTCTCCTGCTCGTCTCGCCCGCCAGATTATCCAGTCCTTATGGCAGCGCATCAAAATATGTGTATTTTCGTCCCGGATCAACTGGTATCGGGCCATACTCGACGTCGACTGCAATACCATTGCCGAGCGTCCGCGCGAGATCGCTCAGAATGAGGTGCGACACGATCTCCCGCTCCTGCGGCAGGGTTTCGTCGACAATAACATGGACACGATTCAAAGCCCGTTGTTGGACCTTGAACTGGGCGAAAGTCAACCCCCGGTCCTGAAGCCTCTCGAAGAGCTGGGCGAATAGCACCGCGTGCAGGCGGCGGCCGTCTGGAAGCTCGACGTATCGCTCGGGATGCCTGCCCTCGATAGAAACAAGGCGCTTTGCGGACCAGCCGCATTCACAACGATCGTTCGACAGATGAAGCCTGTCGCCTAGACGATAGCGAAGCAGCGGCATGAGCCGATTGTCGAGATCCGTGATGATCGCTTCACTGGTTTCCGGATCCACTTCGAGTATCAGATGGTCCTCCAGAATGTGCCACCCGCCATATCGACATGGAAATGAGATGATGTCACATTCACTGCACCCGTATTCTTGCCATACCGGACAACGGAATACCTCCTGGGCTGTGATCCGCGCGTGCTCGGACAGCGTCTCGGCCGTTGACACCACACCCGTCAGCCCCGGCATTGTCCATCCCCGTTCACGCATTAGGGTAGCCGCGCGCAGGATGATTGATGCGTATCCGTATATATACGTAGGGCGATATCGCCTCAATGCGGTCAGTTCGCGCATCAGGCATTCCTCATCGGTGCCGTTAAAAGTGAACACCTTCCGGTTGGTTATCAATCCTATAACGGCCTCCCGGCGCACATCCATGGTACGTCCCCACAAGCGTGCTTCTGGGCCGGCGAAATCAACACCGAGGCGGGCCAGCAAATAGTTGCGCCGGGCCACCTGTCTGGCATGGCCGGACGGATCGAGCAGAACCGTCACGGGCCGGCCGGTGGTTCCCGTTGTCCTAGTCGTAACCGCCCCCCGCGCGTGGCCGGTCAAAAACGGCCCAGGTCCTGCTTGGGACAGGGTCTGCTTCTCCAAGATCGGCAGGCGGCGAATGTCTTGAAGTTGCTGCAGTTCACGCCTTCCAATTCCAGCCTGCTCCAGCACGTTGTGGTAATGCTCCGAGCACTCGTAGGCATGCAGAGCCAGGTTGCGCAGACGTTCCATCTGCCGAGCTGATCGTTCCCTGGTGTCGAGACCGTAGAACTCGTCCATCTCACGGCGGAACCTGCTGTAGTCCACGCCGCCGCGGTGTAGAATTGCTGGAAGAAAGAGGTACCGTGTCATGAGCCTATGAAGGTATCGCACGTCCATCCTCGTCTAGGAGGGAACACCGGGCCAGTCTATAACCAGCCGGCCGAAACCATGGTTAATCGTGGAGCAGACCAACTCGCCGCATCATGAATTTGCCGATCAGTTCGGCGGCGACGTCGAGCCGATACCGGTGGAGGTTCTTCAAGAAATAGAGGTTGCGCGACGAGCGTGCTCGGGCCAGCGCCGCTCCTACGGCGCGACGATATTCGTCGTCGTGCACGGCAGCTGATGATCCAGTAGGATTAGCGAGTTCGCGCCGAGCCTCGTCGAGGAAATCCATGATCTCCCTACTCTCCGCCTCCGTCGCAGGTTGCGGGCAGTGGTTCCCGTCGAGCACGAGCGGATGAATGACGACCTCTTCGCAACCCGAAGAGGATAGCATGCAATCGCAAAGGAACGTTTGGCGGCATTCGGGTAGCCAGGGCATGTCGAAAACGAGGTTGCCCAAACTGTAAAAAATGGCTCCCCGGCCATAGCGCTCCCATCCCTGCATAACATGAGGGTGATGACCCAGAACAAGCGTACATCCAGCATCGATCATGCCTCGACCCAAGTCTACTTGTTCCGACGAGGGGAACGCTACGTACTCATCGCCCCAGTGGATGCTGACCAGCACAATTGCGCCTGCCGCACACCCCGCCTCGATATCGGCAAAGATGCCCTCGGGAGTACCTTCTGCATACTCGGGCTGGTGATCGAAATGCTGACGTGGCCGCAGAGAATAACCGAGCAGCCGCACCGCCATCCCCTGTATGTCCATGTCTAAGGGCCGGCAGGTGCCGGGCTCTTCGCCGGCGAGGCCAAACGCTGCAATGCCGTGTCGGGAAAGCGCTGCTAATGTTTCTCCCACGGCCGATTTTCCATGCTGCTGAATATGATTGTTAGCAACGGCCAAGGCTCCAAATCCCACCTCGGTCAGTGTTTCAACCGCAAGCGCGGGAGCGCGACATTCTCGGTGTGAAGGCAGACAGAAACGCGGCCAGTCGGACAGTGCGCATTCAAGGTTTGCGAGTGACAGGTCTGCCTGGCGTAGCAACGAGGTAATAGCCGCGAAAGGGTTGAAACCACGATTACGAAGAATGGCCGTGCCGACACCGCGGCCGACCATCGCAGGATGCTCGCCCAGCATCACGTCGCCGCCGGCTACAATTCGAATCCTCGTGTCTGATCTCTTCCCGTCAACGCCCATTACTTAAACCTTTTCGACATGTGACGACCCGGTCGTTCTCGATAACACACACAACTGGACGCTCACTCCTCCGCACGTCGGGCACCGTCGTCTACCTTAATTCATTGCTTAATTTAGCTCCTTAAAGTCAGCCCGCCAATTCAGCAGACCGTCCTCGGGTCGGCCGATTACGGTCGTGGATCCGTCGTAGCAAATACCAGAATCAACACGGACACAGCTTCGAATCTATGCTTGAACGGACCTCTGAGAAGACGGACTCCAGGGGCAAGAACGGGTCTCATATCGAGAAGCACGTTTTACCGAGCTTAGAATCGCCTTTAGGCCTTCCTCACTCGGCTAGGACCCGATTCTACGCATTGCTGGGTAGGTACTTGAAGCTAATCGCAGTTCAGTGGAATAACGTGTACTTCGTTTGCGCGAAATACCTGTGGGCCAGCATAAAACCCGATCAATGCAGAGGATGCTCATCTTTGGTTCGCAACGATGGCGTCAAGCGACGGAAGATCTCGATCGCCGGGTTGTGCCCGAGGGGCTCCTGAAAAACGGCACGCCCCGTTGGTTTCAGGACCCTTGAAACCTCACGGTAGGACTTTTCCAGATCGAGATGATGCAAGATACCTTCGCCGATCACCAAGTCGAAGCTATCGTCGGGGAAGGTCATGTTCTCGGCATCCATGACCTCGAAACTGGCCTTCTTGAGTCCTTCGTTGGCGGCACGTTCAGTTGCCCTTGCAACACCGACCGGCGAGATGTCGATCCCTACGACCTCTGCCCCGCGCCTGGCTAACTCGAATGACCGCGAACCTGTGCCGCACCCGTACTCCAGCACACGCTGGCCGGCCGGGTCTCTGAAAATGAGGTTTTCATAACAGTCATTGCGATTTTGGATGATTGAATAAACGTGACCGACCACCAGGCGCTTCCCGGTCGAGTAGTCCTCGTCGAAGAATCGGGCCTCGGCCAGCTTGTCCGCCATTGCAACGTCCCCTTTTCACACCTGCATCGTTTCGCTCAGAAACCAGACTAGCTTAATGCAAACACAAATAGTCCACCATTAAGGCCCGATCGATCGATCGCCGGGAATCGACTCAGCCATTGTACATCTTCGACTTGGACCAATTCAAACCGCAGAAGTCTTTGGCTGCCGGACCTCGGTACGCTACAATCCCAGCCACGGAGGCAGAGCCGTCGATCAAACCACCCCGCCCCCACCCCGAGGTCACCGCCCATGGACTTGCAAAAGGAGAAGATCCTCGTCACCGGCGCCGACGGCTTCATCGGTTCGCACCTGACCGAGGCGCTCCTGCGCCAGGGGCACGACGTCCGGGCCTTCGTCTACTACAACTCCTTCAACTCCTGGGGCTGGCTCGACAGCCTGCCGCCCGAGCTGACGGCCGGGCTGGACGTTTTCGCCGGCGACATCCGCGACCCCCACGGCGTCGCGTCCGCGATGGAGGGCTGCACGGTCGTGCTGCACCTGGCCGCGCTGATCGCCATCCCCTACTCGTATCACTCCCCCGCGACCTACGTCGAAACCAACGTCCTGGGCACCCTGAACATCCTGCAGGCGGCGCGGCAGCGCGGCGTCAAGAAGGTGGTGCACACCTCCACCAGCGAGGTCTACGGCACTGCCCGCCACGTGCCGATCGACGAGGACCACCCGCTGCAAGGGCAGTCGCCCTACGCCGCGTCGAAGATCGGCGCCGACCAGATCGCGCTCTCGTTCCACTGCTCCTACGACACGCCGGTCGCCGTGCTGCGGCCGTTCAACACGTACGGGCCGCGGCAATCGGCCCGGGCCATCATCCCCACGATCATCACCCAGATCCAGAGCGGCGCGCGGACTCTGAAACTCGGCGCGCTGCACCCCACCCGCGACCTCAGCCATGTCAGCGACACCGTGGCGGGTTTCCTCGCCGCTGCCGCCTGCGACGAGGCCGTCGGCGAAGTGATCAACGTCGGCACCGGACACGAGACGTCGATCGGCGCCCTGGCCGCCCTGATTGCCGAGTTGATGGGCGTCGAGGTCCAGATCGAGACCGAAGCCCAGCGCGTGCGGCCCGCCCGCAGCGAAGTCATGCGGCTGCTGGCCGACACGACCAAAGCGCGTACCCTGCTGCGGCACGAGCCGCGCTACGCCGGCGGCGACGGGCTGCGCCGGGGGCTCGCCGAAACCATCGCCTGGTTCAGCGACACCGCGAACCTGAGCCGCTACAAGGGCCACCTGTACAACCTGTGAGGCGAAGAACGAGCCAAGCATGAACATCCCGCTGTCGGTCCCCGAATTGCGCGGCAACGAATGGAAGTACGTCCAGGAATGCCTGGACACCGGCTGGGTCTCCTCAGCGGGCAGCTTCGTCACGCGCTTCGAGACGGAACTCGCGGCCTACACCGGCGCGCGGTTCGCTGTCGCCTGCGTCAACGGCACGGCCGCCTTGCACGTCGCGCTGCAGATCCTCGGCGTGGAGCCGGGCGACGAAGTCATCGTGCCCACGCTCACCTTCATCGCCACCGTCAACGCGGTGCGCTACCTCGGCGCCGTGCCGGTCTTCATGGACTGCGACGAGTTCTACAACTTCGACCCCGATAAAGCCGCCGCGTTCCTGCGCGAGGAGACCGAGCTGCGGGACGGCGCCTGCGTCAACCGGTCGACCGGCCGCCGCGTGGCCGCGGTCGTGGCAGTGCACGTCTTCGGCAACGCCGCCGATCTCGACGCGCTGATCGGTTTGTGCCGCGAGCGCAAACTGGCCGTGCTCGAGGACGCCACCGAGAGCCTGGGCACCCGCTACCGCGACGGCCGCCACACCGGCACGCTCGGCGACATCGGCTGCTTCTCGTTCAACGGCAACAAGATCATCACCACCGGCGGCGGCGGCATGATCGTCACCGCCAGCGCCGAGCACGC
>Ga0334884_1003212_pt1 | contig 18960 bp, 12 predicted proteins | sample GraSluR1_MG_7_FD_207215 | JGI IMG/M metagenome (GOLD analysis project Ga0334884, IMG submission 207215) | Sludge microbial communities from methane-producing bioreactor in Wageningen University, Netherlands - Granular Sludge_12_05 R1 | ecosystem: Engineered > Bioreactor > Anaerobic >...
CTTCAGAGGGTATCCAGACAGACTGGAGTTACCACCAACATGGTCCGCGTCTTCAGATGTTTCATTATGGCCGTGGTTTCGTACAAAACATTGTTGAGGTGGCCTGGTTGTTGCAAGACACCCCCTGGGCCATTCCTGATGAGAAGAAAGAAATCATGTCCAATCTTTTATTGAATGGCATGCAGTGGATGAGCCGGGGGGACTATACCGTTCCAGGTACAGTCGACCGCATGAATAGCAGAATGTCCGGGTTGCATTCTGCCGACATGTCAGCAGTACTGTCGCAATGGCTTGAAATTCACCCAGAACGCTATGCGGCGCTGACCGAATATAAGGAACGCCTGGAAACTGGAAAACCATTGTTGCTTGGTTTCCGTCATTATCCCCGAAGCGATTTCAGTGTCTACCATCGACCTGGGTATAGTTTTTTTCTGAAGACTGTTTCTTCACGCACCTTGCTGACAGAAAACATCAACAACGAAAACATACCGGGGGTTACCTATTTAAACTGTGGTGAACATTTCCTGCTGCGTGATGGATCGGAAATTAACAATCTGCAACCACTGTGGCAGTGGGACCGCCTACCGGGAATGACCATGTCGACGGGGCTGGATGTACAGCACCGCAGTGATTTTACAGGTGGTCTGGGCAATGATGTCAGTGGTTTTACAGTATTCGACCACCACCGTAAAAACGAGGACGACACGGCTACACTGCATATCCGAAAATTTACCGCCTGTCACAAGGACTTGATAGTTCATCTGATGGCTCCTGTTGCGCAAACCAACGTAATCCATCCAATCACCACCGGATTGGAACAGGTGCGCCTATCAGGAGCAGTACGCGTTGCCGCAGCAAATGATGCACCACTGGAATTGCCGAATGGATATCATGATATACAATCGGTACGCTGGTTATATCATAATGCTGTCGGATATTTGGTATTTCCGCCAGTGAATGTAACCATTAAAGCAGAAGAGTCTACAGGTACCTGGCATTCAATCAATCGCAATTATGGCGAGAACACCAGGATAACAGCGCCAATGTTTACTGCGGTGATAATGCATGAAACACCGCAGCCACAGGGATATGCCATAGTACCCGATATCAGTGAAGAAGACCTGGAGACTTTATCGCAAAATCTACCATGGGACATTCTGCAAAATAATGAAAATATTCAGGCTATCCAATTTGATGACGGCACCTGTATGGTTGCTTTTTACTCTCCCGGAGAAATAACGGTGCCATCATCAATCAAACTTGCTGTAGACCAACCTTGCCTTGTGCTCTGGGATGGGGTATCTCTTTTAGTCTGTGATCCCACCCACAGCGGAACACAAGTCAAGCTTGATTGGAATGATGAATCCCGTGAGATTGCCCTGCCCGCTGATGGTTCCTCGGTTGTTTGGAAATAATTGTGGACAGGAACATATCTCAGTCTGATTAAGCATTGACTTCCTTCAGGAGATTCTCAAAATACGCAATGGTAGGTATAAGACCTTCCGACAAAGGCACGGTTGGTTCCCAGTTGAGTTTTTCTTTAGCGAGAGAAATGTCCGGGCGCCTGCGTGTCGGATCGTTTACAGGTAGCGGGTGCTCTATAAACTCAGCACTGTATCCTGACTGCCGCACAATTTCTTCTGCCAATTGGCGAATCGTAAATTCATTGGGATTCCCCAGGTTGACCGGTCCGGTAAAGTCCTCACAGTCCATCGCACGGAGGATACCATCAATTAAATCACTGACATAACAAAACGAGCGTGTCTGACTGCCATCACCATACAAGGTTATAGGCTCTTTCCGTAATGCCTGTACGACAAAATTGCTTACAACGCGACCGTCGTCTACCAGCATACGCGGCCCATAGGTATTAAAAATTCGTATCACGCGGATATCGACCTGATTTTGGCGGTGGTAATCAAAAAACAATGCTTCCGCGACGCGCTTACCCTCATCATAACAGCTCCGTGGGCCAATAGGATTCACATTACCCCAATAGGACTCTACCTGGGGATGTATTGTGGGGTCTCCATATACTTCCGATGTCGAAGCTTGCAATATACGTGCTTTAACGCGTTTTGCCAAGCCAAGCATATTCAATGCACCCATGACGTTGGTCTTGATGGTCTTAACCGGGTTGTATTGATAATGCACAGGGGACGCCGGGCATGCCATGTTGTAGATACGGTCAACTTCTAAAATAATAGGCAAGGTGACATCATGTCGGATTAATTCAAAGTTGGGATTCCCCAGTAAATGCTTGATATTATTCTTGCGCCCGGTAAAGAAGTTGTCCAGGCATAAAACTTCTTCACCGCGTTCCAGAAGGGCTTCGCAAAGATGCGAACCAATGAATCCGGCACCACCGGTGACCAGGTTGATATGAGACATAGTATTTCCTCGTGATTCTGTTTACATTTCAAGTTGTAATTTTTGATTCAGGTTCAGGTGGTATTTACAGAACATTCATTCCCAGAGCGCAGCATTATTTGCGGCTCGGACAATAAGTGCCCATTTATGTTTAGGGGATGGTTCAAATTCAACATGCCCGCCAGCCGCACGCACCAGCGCGGTACCACCCGCTACATCCCACCACATAATATGGTCTTCCGCGTAGGCATCAGCACGTCCGTTTGCGACATATGCCATCATCAGGGCTGCCGTTCCGAGCATACGAACCTTCTTGAATCGACGCGCCGAATCTACAAAGCGGTTTAATGTTTCTTCTGTCAACTCCCCCTGCGTCGAAAATCCCGTGGTCAACATGGCTTGCGCTACAGGTTTTTGGGGAGCTACCTGTACCGGGACATCGTCAAGCCAGGCACCTTCGCCAACAACCCCGGTGAAACATTCATCTCGAACGAAATCATACACTACCCCAAGCAATGGTTCCATGCCTCTCGCCAAAGCGATGGACACACAACAACCCGGCATGACGCGGCTATAATTGTAGGTGCCATCCAGGGGGTCGACAATCCAATAGGGCGTGTTACCAGACATAACTTCGCCCAGTTCACCACGTTCTTCTGCCAACACAGGATGCCCGAAAGGTTGTAATATGTCTAAAATAAGCGCTTCTGCATCACGGTCAGCCTGTAACTTAATGTCGCGGCCCGAATCATCTAAAACGGTCTGTGACTTCCCCATACATGCCAACAACTGCTTGCCGGCAGCACGGGCTGCTTTAACTGCACCCAACAATTCATCATTCCACTGCATGTAGTTATTTCCCTTCCATATACCCGGTTACGAATCGATGATATCATAACAAATCTTGTATGTATATTTCCGTGTATGTATAGTGTTTATCATGATGATTTGACCAGAGATACAGAGATTGAAGGGATTAAAAAGTTGATATTGGATACAATTGGAATGCAAACAAAATCCTTAATAAAAAAAATCAGGTACCTCTGAACGTTGAAGTACCTGAGTTAACCAGCTATTTGTCAAAAAGCGACAGAATCGTAATGAATATATTAATTATCTCCGCCGCGACCAAACAGCCAGTTGATATGCACTGCGATTACACCTATGGGGTCTTTGAAAAATTCAGACAAGCTGTCTACGACACCAGGATGACCGAAACCAAGTATCGCTTTTGCCGGGATGTCTTTGCTGATGCTGTGAATGTGTTTCATTGAGTTTTTTCTCCTGTGGTTTAAATAAACGAATTGTAGTTTTCTTGCTAAAACTTAATAATAAAACATTGTTGGAGTTGAACAATATTTCCAATGTCGATAATTTGTTTAAATATTGACAATATTATGTTCATGAATTACGAAATAATATATTAATAATATTAATTTTACAAATATTGGCACCTCTTTTCTGCGGTGCTAATGCATAGATCGATAAACTTGGCAGGGTTTGCTAAAAATGGTGGTCATGGCCTTCAACGAGTTTCCAAAAATTTGGTTGTATAATATATTCATCCTCTTGCTGCTGATATTGACAAGCTTCGGTTGTAATGAAATGGAGACTGATCTTGTCTGGCTGAATAATTTACCCTCAGCCATGGCGCAAGCGCGGCAACAGGACAAGCCAATTTTTATGTTTTTTTCTGCAACCTGGTGTGGCAATTGTCGACGTCTGGAAAAAGCTGCATTACGAGACGATGAAACGGTTACCATGTTGTCACAGTTTGTACTCCTGAAGCTCGACTTGGATGAAAGCCCCTTAACAGCGGAGCAATATGGGGTACAGACTGTACCCATGTTATTGATACTGGGAAGTGATGGAACGCCATACAATGCCATTTTTGGGGTTCTGTCCCCGGCATCGATACGTTCTTTTCTTGTTAGAGGTCAATTGGCGTATGATGAAGCTATGAAGCAAGAAGAATCAGATGAGTGAAGCATTAATCAATATGACGGATATTTTGGGGCAATGCAAAGGCTGGGAGCCTGCATCGTTTGGCTCAGGTCTGGAAGCAGGTTCGATTCATATCTGGTTGATTCAAATGTCGTCCGAACAAAAAACACTGGCTTTGGAAACGGCCTGGGCAATGATACCGGATTCCGAACAAAAACGAATAAAACGTTTGCGAGTGCCTGAGATAAGAAATAATCGCATAGGCATTCATGGTTTGGTATATCATATATTAAGCCATTATCTGGCAATACCGGCACACAAAATACCCATCGTACGCACTAAAAAAGGAAAACCGCGGATAGCGCCTGAAGCCAATAAAGCAGGTTTGGAATTTAATATCAGTCACAGTAATGACATTGTTCTACTTGCGATTACGGTAAATCAACCTATTGGGATAGATATAGAATATGTGGATGTAAAACGTCCATGGAATGCCCTGGCCAAGCGCTATTACCACCCCGATGAAATTTCTGCGTTATTGGAAACTTCTGATGAAATGTCTGCTTTAAATCTATTCTACCAGTGCTGGACACGCAAAGAAGCTTACCTGAAGGCAGTTGGTTCTGGTCTTGATTGTGCGCTTCGTAATGTGTTTGTGGGGTTGTCGGGAGTAACTAAGATAGCATATGCTAATGATCAAAACGGGATTCTTGGGGAGAGAAATTTTTGGCATATAGTTAATATTGATATGCCTGTAGCGTATCGAGGTGCTTTGGCTACGCTATTTGAGCCTGACACACTGTGTAAATATTTTTATATCCATGAGGACAACAGGAAAGAAACTTGAAACAAGGTGTTAATGCCTGCAATCCTGTATGCAGGATTAATGTTGATTCGTATTTGATATTTACATTCTTCACTTTTTGTACAGCCGACAAAAGGGAGTAGGCCTCGTGTCACATGTTATGGTTGTCGATGATGAACCGCAAATTCGTAATATATTACGCGTAATTTTGGAGCAAGAAGGGTATACTGTTGCTGAGGCTGAAGAAGGTGAAATGGCACTCAAGCTACATGAGGAGAATCCTTGTAAACTTATGATCCTGGATATCGTCATGCCGGGGATGGAAGGGCTTGAAACACTGATGCATCTACGCAAGCAATACCCTGATGTAAAAGTCATTATGATGTCAGGAGGGGGCAAATCACTGACGATGAGCTTTTTACCAGCTGCAACCAAATTGGGTGCCGTAAAAACGTTTCAAAAACCATTTGTATTGGACGAAATGGTTACTGCTGTTCGTGAATTAATTGGCCCATCGTAGAGCTTATTTGAGGGCATTTCCTGTTTAATTTCGGGCAAAAATTGATCTTTAGACATGGGTACCAATTTTAGGAGGTCTTATGAAATTATTTAAGCCAGTTCAATATTACTTGATAATCATTATGTTGTTCATTGGCTGTGTGAACTGGCAGCTTACCGTTTATGCAGAATCACTAATGGAGGAGGTTCACGCTTTGTTTGCATCACCATCTCGCGACTACAGCACCGGCCCACTTTGGGTATGGAACGATGATTTGTCAGAGGATGATATTCGATTGACTTTGCGAGAAATGGCAGGGCAATCGATTAAGCAGGTCTGGGTGCATCCTCGGCCTGGAATGAAAACGATCTATCTGTCTGATGACTGGTTCAAACTCTGGGAAGTCGCATTGGACGAGGCGGAAAAGCTGGACATGAATGTCTGGATTTACGATGAAAATTCGTATCCCTCGGGCTTCGCGGGAGGGCATGTGCCTGCGCAAATGCCCGAATCCCGTTTACAGGGCCTGGTGTTGACAGGTATGCAAGGTACAAATCATCTGGAAGTTTTTTATAATGGAGACCTTGTCGGGGACACCCGTGAGTCCAGCGGTATCATGTCCAACACAGACCGTCCATTACGGATTGGACAGCGTGCCGATGGCGACACCCAGATGAAGGGGCATATTGGTGAAGTATGGATTTATGAGTATGCTTTGAGCGATGCGCAACTTGATGCGGCTGTGTCAACCCTGGCAAAGCGATTCGATATTAAACTGGACAACGATACCAGTGGGCATCTGGAAAGTTTTGTGGAAGCTGACTTTTCATTAAGCGCATTTCTCTCGGAGGCTGGGGATTTACCTGAAGATATAATTGCCGACCACGCCACACAAACCGGCCAACCGGTTTGGTATTTTGGTGAAAATGCAGTACTCTCCTTGCCTGTGGATTCAGCACCAAAACTGACCGAATCCTCAACTGGGCTGGTCGTCACGCGTTTCGATGATTTTGCCAATTTTCGTGGAATCCTGGGGCAAACCGCAGGCAATCAACCTGCGCCAATAGACTGGTATGTAAATCAGAATGGAAATATGATTTTATACCGGGGCGACGGACAAAGCTCCAATACCTCAGTATACAGCACCACGGCTCTTCCTGCGGACGAATGGGTTATATTGGCATATCGGATAGATCTCGACAAACATGATATTCCTTTACCGGCGAACTATATTGCTTTGTATGAAATCGCTGAGGACAAGGTCAAACGAATTACAGAAGATGAAGTTTACGCTCTTGGTGCTGAGAGTCAACTGCTAGTTGCGCAATTACAGCAAGCGGGGCGCTCTCCCTGGTATGGTGGTTGGTATTATGTTGACCTGATGATGCCCGGGGTTACTGAAAAGTTCCTGGAAGTGACCATGGAACCTTATCGAGAACGTTTCGGTAAGCACTTCGGCGAACGTATCCCCGGCGTTTTTACGGATGAACCCAATATTCAGGCACCAGGCTTGTCCTGGACCGGAGACCTCCCGGACTTGTTTGAAGCACGCTGGGGCTACGACCTGTTAGACCATATCCCTTCTCTTTCACATCAAGTAGGGGACTGGCGTCGTGTACGACACAATTATTACCAGGTACTGTTGGACACGTTTATTGAACGCTGGGCAATGCCTTTTTACAACTACTGCGAGGAACATAATCTCGAGTTTACCGGACATTATTGGGAACACGGCTGGCCGGATATTTCGCATGGGCCAGACACTATGGCCATGTCAGCCTGGCAACAACGACCGGGTATCGATCAGTTATTCTATCATTACAATGAGTCAATCGGTTCGCAATTTGGCAATGTACGGATGGTGCGTGAGTTGAATTCAGTTGCCAATCAACTGGGTCGCGAGAGAACTTTATGCGAATCCTATGGGGCAAGTGGTTGGGAATTTCGTTTTGAAGACATGAAGCGTGTTGGAGACTGGTTGCATGTGTTGGGGGTGAACACGCTGAACCAGCATCTGTCCTATATTTCAATACGTGGTGCCCGCAAACGCGACCATCCGCCCTCCTTTTCCTACCATGCGCCCTGGTTCAAGCATTACCAAATTAGTGCTGATTATTTCGCCCGGTTATCGGTGGCTCTGACACAGGGTGTACAGAAGAAACAAGTATTGGTCTTACAGCCTACGACAACCGCCTGGATGTATCAGCGAACAGGTGAATTGGGACCGTTGGGTGCCGCCTTCCACAATCTGATCTATGCCCTGGAAATGGATCAGATCGCCTATGATATTGGAAGTGAATACATCATGGAAGGCCATGGCAGTGTGCGTGATGGTACTCTGGTAGTCGGAAAGCAATCTTATACCCATGTCGTGCTGCCGGATTATACTGAAAATCTGAATTACGCTGTTTACGCGTTATTGAAGGAATTCTTGGAATCAGGTGGTAAGGTATTATCGGTTGGCCTGCCTCCAAACCGGGTTGATGGCAAAGAAACCACAGACGCAATTGCATTGGCAACAATGCCGGGTTGGTCTCAGGCAGATATTACCAGTGTGGCTTCTACATTACAAACGTTGGAAGACGCGACCGGATTCAAAATACAGCGGGATCAGGATGATCAGGGTATTCTGTTCCACATGCGTCGTCATATTGACGATGGAGAATTGGTCTTCCTGGTGAATACCAGTATTGATAATCCTTCAACAGGCACGTTTTATACTTCGCTTGGTGGAGTGGAATGCTGGGACGCCCACACGGGGAGCATCAGCCCATACTCAGAAGTCAAAACACATGGAGACGCTCTTGCGGTAGATTTCACTTTGCCACCAAGTGGCAGCCTGCTGCTTCATCTGACCCATGAATCATTGGCACTTCCAGACCAGAATGATATGCCTGAGAACGAGAAGATTATTACGGCCAATTCTGACTTGGTAATAGAGCGCCTGGCACCCAATACATTGACTCTGGATTATGCCGATGTGACTGCTGCTGGTGAGACACGGCGCAACCAGTACGTACTGGACGTACAACAATGGCTATACCAAGTACATGACATGCCTGGAAATCCCTGGAACGTCAGCGTCCAATTTGACGACTCGATTTTACGCAAGGAATTTCCAGCAGACAGCGGCTTTGTCGCGGAATATGTCTTCGATATTGAAAATGAATTGCCAAAATCTTTGTCAGCGGTAGTTGAAGGTCCTGAATATTACCGTTTTACCATAAATGATCAGCCTGTGCAGTGGGATGGTGATTCCTGGTGGCTCGACCGGCGTTTTGGCAAAATCGATATCGCGGAGCATCTGCAAGCGGGTGAAAACCGGTTCGCGTTGCACGCGCAGCCCTTTGTTGTTCACCACGAACTGGAAGCCGTATACCTCGTCGGGGACTTTTCACTTGTCACAAGCGATCGTGGCTGGCAGATTGGTGCAGAAAAAGCGTTGACTACGGGTTCCTGGCGTGAACAAGGGATGCCATTTTATGCCGATGCCATCGCGTATCGACAGACTATTGAGGTACCGGACATACCCAGTGCCCAAATGCTCCTCTCGATGGCTGATTGGAATGGCGCTGTTGCTGAGGTACATGTGAATGGGGTACAGGCTGGCCACATTGCGTATCCGCCATGGACTTGTGATATTACCGATGCATTGCAACCGGGAGCTAATGAGATAGAAGTCAGGGTATATGGCACCTTGCGTAACCTGCTTGGCCCCCATCACAATCGAGGCCTGGGATTAACCGGCCCGGGTAGTTTTGGTGGAGCACCAGCAGATGGGCCACCACCCGGAGAACAATACTTCACCTTGGATTATGGTTTATACAAACCATTTGAAATAGTGGCCCGATATTCAGAGTAACAAGTAACCTGTAGTAATCACCCGGGGTATAGCGAGTAACTGCTGCCCCGGGTGTTTTTTTTTTAAGCCTTCAGATCACTTGCATACTGGCATGGAAGCCGGGTAAACAGGCTGGCTTCCTAACCGCAAATGGTAAGTCGACTGTGTCCAATTAATTCGTGGCTTTTCATGCCTGGTTATGGCGTACCGCATCGATGACCTGCTCTCGAATTTTATCCGGATTATACGACCGTTGAACGGGTATCCGAACCAGGGGCAGATTGACCGCTTCACAAACGCCTTCGAGAAATTCATCTCTTTCGATGCGTCTTTTCATACTATGTGATTTATCATCAAGTTCCAAAGCACACAAAATCGAATTATCTTTCGGCACGCAAAGAATAAAATCAAAGTGTTTACTGCTGATCCGGTTGAATGCGCGTTGCCAATTGCCGCGGTCTTTCATGGATTGAACTCGCACTATGTCGGCGACACGTACCTTGCCAAAAATGTGGCACTGTGAACCAACTGCCTGCTCAAGCACTTTATGGAATGCTGCTTCTGCCGGAGTGAATAGTGCCTCATTCAATATATACGGAAATTTGTTGACCTTTTTTCTGCTTGCAATAGCGATGAGCAGTATAAAAAGTATAATTACTACAACCGTTATTGCACCTGCAACTTCTATATTATCCATCAACTGCACTTTCTAGAGAATATCGTTGACTTCTACACGACAAGTATTGTCAATAAATTACTTTATCGTTATTGTGCTTTGTTGGATACGTGAAGTGCAAACATGGCTTGGACTTGAATCTGCCTATAATTATAGCTTCATCGAAATCAGCTTTAATTTTTTAGATTTAATTGCTGCCCTGTGATTCTTTTCCCCAGGACACTTGATCATGCTGGTATCGTTCCATCAATTTATCCGGGTTATTTTCCAGAAAATATATCTTGCCATTCCAGGTATGTGTTTGACCTGACTTGAGCGCAGGTACGGCACCTGGCCCTGTGTGAAGGCAGGGATTTCCGCAGTTGCTCATCAGGTTTAACGGCATGCGGTCCCAGGTATACCCCAAAAGATGCTTGCCATCACGACTGACCGTTGCCATGAGGTTTTCTTGCGCGATCTGATCGGTGCGCCACCAGGTCGTTCCGGTATCTTTCGGGCCTTGAAACAGATTCTCACCATAGGTTGTCACGAGGATAAGCCAGGGTTGACGGCCAACTTGTTCTGGTGTCGGAGTCGTTGCAGAAAGTGGTTGTAATTTGTCTTCAAATACAGCAAACAAGGCATCAAGGTTAAATGGCCGATTAAACTCCGGACTACCTCCGAGATGCAGGCACATATTACCATCCACCTGTTCCAAATCTTTTCCTGTATTATTGGTTACTATGAACGACAACGTGACTTCATCTTCTCCCGACAACGCACGCCCAGAAAAGTAAAGACCTTCTTCTGTTTCAAATGAATAATAAACTGCACCGGATGTTTCTCTTTTCCAGGTTGGAAATGGGCGCAGCTCACTCAGTGGAACAATGCTTTCTATATAGTGATCCAGATAGTGAAAGCCCAAGGAGGACTGCAAGTATTCAGGGAAGCGAAGCTCAACAGGACCTTCCATCCAGGGCGCTTGCATATATAAGGCAATCCGGGACAGGTCATGCCCTTCAGGCATTCCCGGTTTACGAAACGTTATGGTCTCATTAACGAGCGGGTTTAACTGAACAAGGTTCCTGTCAGAAGCAACATCCAGCCACTTGGCGCGGTCTTCCCAATAAGCTGCCAACAGGGCATCCGGATCGTTGGGCATGAGGTACAACATACCACGCCATTCCCCACGCTCGCCTGCTTCAAGATTATGACTGTTATTCGGGCCTGCATGCAGGCAGGGGATGTTGGTATTCGTCATCAACATTGCGGCTGGACTGTCCCAGGCAATCCCCACCAGGTGTTTGCCATCTTCACTTACCCGTGCAATCAGATTATGGTCTGCAAGTTGATCGACAACCCACCAGCCGTCCGGCCACTCCATCGCGCCCTGGTAATTGGATGCTATTTCCTTTGTGCGCATCAGAATCCAGGGCCTGCGTCCAACAGCTTCTGGAGTCGGTGAAGTAGAAGACAAACTAGTAAACATACCATCAATCCAAGTATATATTGGATTCAAGTCATGCCGTGCCGATAATTCCCGAACGCCAGTCATCACAAAACACATCTGATTGTTGATGCGATGGATGGGAGTCTCTCCACGGTTCTCAACCCAGAAATAAAGCTGGATGCCATGTTTTACCGGCAATACTTCCGCTCCAAACGCAAGCCCAGAATCAGTTTCTGCCTCGTAGTGTAAAGCACCTGTTTCTGCATCAGAAATCCAGACCGGTGGTTCCAGGGGAGCGATCTGCTGCATGTCATCACGAAAGTGATCGATGAAGTGCAGGCCAAGTGCGCTCTGCAGGGTTTCCGGCATGCGTAATTCCACCTGGCCTGCCATGCCTTCCACTGAAGCACGAATACCCAGGGTATGTTCCGAGAATCCGGCTTCCGGCAGGGCAGTCTTGGGGGTAATACCTTCAAGCTGAACAGGGGAATTTTCTGAAGAATTATGATGGGTACACATTGCATGCTGCTCCTTAATCTTGGAAAGGTTGGTACCACCTTGGTCTTTCTGCTCATCCCTTTTGGGGCGTGCCCAGGACTGGCGTGCCAGTAACGCCGGGCGGTCGGCTTCAATACGCGCAAACAAGGTTTCCAGGTCACCTTCCATAAAATAAATGCGACTGACGGTAAAGCTTGTTTCTCCTGGGCCAATATCACCAAAATTAGGGGCGGAGTGCAGGCAGGACAACGTATTGTTGTTAAACAAAAAAAGCGCGTCCACACTGGTAGCGGCCATGACATAACCCGAAGGTTCAGATAGCAGCGCCATCCAGGAATCATCGGTGTGGTCTGAACTGGCGCCCCTGTAATTCCAAAGCCATAATGATTCTTCTCCTTCAGGTGCTTGCTCGTGCAAATATACCGCCCGCCCTTGTTGAAATTCATCGCGTCGCGTAGTGTCCTTTAATCGACGCGGTACGCCATCAATTGAAATGTAGGTACGATGCATGCCGTAATCCTGAAACAACGGAGCATCTGTCGGGTTTACGCAATTAAAAGACCACACATCATGCCAGGTAAACAAAGTATGGTTGGTGATGGAGAACTCAATATCAAGGTAATCGGTGTGTGGTACCAGACGTGCGGTGTAGTGGATACGTCCACCCGGAGACCAGGCACATTGTACAACGCCATCCTGGTCTGGTCCTTCCCACTGAATCTGCCCCGGTACCTCAACGAAGTTCAGCAGTAATCCTTCTTTGCAACCCAGTGTTTCCGGAATGGCCAGCGTAACAACTTGCCCATCAATCGGCAAGGTAGCTCGTACACCCATCCCGCCTTGCATTGGTGTCAGCGTTATTTTCTCTGCTGCAAAAGTCATGGGCGCGCCCATGAAAATAATACATGCCACGAAGTTTACCAGTAATAATCGCTTCATTATTGTCAGCCCTCCTGATTTCTTTACCAGTTATTGATTGGAAGCATATATACCATCATTATGATCCACATTGTAACTTATATGTCTTGCAATGCGTCTTCCAGTATCTTGGGCAGAATTTCTTGCCATTCCAGGTATTGCTTCACCTTGGTTGTATTGATAATCTCACCGATAAAAATTTGTAATCTGATAAAATTATATATTATAAATATAATAAAGAATATCTGTGTTTAAAGGCGAGCAAGATAAAATCTTAACCAGTGAGGCGATAAAGACATGAGTTCAAACTCTGAAAAAACCACACATGAAAGATTTTCAAAAGAAGATTGTATTACTGACGATCAGAAAAATTTCTTCTTGGAAAATGGGTACCTTATCTTGCGTAATGTTTTGCGGGGTGAGGAGTTAATGCGGCTCCAACGCAAAATGACAGAATTGATGTCGCCTGCATTAAAAGAGACCATTGATCACCCCGACTACATGTACAAACCGGGACATGTAACCGGTAATCCGACTTTGGCACGCATTGAGTATGTGGTTGATAAAGTGTATGAAGCCCAGGTATTGCTTGGTCATCCCTTTATTTTAAGGTCTGTGGAGAAAATAACCGGCTCCGATCTTATTCCAACCTGGGATTCCATGGTGCTGAAATTACCGGGTGAAGGGATCATCGTGCCTTGGCACCGCGACTCCGGTACAGACGCTGTCGGTGATGTGCCGATATTCAATGTTGATTTTTACCTTGATCATGCGGATGAAGACACATGCCTGTGGGCCTATCCCGGGAGTCACCGTTGGTCAGAAGAACAAATCCGGCCTATATTGAACCAGAAAGGTTTCTCAACGGAGGGTGCTGTACCTTTGTTGATGTCTCCGGGCGATGTGCTTTTCCATGATATCTTGTTGCTGCACGGCTCACCTTCCAACAGCAGCAATAAATTACGGCGTGTTATGTATTATGAATTCCGCACCGCCTCAGTGGAATCGGTAAAAGGACCACACACACCTGAATATATACCATTGAAACAGTGTGTGTTAATGCATTGTATTGACCTGCGCAAACAGGCACCTTACATTGATCCAAGGGAAAAACCATTTGAATACAATCCCCCAGAGGATTTTTCGCCATTTCAAAACGAAGTAAATATACAACTGGAGACGTTGCGATATCCCCATGAAAACTTTTGGCGACATTTCTGAATACAGTTCAAGGTGCTCCAAAATAGGAAGTGGCTACAACAATTTATTTTTGCTATAGCCACTCACTGAATAAGGGGGTTGAATGAAGCCGATATAATGTTATAATAATTTCTGAATTATTAATGAGCATGTTTCGTGCCAATTATTGAATCTACTCATTAACCAAATAAATTCGCATTATTTATAGTATGCATAAAGAAATTCATCCAACTTAACGTAAAATTCGTCATTTATTTCATCGATCTATTGTAATCTTTTATACATACCTTGCGATTAGTTATTCAAAAATGAGTAACATTATATCGAAGCAAAAAATTTTTGACAAAAATATGGCAATTCATGGTCTGCTTTTTTAAGTTGTTGTGCAATCAGGCAAACAAGTCCATCACCGGACGGCCATGGCCATCTTTGGTGACGTAGAATGGGCGTTGTTCAATTTCATAGCTCAGGTCAGGAGGTATACCCAGGGCATGGTATATCGTGGCATGCAAATCGCTGATCATGATTGGCTCACCAATGATACGGCATGGCCGCTCATCTTGAGTAACGCCATGTACGGCACCTTGTTTCATGCCACCACCAAAAAGCAGAACACATCCTGCATCGGTAAAATGGCGATGCATTCCATAATGAACCGGGTCAGTTAAGCGATCAGGTACTTCAACCTGATCACGCACCAATTGGTCGGGACGACCTTCGGTCAGCATATCACGGCTGAACTCACTCGCAAGCACGATAAGGGTGCGGTCCAGCAGCCCACGTGCCTCAAGGTCCAAAACAAGCTGGGCAATAGGACGGTCGATATCGGCTTTCATTCCGCGTAATCGTTCATGGCCATTTTCGTGGGTGTCCCAATACTCAAATGGAATGTACTCGGTGGTCACTTCAATAAATCGGGCACCAGCCTCGGTCAGGCGTCGTGCAAGAAGACAACCCAGCCCAAAGCGTCCGGTATTGTATTGCTCATAAACTTCTTTTGGCTCCAGGGACAGATCAAATGCCTTGGCTGCGGGGGAAGTCAACAAGGAGTGTGCATTATCCATGGAACGAAGCAGTGATTCTTGTTGGTAGTCGCTTCCATATTCACCAACAGGACTCTGTTGTACCAGTTCTTGAAAAAATTTACTGCGGTTACTGAAGCGGCCCGGGGTCATTCCCGCGGGTGGTTGTACCGTGGACATGGCCTCTTCAGGATTGGGCACCAAAAATGGTCCATATTCACTGCCCAAAAAACCGGCAGTATGAAATGCTTTGAGTTCCTCCCCTTCCCCAACGTCAAAGCGTTGTCCAATATCAATAAATGCCGGCATATCGGGATGTCGTGGCCCCAAAGTGCGGGCTATGACGGAACCGATGTGTGGAGCCGCTACCGTCAAGGGCGGTGCATAGCCTGTGTGCCATTGGTATTGATGCCGGGAGTGCAATATGAACCCTAAATCGTCTGCACGGTAGTTTCGAACCAGTGTTCCCCGGTCCATGATGCTTGCAATTGATTCCAATCCCTCGGAAAACCGGCAACCTTCAATAACGGTTGGAATGCTGGGGAAAGTGCTCAGCACATTGTCGGGTTCCATACCCGCGACAAAGGGTTCGTAGTGTTTGGGATCGAACGTCTCGGTGTGGGCCATTCCACCAGCCATCCATAAAAGTATGACGGTATCTGCGCTAGGGGTAAAGTTGCGCGCTGGGGCTGTATGTTGAGCGTGGGCATTGCCAAGGTGTTGTATCGGGGCACCTGCTGCCAACGCGGCCAGTGTTGCGCCACTCGCGTATTTCAGAAAATCCCGCCGTGTATGTTGGCTAGTATGTCTGCGCATGATTTATTTCCTTACTGGTGACAAAAAGTATCCAATGTGATTATTTCTCTTGCGATATGCCTGTTCTGTGATAATGCTTCATCATGTTAATATAAATACTGGAACTCCGGCAGCAGTGCCATGGCCCATAACAGATCGGCAACTTCCGCTTCACTGCTATTACCCGAGTCGCCGTTCAGCAATGCCATTGCCAGTCGCTCCTCGGTGTCCGTAGGTTCTCGGTTCAGTCCATGATTGTAAACATGTCTCACCAGGTCCCCGGTTTCATATTCCTGACTCATCAGGTGTGTTGCACCACGCTCCAGTAACCGTGCGAACGTATCACCATTGGTCAATTCCAGTGCCTGCAAGGTAGTTGGATGCTCCTCACGTCGCAACATAACCTGATCACGCGGAGGTCGACCAAGCGCCTGCATGAGCGGGTTGTTCGTAGTGCGCCAGGCACGCACTATGTCTGCATATGTTTCTGCGGGAGCGGGTGGATGAAAGCGGGGCTCGATTCCCCAGCTACCCGTGATGACCGCAATCGTGTCGATAAATTGTTCTGCCGACAAGCGCCGGGGCAGGGGGCCCTGGAACACATATGGATCGTCTGGTTTATAAGTGATATCTGGCGGCAACTGGTATGCCTGAGAAGTTAATATCCTACCGATGGTATGGCGTATGTCATAACCGTGGTCGACAAAATCCATCGCCAGCCAGTCCAGCAAATCTTGATTCCACGGAGTGGCGTCCAGATCATCGAGTGGCTCCACCAATGCCCTGCCAAAAAACTCGCCAAACAGCCGATTCACCAACGTGCGGGCAAACCTGCCGTTGTCAGGTGCTGTAATCAAGCGGGCCAGTTGCATCTGCCTGCCTTGCTGGGTGAGATTTTCGTCTATAATCCCAAGACGTGGAAACAGGAATGAGGGCGTAGACATGCGACCGGTCGGTGTGTCACAACGTACCAGTTCCAGCGGCGCATCGGCGAAAATGCTGGCCATGCCATAAGCTTCATCGAGCGTCCATTGGTTGGTGAAACTGTCATGACAAGAGGCACATTTGAGATTCACACCCAGAAACACTTGCGATACATTTTGTGCCGCCTGCATATGGGGTAATTGACTGGAATTTGTGGCGCCGCGCCAGATTATTCCTTTGACAAACCCCTCACTCTCATCGGTAGGTACCACGAGTTGGGTTACAAATTGATCATAGGGCAGGTTGTCATGCAGTGCCTTGTATAACCAGGCAGTAATGTGTCGTCGCCCACCATCAATATAGCCTACACCCTGAAAATCATTGCGAAGGGTGTCATTCCAGAAAGTAATCCAGTGCTCAGCATACCCTTGATTGTCACGCAATAGCGTTGCCACAAGTCGATCCCGCTTGTCTGGTGCAGCATCCGCTTCAAACTGTGCAAGGGCATCAGGGGAAGGGGGCAATCCAATTATATCGTAATAGGCCCTGCGCGCATACACACGATCGGATACCGGTTCTGGTGGCGTTATACCATGTTCCTGAAAATAAGGGGCTAGAATCCGATCGATGGGATGTTCATTCCCCGCAGGTAGTTCTGGACGTCTTGGTTCCAACATGGATATGGCATACGCATCGGCATCCACTTCCAACGTCCAGGGCAAATCCTGGTCTACCCAGGCGCGCAGTATGCTGATTTCCATATCGGTCAGACCGGGTCCTGAAGGAGGCATTTTTAAGCCATCTTCGCGTCCAACCAGCAATTCTATCAAATAACTTTCAGCGCTGTTGCCGGGCTGTATCACTTCGCCGACATCGCCTCCGGCTAGAATTGCATCACGGCTGTCCATATTAAATCCACCCCGATCACGCCCACCACCATGACACTGGTAGCAGTTTTCTGCAATTATAGGATGGACTTCATGGGCAAAATCTATAGGCCGTTCCAGCGCGGGAGGTATTTCTTTTACAGAGGTCAAGGCACTTGCCAATAGCCCCGTCAATGCTGCAACAGCCAGGCAGCCCAATAAACGATGCGGTCTTTTTATCATTAAAAATGTACTCCGTATCTGCGGCCCATCAATGAAATACGTCTGTATTACCTGGAATTCAGGCATCCACTACATTTGGTAACATTGTATTTATAATCGGTATTCTCAACATTCCAGATAAAGCAATTTATTCATAACATTCATATAATATGAATTTTTTAAGTATTGTACGATCTCTACGTTACACGATGGCGTTTTCCGTGTCAAGAAGCCCTGCCTGGGCTGGAATCTTGCACGTAGAAAACCAATCGGGTACTATTCGATGTAGACATGATGAACATTGGTATTAAACCTAACCATTGAGATACAGACAGGATAGAAACGTGAACATATTACTTGAAACGATACGCTCATTTTTGGCCCCAATCCCCATGGATAATCCATTATCAATTATATATAATATTGCTAACTTTATCATGCAGATATATGCCTGGTTTGTTTCCGGCGGTATAACTTAGGCTATTACAGTAGCTGGAATATAGTACAGAGAATCTGACAACTCCTTGCCGGTATGGTAATGTTATCTGATGCTTGTCCGACACAGGTCGGCGAATTGATAAAGGGGAGAGGCTATGCGGTACCCGGTAGTATGGGGCGCCGTCGCGTTTGGAACAGGCTTGTGGTTGACACAGGAGGGATACTTTCCGGGTTATGCCTTGGCGTTATTGCTTTTTCTGGTAGCGATAACAGGTAGTTTGGCGTTGCGACGTCTACTTATGTTCGGGCATATCGCACTCATATTGATGTTTTTGGGTTGTGGGTTGCTCTATGCCCAATTGCGTCCCGGAGCAACACAAGGGGACCCCCTGTTTTTTCATGCCGTTCATAATGCAACTGCGACCTATACACTTGAAGGTACCGTGTTTCAGTCACCTTTAATATTACCCGGGAGCACCTACCAGAGAGTACATCTGCGTGTTGATACGGTCA
>Ga0334884_1003215_pt1 | contig 18942 bp, 22 predicted proteins | sample GraSluR1_MG_7_FD_207215 | JGI IMG/M metagenome (GOLD analysis project Ga0334884, IMG submission 207215) | Sludge microbial communities from methane-producing bioreactor in Wageningen University, Netherlands - Granular Sludge_12_05 R1 | ecosystem: Engineered > Bioreactor > Anaerobic >...
CCCCCGGTCGATCATCCCTGGCGTTCCTATGGCAAGAAGATCAATGGCTTGCCTATCCTCATTCCAGATTCTCATTAGGACATTTCTATCTTGCTCCCAATAGGACATTTCTACTTTGCCTTGACAATGACGGGTGGAATTGTGAAAAGACAACCCATACCGATGGCGCAACCGGACAAGTTCACAAAACCGTTGTTTGCCACCACCCGGTGGTCGTGTGGCCCGGTCATGGCGAGCTGCGTTCTTGTTGGATGCTATCGCCCCAACCATGGCTATGTGGCTTTGTAGTGCTGGCCAACAACCCGGCTTCTGGACTAACCTTTCCCTCCCAGGAGTGTCTGGTAATTAGCTGACGAGGGTGACATTTTTTGGGTATCCAGTATCTCCGCATAACAATGCGTGTAATTGCGCACAACCCAGGGGTTGTGGGGGGCCAGTTGATACGCCTGATGAAAATCCACGAATGCGGCTGCCAGATTGCCCAGGTGATAATGGGACACCCCGCGGTAATTGTAAGCACGTGCCAATTGTGGTTTCAAGGCAATGGCCTGGGTATAATCCTGAATGGCCCTGGCATACACCCCCTGATGCTGGTAAGCGATACCCCGGTTGAGATACGCGGAGGCACACGCCGGAAACCGTGCCAGACAAGCACCAAAATCATCGATCGCAGCATCGATGTATCCTTGGTGGAAATGCAGCCTGGCACGCAAATGGTAAGCCTTGCCATACTGGGGATCAAGGGCCAGGGCCTGGTTGACATCTTGTAGCGCACTACCCCAGCTGCGCATGCGCTGGTAGACCCGGGCGCGTTGATAATAAGCCTTCGCGTGTTGGGGATGAAGCTGCAGGGCTCTGGACAGGTCCGCCAGGGATGATCCCAGGTCACCTTCCCGCAGGTAAGCCAAACCGCGATAACAATAGGCCTGTGGGCTGCGCGCATCTAGGAAAATGGCTTCACTCAAATCATAAATAGCCTCATTGATATTCCCGGTGGCCAAATACCGTATGCCCCGTTGCCGATAAAAGCGAGAGGAATGTGCCATTAGACCATTACCTTTTCTCATTCGCTTCGGGTGGTAGGTTACAGATACCGAGGCCGAAGCAGTATTTCCCACAATACTTGCGTCCTGGCTGCTTTGCGACAGCTACAAAATGCCACGCCACCAAATCTCGGGGAGATTCGACACGCCTTTCTTCTTCATTATCTAGCATCCGGTCAATTTGTGCAAGTACATGGGCATCAACACTCCGGTCAAATTTTCTGGCAAATAGTTTCGGTGACTTCCGCATGGCGGGCAAATCGTTGCATGACAGGGGCAAAGGATGGGCCCCATCCCCCCACAGGCTATAATGCACGCTATCGTTGACAAGTTGGTCCGCCAAGGATGAGCGACGCAAACCTGCCTGGTAGAAAGATTCTTCAGGGATTGATATCTGTTTGAATGCCTGCAGCAAATACCTATCGTATTCAGAATCAAGCACCGTACGCAGGTAAGACAATCCCCCTGCGCTGAGAATCCACCAGAAATCACCTGTGTAAAAATGGTACGAAGGCACAGCCTGCTGGGACGCGCTGATGATTGCCATTACCCAATGATACAACAGGCGTTTGATACCATCACCATGCCGATATGGCCATTGAAAATGGAAACTGCTCGATCACCAATGAGCATGTTCGAACCTTTCTTTTTCATCAACTGGTAATTCCTCATAAGGCAAGTTCTTAATAACACTGCTGCCATACAAGTCTGCCAGGAAACGATGGATGTGTGCATTGGTTTTTGTCGGATAATCCTGGCCCGACAGCAGGATAGCATAATCATGATCGATTTTCTTTCCATAGATAGTTGCGATACCGTTGAGAGAGGCCTGTACCAAACTATAGGTGCCCCAATGTACCACTTCGCTAGTTCAAAACTGACATGCAGGCTGACTGTCCAAGGCAGCCTGCATTTGAGTCACAAATACTTTTGGTGCCTTCTTGTCAAGCGGGAACACAAAACTGGCGATGGGGTGTTTGCGCCGGTTGTATAATCAGATCACCTGGCTGGCATTTTGGTGAGCTAGAATGATGGAAATTACCAACACCTTCACACCCATACGAATATCATTTTGAGCAAGAACTGTCATACAATGAAATTACCATCAGCCAACCTGGTTTGATCAAGGCCATCATGGCTGAAGCTGACGACCTAAAGGATTATTACCCTTCCCGCAAAAACCAAATATTTCTAAAATTCACCAATGGGATGGCACATATAGGAGGATTTAACATGCAATTTTCACCTGAGCTTGGCCTGATCTTTTCGACAAGGGGGGACCAAAATGTCGACCTATAATTTGTTGGATGAAAAATGGATTGATTGTGTTGATATGGAAGGGCTTTACCAGTCGGTAAGTCTGGTAAACCTTTTCCGAAGCGCTCATAACATCCGTTCCTTGACACCGATCTATCCCATCATTAATAGCGCGCTGCTATTCTTGCTTGAAGCAATCTTGCTGCGTGTGTATACCAACAATGGTTTCGAGTTGAATGACCCAGAGACATGGATCAATATCTTTGAGGCCGGGCATTTCAATGATGGCCTTATTTCTGAATACTTTGACACCTGGCAAGATCGCTTTAACCTGTTTGATGAAGATTACCCCTTCTACCAGGCCATCATTGAAGAAGAAAAAGTTGATCAATTTACCGGGACAGCCATGAAACTAATGCCTCATTTTACCGGCGGAACTGGTGGGAATACACTCACTTTATTTGATCATAATACGATGGAGGCTGGCATCGCATTCTCGCCAAAAGAAGCCGCACAGTTTTTATTGGCAGCTCACACGTATGGGGCAGGCGGCAGATTGATCGGCAGTGATTACTTCAGCGATTCATTCATTTCTGGTGGGCTATCATTTTTTGTGAAAGGCCAGAATCTCTTTGAAACGCTGGTCCTCAATCTTCTACCATATGGTGATATCGTTGATGTGCCTGCTGATGAAAAAGATTGTCCAATCTGGGAGCAAACATCCCCCTATGATGATCAAGGAAGGTCACTCATCAAAGATGGGAAACATTCTTACTATCGGCCGTATGGCCTCATGGACATGCTCACCTGGCCTGGTAGAAAAATCTACTTGATCCGTGATGAAGATGGACTGGTCAGAAACATTCGCATGCGGGCGGGGTTGAAGATCAAACAAGACTATTTCCCATGGTTTGCCTACAAACGCAGCGGCAAAATTGTCCGGGCAGCAGAAGGGAAAACCATCTGGCGTGATTATGATGTCCTATTGCAAATACATAAAATGATGGACCCTGAGGATCTCAATCGGCCGCTCCAAAGTATCGATTGGATAAATGAGATTATGAAAGAGGGCTACCTGACAGATCAATTCCTTACCATCTCAGCAACAGGTATGGCAAAGGAGCCTGGTAAGCAAAAGGTGCATTTTTACCTGTCCGCCAGATTGCCGCTTCCATCAGTGCTGCTGGAAAGTAACGACCTGCTTTTTGACATCGGCCACTGCCTGGAAACTGCTGAACAACTACGCGGCGCTTTATATGGCGCAACAGCAGTATTGGCCGAAAGGTTGTTATCTTTCGACAGCGATAAAAAAGACGGCAGAAAACCTGACCGGGCCGACCGCGACGAGGTGATTCGGCATTTTAATGCAGAGGCGGTCTATTGGGCGTCACTTGAGCCTGCTTTTACCAGACTTGTTACCCATCTTCCGCAAGATAGGGAGAACAGCCTGGTTGTCTGGCAACAGGATGTGAGAGCAGCAACCAGGGAGGCGTTGGAGTATGCGCTCCGGCTGGCAGGCACTTCTGCTGCCGCCCTAAAGGCCAGTGTTCATGCCAGGGCAATAGTGGAAAAAAGTATTCGAGAAAAACTACCATTGTTAATAAAGGAGATCACCAATGAATAGCCAAAGTAAGCATCCCCTCATTCTCAGGCTGGAGGCGTTCGCCAGGATAGACTCACCAGACCGGGGCAAACTGGCGACATTGCGGCGAGGGCTGCAGGATCCTGTTGAGGCGTATGCGATCATACTGCCTTATCTGCCAGCGGAGATTAGTAACCGGGAGCTGGACACGTATGCTTTGCTGGCAGCCTTGTTTGCCAGCCACCCATCCGCGGGCTATACCGGCAACATGGGGCACCATATGCGCAGGGCATGCGGAGACGCGGTAGAGGCAACAGAACGACGCTTTGTGAACCTGTTGCGGGCAGAAGCGGCAGATCTGCCGATGCTGCTGCGGCAAGCTGTGAGTTATATCCGTTCGAAAGACAATGTGTTCATCAACTGGGAACAACTGCGCAAAGACCTGTTGGCCTGGGAACACCCTGAGAGATATGTACAAAAAAGCTGGGCTCGCGGTTTTTGGGGTTACCAGCCTGAACCAAGTGAACCAAATTAATCAAATAATAAAAACCATACGAGGAGATAACCATGACCACAAAAATCGAGTTTCATTGTATTCAATCTTTTCCCCCGGCGAATTTGAACCGGGACGACACCAATATGCCCAAAGATTGTGAGTTTGGCGGGGTGCGGAGGGCACGCATTTCAAGTCAGTGTATCAAGCGGTCAATCCGCCTTCATCCAGATTTTGAGCAACATACCGGGGTGGCACCTGGGGAGCGAACACGGTTGTTGGCGGTCAAGATCGCGGAGCAGCTGGTGCAGGCAGGCACAGCGCAGGAGGAAGCTGAGCAGGTGGCGCAGGGCTTTGTGGGTGGATTGTTGAAAAAGATGGACAGCAAGAAACCAAACCGGAGTTCGGTCCTTTTTTATATCAGCCAGGAAGAAGTCCACACCGTTGTGGAGGGATTGCTGGCGGATTGGGAAAAGGCATTGGGTGGCAAGTACGATGACCTGATCAAGGGGTACGAGAAAGAATTCGCTGATCGGAACAGTGCGCCCGACATTGCTCTGTTTGGACGCATGCTGGCAGACCGTCCAAATCTCAGTCTGGAAGCTTCCTGCCAGGTGGCGCATGCCATATCCACGCACGGCATCAATATGGAAATGGACTTTTATACCGCGGTGGATGACTTGCAGCAAGGCGAAGACACCGGCGCGGGCATGATGGGCATCACGGGTTTCAATGCAGCCACCTTCTACCGTTATGCCGCGATTGACTGGGGACAACTGACCGACAACCTGGGCGGCAATGTGGAACTGGCACGCAATACGGTGGTGGGTTTCACGGCTGCCATGGCGAAGGCTGTGCCGACAGGAAAACAAAACGCGTTCGCAGCACAGACCCCCCCAGCGATGGTGTTGGTGGTGGTGAGAGAGGACGGGCAAGCCTGGAGCCTGGCCAACGCCTTTGAGCAGCCAATCAACAAGACCTATGACAATGGGATCCTGCCAGCTTCTATGAAAGCTTTTGACACGCATTGGCACCAACTGAACAGTGTGTATGGGGATCGGGAACAACCAGTGAAGCCATTGATGATCGTTCTGGGGGATGATGAAAACCTGCCCCATCTGAAAAAAGTGAAAGTGGATTCACTGGATGATTTGCTGGAGGCGCTGGCGCTGGCGCTCCCCACGGGGTAACGATGATGAGCAGCGTATTGTTGATGAGATTGCAAGGACCTATGCAGGCATGGGGGACACAGAGCTTGTTTTCGGTGCGAGATACCACCCGGTTCCCAACGCGCAGTGGGGTGATCGGTATGCTATGCTGTGCCATTGGCAAGCCACGGGACGGCGACTTGAGCGAGTTTGCGCCGCTTCGCATGGGTGTACGGGTAGATCGTCCGGGTGTAGTCATGAAGGATTTCCAAACTGCGCAAGATGTGTACAAGGCAGGCGACGGGGTGTCGAACAATCCTTCGATATCGAACCGGTATTACCTATCAGATGCGGTGTTCCTGGTGGGCATTGAGGGAGATGAAGCCCAGCTGCGACGGTATTATGGAGCGCTGCGGAACCCGCGCTGGCTGCTGTATTTGGGGCGGAGAGCGTTTCCCCCTTCGAAACCGGTGTGGCTGGTGAATGGGTTGCAAACAGATACCACCCTGGAGGAGGCTTTGAAGATTTTTCCGTATCTGTGCACAGAAAAGAACAGGGAGAAAACCAGCAGGCTGGCGATGATAATGGAAGATGATGCCGGGAGTGTGTTGCAGCGTGACCGACCTCTTTCATTCACGCAACGGTCATATGCGCAACGGCGCCAATCGGTCAGATTTATCACAGTGCCAGATCGTTGTTTGGAGGAGGCCGGGTATGTATCTGAGTAAGTTACAGTTGAATCCACGCAACCGCCAGGTGGTGAGAGACCAGGCCAATCCGTATGAGCTTCATCGCACGTTGATGCGGGCTTTTCCTGCCTTTGATCACGAGGCTGAACGAGTTCTGTTCCGCCTTGAGGGGAGACATCTGGACGAGGTGCTGGTGCAATCGACCTTAGCGCCTGATTGGGGGGAGCTGCCCGAGGATTACTTGCTGGCGCCAGCAGGATGCAAAGAAATTGGGCTGTTGGCACTGCATGATGGCCAGTCATTGCGATTCCGATTGCGGGCAAACCCGGCGAAGCGGGACGCGGCGAGCCACAAACGGGTGGGTTTGTATACCGAAGACGAGCGCCTGCAATGGCTGGTTCGCAAAGGTACACAGCATGGCTTTGCCTTGCAAGCAGAGACGATTGTGGCGCGACCGACTATGTGGCGCGAGATGAAATTGCCCTCAGGAAACGACAGGAAGCAGACAACGGCCAAGGTGAATGTGGTTGATTTTGACGGTGTGTTGACGGTCGTCAACCCCAGGCAGCTGCAAACGGCGGTGGTGCAAGGGGTCGGTCCGGCAAAAGGGCTGGGCTGCGGATTATTGTCACTGGCGCAGCTGTGATTGGGTAAAAACGGGGAAGGATGTATGGAACCTTAATATTAAAAATGCAGGATGAAGAAATTGCCACAGAGGTTAGGTGGAACGAAGGTCAGGGTTAACGCCTGCCTTATCGTGTGGGGGTGATTCTGTTATAATTTAATTAGTGATTTAATAGACCCCTTCTGCCCCACGTGTGTGGGGGTGAACCTTTCGATTTTTGCGGGTTTAACTTCGGGGTACTGTATTCCCCACATGCGTGGGGGTGAACCTTGTGTTGATTGCAATCTGTTAACCTTGAAAGACGCTTCCCCACATACGTGGGGGTGGAATCCACACCATGGATTTCGCTATCAAGAGGTTACTAATTCCTGTCGTTAACTATTAAAAATACTTTTTCTGAATGATGGTCATCATCAGAAGGATAATCAAGAAGAATTGCTTTTTTGTCGCAATATTAGCCCTTGTAACGGGTCATGGGGCTTGACGTGTTAGCTTTTACTTCAGCATCCTTCCACGATTGATTATGAAAGAATGACGGTTTCTAGCGATAATGCTTGTCTGCCGCTAAGAGGGGATTCGTGTCGAGAAAGCGCAAATCAACAGTTAGGATCCCCTAAAAATAGACCAAACAAAAGCGGACAAAACTGGCTATTGGAAGCAGGAGAACGTCTCCAATGAAAAGGTCACAATATACCGAAAGCCAGATCTTGGCGATCCTAAAAGAAGTGGAAACGGGCACCTCGCTCGACAAGATCTACCGAACGCACGGGATCAACCGTAGCTGCTATGACAAATGGAAAACGATATACAGCGGTCTGGAAGAAGCAGAACTGCCGGGTTGAAGGTCCTGCGAAATCTGACATCCAATGAATATGCGCTGGCGGCTGGAAACTGAAAATGTCCACTTATGTTTGCTACAGTTTTTGGGACCTTGAGTATCACCTCTCAGCTTTCTGCGTAGAATTATCCAACGAACAGGAGAATGGAAAATCTACCAGCTAACTCTCAATCATTGCAATCCAGCTTATATTTCTTGTATCATGCAACGAAGAAAAACCAGACCAGAATTGGTCATATCTCCGGGAGACATTTTGTTCAATATCACGCTTCCGTGTGATTGAATCCAAATTATTGGACTGCCACAATGCACATAGGAAAGATCCTCTTGCTCGTAGAGGTAACAAAAAGGACCCCGCCGGTGAGGGCGGGGCAGGGGTGTTCCAGGAGGCCTACTATTATAAAGAGAGGTTTCCTGCGGCAGGATGTTACCAACTCCTCCATCGTTCTCTTCGCCAATTCTGAACGAGTGATTTTGTCCTTGACCCGCCTGCCACCGATCTTTGTTGCACTGGCTGGCAAGGTGGTTGTTTGTCTTTATTCACAATCATCTGCTTAAGGAGACGTTTGATTGTCAATAGCCTGCTCTGGAAAAAACTGTTCGTAAGTTTCTTTGCTTTTTTTCTCAATGGCATTCATGAAGACCGGGATGGAAGATTTTAGGTTCGCACAAGCGACCAGGATTTCCCCCATCTCTTCCGCATCTGGTGATGCCTCCGGCTTCTGTTCCTGACGGGCATCTAGATAATTGTCAATAAACCCCTCTAACCATTCGGCTGCATCAGGGGGTAGATCAGACAGTTGTATGATTTTTTCCCGTTTTGGGGTTTGATTGCTTGCTTCAAAGAAAAACGTGATTGGCTTTTGTAATACGACCGCAATTTCAAACAAATCATCGGCGTTGACGTGTACCCGCCCTCGCTCAATATCAGAAATCATATAGGGCTTTTTGTTTACCTGCTCAGCCAATTGTGCCTGGGTCAGACCCAAATCCTGCCTGGCTGAAGATATTTTTTTACCGATGATCGTGTGATCCATGACAATGCTCCCGCACAAGAATCAATTTACATCAATTATACCAGAAAGGCTTGTAATTACAATGTATCCGTGCTAAGATATACGTAATTATTACTTGTTAAATCAACTTATTTACTAAATTCTGACCACGCGCAACGTAAATATTCTATAAATAGGGGTCGGAATTTACAAATTAGAAAGGTTTGGAAAATGGAAACAAATTTTACCCCCCCTTACAAAATGATAGTTGGCCTGGATACCTTATGGGTGCATGTAAAGTATCCTGACAATGAGCTCTATCATTGTTGGTACGAGAAGGTGGAAAACCAACCTCGCCATATTCTACAAAAGGGTATTCCTGTAGATGGTTTTGTGGTGAGACTGGGTGGACCCGCTTATGACCTATCAATCTGGCAAGGAGATGCCCGCGTTCTTCTCTCCCGTTTCCGCCAGGGTGATCGCCCATCTGGGTGTGGTATGGGTATACTGGTGCAATTAGGGCCCAAGTTCATTAATGAGTACCAGAATGATATCCAACTGGGGGTATTGTCTTTATTGAGAGATATTGGTCTAACTGGCTTGTATCCCATGACTGTGAGCCGGGTTGATCTGCGGGTTGATCTGTTGGGTTTTCCTGTGATGAGAGTATCCCCCAACATGCTTGCAAACCAGTGGGTTGGCAGAGCCAAATTGAGACGAACGTATTCAGAGGGGCCCATCATCACCGGTTATGAAATCGGGGTCAACCAATCAGTTGTATTCTTACGCATCTATGATAAAGTGCTGAAGGCCACTGAAGATGGCAGTCTCAGGTACTGGTACAGCGTATGGGGAGAAAAACCTTCTGTGGTGACCAGGTTTGAATGGCAGGTACGTTCCAAAAAAGCGGGCCTCCCAATAAATATCACCAATTTTCAGTTCTTCAATTCCCATTCTCTGGCCGAACTCGGCAAGTACCTGCTTGGTTGGGGGCGTTTGGTTGCCGCTAATCCTCCCGAGTCCGTTAAGTACAGAAGGTCTTTGCACCCTCTGTGGGTGGGTTTGCATCAGGCGATTGACGACTATAGTCAATTACCTCTTCACAAGTTGAAGAGAACACCTCCCTCCCCTAATGATGCGCCTAACATTCTTAAACGTCTGGTTGAGGGTCACTTATCGACAGGGATGGCATACACTGGTCTCACATTGGAAGAATATGTGAAGACCTTGGACCGTGATCGGATGAACGAGAGAGCCGCCTATAAAGCACAATTGCTAAAAAACGGAGGAATCCGTAAGAAGTAAACGCACCTTAGTGATCAATGCGTATGTTAATCCACTGGCTTTGGAGCGCTCCATCACGCATAGGAATCAACCAGAAATTGTACGGCAGAGGACTTGTTCCTCTGCCGATACAATTGCCCAAAGGTACTCAAGCAGAGTTCATTATGAAGTAACCAGGTGATCCACGTCCCCTGATAACACCACACCCAATGATCCTCCAGGGGTATAGCTGAGTTGATGACAGTTAACCTCCTTCCACCATATGATTGTTGGCATAATAGTTTCCTTTCAATATTCAAGACTTGAATTGTTCCTACGTAGGAACATGGTTATTCTGTTGGAATATCCGTCTGCACAGAATAAACGATGTATTTTTTTCCCTCTATTTCATCTGTTAAAACCATGACGTTGGTGCCAGGAATCAATGCCAAGGGAGAAGTGTACATGGTTGTTGCTGAAGCCAGTGGATCTTTTCTGTCCAGGTTCAACGCCCACACAAAGAAATCGCGGTTAGGGATAGCTCCCTCAAATTCGAATGTGGTGAGATTGTCTGGCAGTCGTTTGAAAATATATTCGTCCATTATTGTTTCCTTTTCTTATTGATAATGATTCTCTATAGAAAATGATTCTATTCCTACGTAGGAATGGGATTACTTTGGTAAATCATTTTCAGTTTGCACAGAATAAATAATGGCTTTGGCCATTTCTGACATGCAAATCCTGACATTGCTACCTGGCAACAATGTCAAAGAGATAGACATATCCACATCGGAAGAAAAAAGCGGATCATCTGCCTTCAAGTTCAATGCCCACATCCAAAATTCTTTAAGGGGAAAAGCTCCATCAAATTGCATTTCGGTGATATTGTCTTTCAGTTTTATCAAATCGTATTCCATAATGGTTTTCTATTCTCCTAAAAATTCCTACGTAGGAATGGGATTACATTGGCAGGCCGCTCTCGATATCATCGAGGAAGGCCCAATAGCACTTATTCAACCTGTTCACATCACAGCGGATAGCACTAAAGAAACGCCCGATTATAAGCCATTACGAATACCAAAACATTCCTGCTGGCTCTTTTCAATCGCAAACATAGGTGTCTGCGCATATAGTCCCCTGCGTTCCCTTCCACAATAAGGTTAAGTCAATCAACATCAATGGGTGCCATTCAATCAACATCAATCTATGATCATCGCATCGTGAATCTCCCATTTGGAGTCTTTCTTTTTATAGTGCCTTTCCCTCATAGTGAACTAAGTTCAATGCTCATTGTTACAGTCCCCAGGGGATATCATGCAACAAACAGGATAGAGGAGTATAGAGGCAGAAACCATGATTCTATTATCTATCTTCCTGCTGCTTGGTGCTATGTGGGAGGGTAGTGTTGCCTAATAAGGGTTTACTCAAGCAGTGAGATCTGTCAGCCAGGTGGTTTACCCAGCCTTTTTACCTGCCAGCCTGCGCTCTCGCCAGTGAACAGAAGAATGCACTTACCTTGATAGTCAGCCTGTGTCATCAAGACATACATTGCCTGTCCTGTCTATTAGCGCAGTGGCCAGATGTGACAGGTTAGATAGTTGTTTCCTGGTTGTATAATCACAGCATGACAGAAAAAAAGAAACATGATCCGCGCCTGGATTGGGTAACCAAACATTCCTATTTTGGCACAGGCAAAAAGCGTGAACACCAGGAACCGCGGGAGATAAGTGTGCGACCGGCGTTTGCGCATGAATGGGCCATCGCGCAGCGATTGGTGGGCGCAGCGGTGGAGCTTGCGGTGGTGTTCGTGTGGTCGGATGGCAAGATGCGCGTGCGTGATGTGGCAGGCAACGAGTATGTGTTTGAAGCGAGTCAGTGGCAGGAATGAAGTCCCAGGTTATCCGGGTGGAATGAGCTAGCCCTTCAAGGATTGGTGCCTTCTGTATCTGCCAGGAGATAGAATAGGAATAATCCGCGTTATATCCTTGTGAGGGAGCGTAACTTGTCTGACCGCAAGGACAGAAGTATCAGGCGGCAGGCGTACTGATACACCTGTATTGGCGCATGAAATTATCAGTCTGCGCGTGTTTCGGGACAGGATATATTACCAGCACCCAAAATGGCAGGAAAACCTTTGATGTTGCCATCCTTATCTACAATTTCTATAGCCTGAGAAACCATTACTAACCAGCTATCGCTGCTGCTATCTAGATGTATGAGAACGTCAATCGGGTCAGTAACGATGCGTGTAAAGAATCTGGCGAGAATTATTCATCTTCGTCATCTTCATCAGTGGCCTTTCTTTTGTTTTTTTACCAATCACTTGGGTCAGGCGGCTCGAGGACGTTCTTACCGTATTCCAACGGAGGCAGTGTTCGCAGTATCGCTGCCGCCAGGTCTTCTTCTCCATCATCCACCAGGTCCATCTGCATCAGTTTTTCATGCAAATCTACCAAGAATTTTAGCAAAGCAATCCTGTCGCGCAGTGAGGTGCCCTCGGCAAAGGCTTGTGCAATGGTTACCTCAAGCAATCGCCGCATTTCCAGGGTAGTGGTCCCCAGCATCTTCTTCATTTCGCCCAAGATGGCATCCTGGTGTTCTGTGATGATCTCAGGATGTTTTTTCAAGTAATCATAATACGTGCTGCGTGAGAGCCCAACCTCGCGGCAGGCTTCCGAAATCGACTTCCCCTCGCTAATTTGCACCAGAACCTCGGTCACTTTTTTGGCATTTGGGCTAATAGAGGACGTATTCATGCCTCTATTATAGCATCATAATGAAAATATTTTCTATTATGTTTTTTTGTCGCTACGGCCATTTTTAGGGCCTTTCCGGGCCATTCTGTGGTGGATTTCCTCCAGCATGATGGTTGCAGGGCTATAAATATGCCTTGATACAGCCATATCACTATGCTTTCTCTACGGAAGGAGGAGAAACTACCCCTCCACCGGTTCCCTGACAGACAATCCATTTACAACATCGCCTGCACCCATGCCACCATTTTCTCGCCCAGCTCGATCACCTTTGGCAGGGCCTGGGAAGCGGCTCCAGCGACGGTAGACACCGGTTAGGTCACCAAGCGCGAGAAGAAACGCTGAAGTTATAGGCAACTGTGTTCCTACGTAGGAACGTACCCCCTGCGGGTGTGAGAGGCGCTTATATTGGATGTTCACAGACCCAAAAGTGAACATAGGGGGGCTAAGAATTACAACTGATTTTCTGTTGAATATTTTACCCTTGATGAGGTTACTAACCACCACATTCTATGGCTGTGATTCTGGAACCACACAGCGAAAACCAGCATAGTCTGCATAAAAAGTTGGATAGAATCCGAAGCGATGTGCTGAACCAAGCAGTGTTTCATCGAAGTACCTGGAACCTCCCCGCAGTATTCGGAAAGTTCCACTTTCAGGACCGGTGGGGTTTTCCAATGGACTATATTCGTAGTAACTCTCATCATACCAATCCGCCACCCATTCCCACACATTGCCCGCCATGTCCATCGCGCCATAAGGGCTGGCGCCAGCCGGATAACTACCTACCCGGTTGGCAAAACCCAAGCAAGTCCCTCGGGGGCTCCATCCATCTTTATAATTAGCCAGATTACAGTTGGGTTCGTCGTTTCCCCAGGAAAAAGCGCGGGAGTCTATGCCACGCGCTGCTTTCTCCCACTCCGCCTCCGTCGGCAACCGCCCACCCGGCCAACGGCAATAATCCTCTGCCTGCGACCAGGTCACGTATATCACCGGATGGTCATCATATTCAGAATAGCCATAATAGGTATCGCGTGAATAAAGGAACGTTGAGTAGACTGGGTTAGTGCAAGTGCCATCTGCCACACAGCGCGCATATTGGGCATTGGTCACTTCATATTTGTCGATCCAGTAGGCATCCAGATACACATCATGGATTGGCCTTTGCCTCGAACTCCCCATGGTGAATATCCCCGCCGGGACATATAACATCCTCATATCATCCTTTTCACGCGTCATGGTGGAGCCAGCGGGAAATAGCGAGGTTGGTGTGATGGAGGATGTTGCGGTTGGGGTTGGCGCGATGGTTGGTGTTCTGGTGGGTCTTCGGGTTCGGGTCGATGTTGGGGTGATGGTTGGTATCAAGGTGATGGTGGAGGGCGCGCAGCTGCAGGGCTTGACCGGGTCGCCGTAGTAGCCGCACGGACAGGCGTGCGGATCAGTATAAACGCAAGTTATTAATAACTAAAATTCTGAAAATATCATAAATGCTGTTTTTAAGTGTTTTGATGCTCATTGTTAGTGTCCTTTTTAAGCATGTCTTTATAACCCTAATAAAACATCCTTACTTTGCCCAATCACACGGAATTAAATGATATTGACAAACAGCAATTATGCTATAATCTATCGCATTGGAGAATTCCATGAACTTGTTGGGTATCTTGAATGAACATCAGACTCATTATTAAGTGAAAAACTTTTTTTGCTAAACCACGACGAAGAAGGGGAGGAGCATATCCATGGTGAAAAAAGTTAACCAAGATGAACAGCCTCAAGCCCAAAACGAAGAATTGCACCGGTTAAACAGGCGTGCAATAACCTTTTTTATTATTGCCGTTTCCATGTTGCTCATGGGGTGTTTTGTTGCCAATTATTTTGTCGAATGGTCGGACTCGAGTTTCTGGGAGCCAGATGGTGTTCAGATTGTTGGGGATCCGAAACCAACGACGGAGGTTATAAATCCGTCAACATCAAAACCAGCAATCCCTGAGCCCAAACCAACCAATCCGCCTGTGGAATTGCCAGTATCAGCGCCAAATAATGGTGGCACCAGTGAATATTCGGTTTCTGCTCAGGACTTCAGTTGTATATGCCGGGTAGATGGGAATGTAAACATTGAGTTACGCATGAATGGTGACCAGCTTGAAACTGTTGATCCAAATGGAAGTGTGCAAGTTTATGATCAAATTGGCGAGAACACTTATAAAAGATCCTGGATGGGTTATTACATTTTAGTGGTTGATGGCCAGGATACTCAGGTGGATGAAGAAAAGTCTGTGGTGATCATCCTCACGGACACAGGCTATGTCATGGAGCATTATTCAGGAACTGAAAGTTCACCGTGTTGTATTCACACCTTCACGAAAGAAAATTAGATACTGAAATCTGAAACAATAAGCGGATTTACGTTTAAATTATCTTATCACTCACAGAAAAGAATAGGCGATGTGATAGGAAATAAAGCTAAACAAAAGGATTTCTGTTATGAATTGTGCAAATTGTGGTCAGAAAATTCATGAAGGTGATCGTTATTGTGAAAACTGCGGTGTACCAGTTAGCAAAGAGCTTCCAAAAATGGAAGCATTTCATCAACCAGTTCATCAGCAAGGTAACCCTGGGGTGGCAATCGGTGGAATAGGTCTACGCAGAGAAGAATTTTCAATGAAACAACCGGAGGCAAAAAAGCCTGCAAAATCCTGGATTGGGATCATTGTGATCGTCCTGATCGTTCTAGGCTGCTGTTCTACTGCAGTTATTGGTGGTGGTTTTATTTATCTGCGCGATCAGGGTCAGTCCTGGCAGAATGTGCTTTCTGGTGGTTTGGAAGAGCTTCCAGATACAATAGAGGCATTACCAGAGCTGGAAATCGTTTCTCCAAACCCAGAGGAAGCAGCGCAACCCACCCCACCAGACCAAGCAATGCAAGAGCCGGGAAATCTTTCGGAAGACCTCATACTTGCAGTTACCAGATCTGGTATCTGGATGGTGAATGAACAAACACGGGAAGCAACACAAATCAGCTATGATAAGTTGGATTCCCCCAGGGATCTTAACGATGGTATGTCTCCGGACAAAAAGTTTTTCGCATTTATTACCGGATTTAGCGGGACATCCGTAAACCCGATGATAGTAGTGCTAGATCTTGTAAACCAGACAACCCTTTTGCAATTGGATCTGACCGGTCCAATCATCCAGCCAGGCGGGGAGAGCACACACGGCGATCCATCTTTTGAAGCGTTCGGAGCTATGCAATCCATAGGCAGCCTGGCCTGGTCTCCAGATGGCACCCAATTAGCTTTTGTAGCCGCTCGCGATGGCGATAGCGCTGATGTTTATCTTTTTAATCGATCTGATAATTCGGTTATACGCCTGACGGAAGAAGCCGGACATGCCTCTGGTTTACATTGGTCTCCAGATGGGCAATTCCTCCAATATTTGAGTATATTCACCTTTGGCACTGGCGCAGGCGCTTCTATGGAGGCTTTATGGGTTTACGACTTCCAAAGTAATCAAGCGCAACTTCTGGAAACATTGGAAAGTAATGGGGAAGATTTCCTGGCATGGACAGATAACAACCGTTTTTGGATTAATAGTTGGGGGCGTTTGTGTGGTGGAGCGTACAATCTGCGAATTGTGGACGCAACCAATTTAGACCAGCAAGTGATTGTTGAGGAAGGTTTTACTGTAGCTGCATATGACCCCGAAAACCAATTCGGAATGTATTCAGTCGCCTATTCTTACGATAATTGCGGCAGCAGTGAATCTTTGGAACCTGGATTGATGATCTTCGGCGAAAGCGTTCCGGTTCTTGGCGCTGACGGACCGATCATTGGTGAAATTGGCAACAAAAAATATGAAGGAATTATCGCTTATGATATCCGATTCATTCCACAGGGCAATCTTTTTACCTTATATGGCGAAGCGGGCCTTGAACATATTTACTACAAAGGTCCGTTTGGGTACATCACCCTTGAGATTCTGCCTGAAGTAAAAGGGTTAGCGCCGCATCCATCCCCAACCGGAGAATATTGGGCGTGGGCATCTCGTACCCTGACTGGTTTATGGGTTACGGAAAACAATAGCAACCCAATGGAATTGTCTCCCATGTTCACTGGCGTGCCTGTGTGGAGCCAGGACGGTCAGACTATTTACTTTTTTGAAAACAATCGGCTTTTTTCAGCAAGTGCTTCCCAATTCAGTACAGGAACTTTGGTAGTGGAAATACCTGCGGGAGAAATTCTAGGTTTAGTTAAATAATTCACGCTTGTTTTGCTAATATTCCACAAATTGAAACAGACTACTTGTAAAGAATATGATCGAAACCATGTAACACGAAAGGGTACATGTGATGAATTGCCCAAAATGTGGTCAAAAATCTCCTGAAAACAGTCTTTTTTGCGAACACTGCGGTGTATCACTCGCTGAGAAACTTCCAATAAAGGAAGTAATTTACCAGCAACCCAATCAGCGGGTAAGCCCGGGCGTGGTCATGGATGGGGATGGTATCATGCGATGGGTATATGAGATGAATATGTGGAAAAACCCAACCCTGGTTATCACAATCTGGAAGGTGCTGCTGTTGGCGGCTTTGGCTCCGGCTGTTTTGGTCTTTTTCCTGAATCTGGGAGATGGTATTGGTTCCGCATTTCATGCATTTGTAAATATTATGATTTTTATCGTTGGGATTGTTACAGGACTAATGCTGTTTGCTTATCCTCTCATTGCAATTCTGAACGGAGGGCGATACTGTGTAATGTTCGAGATGGACGATAAGCGTGTAAAGCACACACAGATGCAAAAACAATTCAAAAAAAGTCAGAGTCTTGCGGTAATTGTTTCCTTAGGGGGTGTGATCACAGGGAATGTTCAGACGGTAGGCGCAGGGTTGTTGGCAGGCTCAAAACAAAGTACATTGAGCAGTTTTGAAAAAGTAAAATCCATCACGGTAAATAAAAAACGACAGGTCATCTATGTTAACGAAAAGCTGACCCGAAACCAAGTTTATGCTGAGCCTGGTGACTTTTCAATGATTTGTGATTACATCATAAGCCATTGCAAGAAAGCCAAAGTGATTTGGCTTTAGGACAAGAAGAGGCTGTTTTGTAAAAAAAGTATGGGTCATTAAAAATTTATATCATGGAGAAGCCGATATGAATAATAAAAAATGGTGGACATCACCCCATTCGCATTAAATTGCGAGATTATCTCAGCGATTAACAAGAAATAACCAAGTCAAAACACACCCGTTTGATAACAATCGGGTGTGTTTTTATACAAGTGAAGAGCCAATTTTGACACCAAATAAACAAGATTGGTATAAAATATAAAATATGGGGGTGTGACCATGACACGCACCAGGTACCACACAAGCTCAAGTTACTAAGAGGAAATTAATATGAAGAAAATCGCATGTGTTTGTATTGCCGCAGCATTTCTGATGCTTTCTGGATGTCAGGTTGTTCTAGACACCCTAAAAGCCGAGATCCCTGGCTTATCACCAATTATTGAGACGGTTGGGTCCAATTTGGAGAACTCCGAAGATTCAATAGAAGCAGGAGGAACACCCGGTTGGTATTTAACGCACTGGGAATACTATAAAAACCCCTATGACTCCACAGAAACCGGGGGATTGGTGGGCACATTCGCCAATGGTGACACTTATACCGACTACCATGATGGCAGAGGGGAGAAAAACAATTTTACCAATCTTAGATCGCGTAAATTATCGAATGGCAAAATCGCTGCCTCTGGATCGGCTACCACCATATGGACGGATCCGCCGGAGTACTTTGGCGCAAACGATCGTCCCATTATAGATATCAAACGAACAACAGAATCAACTTGGGGTATCAATGAGTTTTCTGTCAGCTTTGACCTGGAAGATATCAACCCCGGGGGAGGAACTGCCGGAAAAATTAATTTTGCGACCCCTGACGGTGAATCTTATGTGCAGGCTTACGATGGGCCTTTTCAGATGCAGAAAGCGGTCGAAGGCAGAGCTGGTGATAAGAGAGCCATTATTTTCCATCTCAATGGCTACGGTTTTAAATATTACTACGAGTGGAAACTCCAAGGTGAAACGAATGAGTCCAGTTTGGAGAACTCCGAAGATTCAATAGAAGCAAGAGAAACACCCGGTTGGTATTTAACGCACTGGGAATACTATAAAAACCCCTATGACTCCACAGAAACCGGGGGATTGGTGGGCACATTCGCCAATGGTGACACTTATACCGACTACCATGATGGCAGAGGG
>Ga0334884_1003217_pt1 | contig 18934 bp, 14 predicted proteins | sample GraSluR1_MG_7_FD_207215 | JGI IMG/M metagenome (GOLD analysis project Ga0334884, IMG submission 207215) | Sludge microbial communities from methane-producing bioreactor in Wageningen University, Netherlands - Granular Sludge_12_05 R1 | ecosystem: Engineered > Bioreactor > Anaerobic >...
TGATGTTGTGCAGTGGTGAATAGCCGTACAGGTATTCAAACATTTCGGGGCTGTCGTCGCTGCGGCCATAATCGCCTGCCCATGCCCAGCCAATAGTAAAAAGATGATAGCGAAGCATGTCCATCACGCCAACAATGGGGATGGCCACACGGAACAGCTCAGGACGTTGTGTCATACAGGCTCCAACGAGTAATCCGCCATTGGAACCACCCATGATAGCAATTTTTTGCGGATTGGTATATTTTTCCGAAATCAAAAACTCAGCCGCACCAATAAAGTCATCAAAAACATTTTGCTTATTTAGTTTGGTGCCTGCATTGTGCCAGTCTTCGCCGTACTCTCCACCACCTCTAAGGTTTACCATCACAAAGATTCCGCCTTGCTCCAAAAATGGCAACCTCGAAACACTGAACGAAGGGGTAAGGCTCACGTTGAAACCACCATAGCCGTATAGTAAAAGCGGGTTGTCGCCAGTTTTGTGCACCGATTTGTGATGCACAATAAACATTGGAATGCGGGAGCCATCTTTACTTGTAAAAAACAATTGTTCAGTAATATAATCTTCCGGATCGAAAGCTACCTCGCTGCTGCTGTACAGCATTGATTGGTGCGCTTTAAGATCATATTCATAAACACTTGATGGAAAAGTGAAAGAGGTGAAACCAAAAAACGCACGATCATCACCACGATCGCCGCTAAAACCAGCAATACTTCCGGGTGCAGGAAGCTCGAGCTCATGAACTTTTTTGCCTTTATAATCATAAAAATAAGCTTTGCTCTGCGCGTCTTCTAGGTATTGCGCATAAATCAGATCACCCACAAGCTGAACCGACTGCAACACATTTTCCGTTTCAGGAATCAGGGTTTCCCAGTTCGCTTTTTCAGGATTTAACGGATCTACCAACATCACCTTGTTCAGGGGAGCCTCATCATTGGTCATTACTAACAGCTTGCCTTCCAGATGATCTGCCACCCCATACTCCTTTTCAAATCCATCCGCAATTTTGATGAATTCACTTTCCATAGTAGCAGTATTTTTTACGTAGAGCGCATTGCCCGAAGTAGCCTGTGACTCGCTGATCATCAAAAATTGTTGGTCCTCGGTGAGGTAAGCATAAAAGTTTCGCTGTGGATTTTGTTTGTCTTCAAATATCAGCTGATCCGCCTCCTGAGGGGTTCCCAGCTTGTGGTAAAATACTTTATGAAACTCGTTGCTGCCTTTGAGTGCCATTCCTTCTGCAGGTGCATCATAAGCACTATAAAAAAATCCATCACCAAACCAGGAGATACCCGAAAATTTTACCCATTTCACAGTATCAGTCAGCATCGACCGGCCATCCAGTTTCATCACTACAATTTCGTTCCAGTCGCTGCCACCCCTGCTTATGCTATAGGCCAGGTAGTTGCCATCGTCAGAAGGACTAAGACTCCCCAGCGCAATAGTGCCGTCGTCCGAAAATTTATTGGGATCGAGCAGTAACTGAGGTTTTTCGGCTGGATCCTTCATGGTGTATAATACACTCTGATTTTGCAAACCGTCGTTTTTGAAGATAAACCATTGGCCACCTTTTTTGAAAGGCACACCACTCTTGGGATAATTCCAGATGGTTTCGAGTCTTTTTTCCAAGGCATCCTTATAAGGAATAGCATCCAGATAGGCCCTGGTGATTTTGTTTTGAGCGGTTACCCAAGCTGCTGTTTCGGCAGAATTGTCGTCCTCGAGCCAACGATAGGGATCGCTCACAAGTGTGCCAAAATAATCATCCTGCACATCGTCCATGCGGGTTTCGGGATAAGAGATTTCTTGTGCCTGTAGCCTGGTCAACATCAGCATTACTATCATAGTTAAGCGTATTTTCTTTTTCATAAGGTAGAGATTAATGATCAGATTTTTCGCGAGCAAAGTTAGTTGATTTAGGATTTTGATGAAACAATTGCGGATTTTGTGTAATACGTGTTTTGGGAGAAAGGAAGTAAGCGTGTTTGTTGTTTTATGGAAGATGCTAAGATGTTGATACAGAGTAGCCAGAAGCTTATTGCTGTCAAAATCTATGCGAATGCAAATGTTTTCAGAGCGGATGAAGAATTACAAGTTTATCTTTTCATCATGTTTATCTTTTCATCATGCTTAAAAGCTGAAAAATATCAACTCCTAATCTGAGCGAATAAATAAAATGTTGAAAAACAGGAAAATGTAATTCGTTTGAACGATGTTTCGAATTATTCTTCCTCTGCAATTGAGATAAATATGTCCACTTCTGCATTATTCCAGTCGTGACTTCTTTCGTCGTAAATTTCGAAATCAAAGCTAAATTTTCGAGTCACATCCGAATCCCAAATTTTTTCCCAGGCAGTCGAGATACAAGCGGTCATGGGCCCTTTTGCCAGAAACTTCTCATATTTCTGGGCTGGAATATTCAGTTCCGAAAGTCCTTCGGGCGGTTCATAGCCGGGGTCTGTTTTGCATCCGATAAAGTAGGAAAATGGGCTGTTTTCGTCTTTATCATAATCGTAGTAAACGGCATAAATTTCGCTGGAAAGCCTGCCTTTTATGCGGTCGAAAATTTTATCTGTCTCAAATTTTTGCCATAAACTGCCACAATCCTTTGCCGATTGCATGTTTTGGTTAGTAGTTTTTTCTTTTAGCTTCAACCCAACTAATTTGAAACTTTCCTTTACTTCTTTCATGATTATTTGTGTAGGAGTTTTTTATTAAAAAATCAGCTGCCGTAAAAGTATAAATTTATCTTTATGCTTTCAGGCAGCTGATCAGGATTCTGTACTAACCGACAATAGAACTAGTGAAGAGGCTCGATTTTGTCCGTTATTTTACCAGAATCATCTTCTTTGTATCAACAGTTTTTCCGACAAATAATTTATAGTAATAAGTACCTCCTGTATAAGACCTTGCATTCCAAATCACCTCATGCGTTCCGGCCTGCACTTGCTCATTTACAAGTGTTTCAATTTCCTGCCCCTGCATATCATATATTGTCAACTTAACGAAATCAGCCGTTTCAGTTTTAAATCTGATTGTGGTTGTCGAACTAAATGGGTTTGGACTGTTCTGAAACAGCGATAGCTTGTCTGGCATATTATGTGATGGGGTAGCAGTAATAATCTCAGAAAGCAAACGTTTCCAGGCACTACCAGAGTCAGTTCCGGTAAAAATATAAGAACCTGCAAAGGCGAAAGATGCAACACTGGTGTTTGTCAGGCCTTCGTTAATCTCTGTCCAGCTTTCGCCATTGTTGGTAGAATGAAAAACCCCGCCGCCATAGGATCCGGCAAAGATATTATCGTCGGCGACGGCCATTGCACGAAATGAAGTATTGGTTAAACCTGTGTTCACCTCTGTCCAGCTTTCACCATTGTCGGTTGATAGGAAAACGCCATTGCTGCCTGTACCGGCAAAGATATTGGAGCCCGAAAAAGCAAAAGCATTTACAGAGGCTCCACCGGGCATTCCTGAATTAGCTGCAGTCCAGCTTGCACCATTATCTGTTGAAAGAAACACCCCGCCATAGGTTCCGGCAAAGATATTTGAACCCGAAATCCCAAGCGTACTTACTAAGGTATTCGTCAGACCCGAATTGACTTCTGTCCAGCTGTCGCCATTATCGGTTGATAAAAATACGCCACCGCCAAAAGTTCCGGCAAAAAGATTTGAGCCCGAAACTTCGAGGGCGTAAATATTGATATTGGTCAGACCATTATTGACTGTCGTCCAACTCTCGCCATTGTCAGAAGAACGGAAAACACCTCCGTTAAAGGTTCCTGCAAAAAGTTCCCTGTCTAACACGGCCATTGCATAAACATCAACATGTGTGAGACCAGAATTGACTTTCACCCAGCTTTCGCCTTCATCAGAAGAACGGAATACACCTGCAAAAGTTCCGGCAAAGAGGTCAGTATCAGTAACGGCAAAGGCAGGAATAGTAGTGATTGCCAAACCTTGATTTGACTCGTACCAGTTGGCACCATCGTTAGAAGTTTTAAAGATACCAACGCCAAAAGTACCGGCCAGGATGTTTGTTCCGCTGGTTGCAAGCGTCTTGACTTCACCGCTGCCCAGGCCTGTATTGACGGCTGTCCAGTTTGTACCGTTATTTGTTGTTAAAAAAACGCCACCACCATTGGTTCCGGCAAAGAGATTAGAACCTGAAATGGCAAAGTCTTGAATAGTCAGGCTCGTAAGGCCTGTATTTACGGCTGTCCAGTTTGTGCCGTTGTCGGTTGACAGAAAAACACCACCACCGCTGGTTCCGGCAAAGAGATTAGCACCCGATACAGCTAAAGCACTCATACTTGTGTTTGTCAATCCGGTATTAATTGCTGTCCAGTTATTGCCGTTGTCATTTGAAATGAAAATACCTTCCAGTGTTCCGGCAAAGATGTTGTTGTCCATAACAGCAAGGGCGCGAATGGCAGTATTGGTAAGTCCCGTATTGACGGCTGTCCAGTTGGCACCATTATCGGTCGAACGAAATAAGCCGTCCCAGGTTCCGGCAAAGACATCGTTGCCTGAGGCTGTGAAGCAGGTAACACTGGCGAATTCAGGCATGCCTGTATTGGCTGCTGTCCAGCTTTCGCCATTGTCGGTCGAAAGATAGATGCCTCCTCCTGTTCCGGCAAAGAGATTGCTACCGGCCATCACAAGCGCGTATATACTGTTGTTGCTAAGGCCATTATTGACTGCTGTCCAGCTTTCGCCATTGTCTGTGGAACGAAATACGCCACCATAAGTTCCGGCAAAAGCATCAGTGTCGTTGGCTACGATACAGTTTGTTGTACCTCCATAAGGTCCGTTGGCCGGAACCCATTGAGCGTTGAGTGAACCTATATGCAGAACCAAAAGCATACAGGCAAGAAAAACGGAGCGTAAAATTTGCATAGTGTTTAATGTTTTAAGTAAATCAATTTTGAATTTGTCGCAAACTTATCTTAAGTGGGGAGGATTTCAAAGAAAGTACCTACCTCAATTCTCCTTATTGCATCAGAAAAGTGCCTGCCCGGAAACTTCTTTTCGAATTTTATGTGATCCTGTTGTTAAAAATCAGCTTTTTATAACAAGCTAAACCAATTATAGATATCTACCCCTTTGGGAATGTCGAGTTTTTTGCGGATCAAATATTTCTTGTTTTGCACCGACTTTATCGTGATAAATTTGTATCTGGCAATGTCGCTGGTAGGGATTTTTAACTTCAGCAAAGCACAGAATTCAATATCCGACTGATTTAAATTTGGATTTGTTTTGATCAGTTTTGGTGTAAAGTCAGGAAACACCTCCATAAAATAGGGCATAAAGGCCGGGTCGTTATTCTTTAGCATCTCCAGTAGCCTGGAATAGTCTTCCCCGCTTTTGTTTTCGGGATTCTCTTTCAGATATTCTTTGCTGATTCTCTCCTGACGAATCAAAATCCTGTTTTTTCTGATGAAGAAAAACATGAATACTGCCATCAACACTATAAAAAAGGCAAGCAGATACAGATATTGCTTTGTGGTGTCGGTTTGCTTTTCGTTGAGCAAGTTTAGCAGTGATTTATTTTTGTTTTCAGAAATGTCCAGTTTAAGCGAATCCCGCCTGGCTTCGTATGATTTGGCTTTGTCGTGTTCGTCAAGTGCTGCATAAGCCTCAATGATGTTGTCGTACAAAGCAAGCAGGTTTAAATGATTTTTGTAGCCCTTTACTTTTTCAGCTTCTTTGAAATAGCTTACCGCATGTTTGAAGTCGGCTTTTGCAGTAGAAACTCTTCCTATGACCACATAATTTGAAAACTGGATGTCGTTTCGTTGGTATCCGCTTTCTTTTGAAAGAGATAATTTGGCGTAATATTCAGCCGAATCTATTTCTTTCAAATCGATGAAAACCCTGCTACGGTTGGAATAGTCAATATACCTGAACCGTTCTTTATATTTTTCGTCGGGAAGTTTTTCATATTCATGGGCATTCAGTTTGAGGTATTTGAGCTGGTTTTCGTAATCTTTCTGAAGGAAATAATAATTTGAGAAGGCTACAAAAAGATTCACCCGTGTAAGAATAGTTATTAATTCTTCATCTTCAATCTTTTTGATAATTTTTTCGGCTTGTTTCAGTTGCTCAAAAGCTTTGTCGTAAAGCCCGTTAAAGGCATAGGCATTGAAAATGTCTATCTTTGCAGAAGTCTGATAAACAGGATTTTGATAGGCTTGGGCTTTCTGAAATAATAATTTTGCCGTAAGCATTAATTCCTCGAAATTATTCTTCGATTCGTAATAAACGCATTGTGTTGAAATGGCGCACAATTCGGCTTCCTGATTATTTTCTTCTTGCGCTTGTTGCCTGATAATGGCTGCTCTTTGAAATGCTTCTTCCGGTTGTGTGAAAACTAATCGGTAGTTCTCATTTGCCACATCAAGTAAATCATTTTGGGCAATAGTATCCTGTGAGAAAAGCAGGGCAGTTCTCAAAAGGAAGAATAGCAATATTGTAAAATTCTTTATCATATAAACAAGATTGATAGTTAGAATATTAACCGATTTTCAACGGGTTTTTCCCAAACTATCCAACACACCAAAAAGCCAAATCAAAATTAGTGCTATGACTATTACTAACGAATAAAATTACAACAAATAAACGACCAGGCTCATGTGAAGCAAAATTAACAAAAAGCCGCAAGGCATCTGGACTTTGAATTTAGAACAATCTGAAACTAATTGAAATTCAGTAATATATATTTTTGTTGTGAATGCATTAAAAAATTCCCCTTTTTCTTAAACTGTGTGATCCTGAAGTCAATAACGTAATTGCTTTTTTCACTGGTTGAAAACCGGAGATTGTTTCAAATGAGAAAGGCCTGCACTAATTAGAAAACTTTCTAAATAAGACGCCAGCGCAACCACTATCAGGCACATGTTGTCTCCCTATTACTTAAAAAACTTTAATTCAGGAAAGCACTAACAGGCATTTTGTAATTTTGCACCTTATAATTAAGCTCCATGAAGTCAAACACACTGATCCGATTTTTTCTTTTTAGTCTAATGCTATTTTCTTTTGTTTCGCAGGCACAGATTCTGGAACCTGTGAAATGGGATTTCTCTACCGAAAAAATCTCTGATGGGAAGTATAACCTGGTTTTTACTGCAAAAATAGAGCCTAAATGGCATTTATATTCGCAGGATATTCCTATGTCGCCTCCTGCTACTACCTTCACATTTAAACCAAACGAACAGGCAAGATTTATTGGAGAAGTTATTGAATCACCTTCTGTAGAGCAGTACGATCCGAATTTCGATATGGTATTGAAATTTTTTTCTGATGAGGCAGTTTTCAAACAGCAGGTCGAACTACTTACAAACGAATCAGTTACCATTGAAGGTGTACTCGAATTCATGTGCTGCGACGATATGCGTTGTCTTCCGCCTTCGGAAGTTGATTTTTCTTTTACGCTAGCCGGAGCTTCGGCACTTCCTGATTTTAGTGCGCAAACGTCAGCTCCACAAAATCAGGTGCTCGATCCGGTGAAATGGACTTACGACCTTAAAAAAGGCAATAAGGACGAGTTGGAGCTGGTATTTACAGCAGCAATTGATGAAGGTTTTCACCTTTATTCCTTAAATATTCCCGAGAATGGCCCGCTGCCAACAGAATTCACCTTTACAGAATCAACAGCTTACGAACTGAATGCAGCAATTTCCGAAACTACTGAAGGTGAGATAAAATACGACGAAATCTTTGAGATGGATATCAAATCCTTCGAGAAGGAAGCGGTTTTTGTGCAGCCATTAAAGCTACAACAAGAACCACCTTTCAACATCACGGGCGAAATTGCCTATATGGTCTGCAATGATGTGGGTTGCGTTGCACTTTATCACGATTTTGACCTGATTTACGATGGCAAAACCATCCAATTGGCAGAAGCATCTCAACCTTTGGCACAGAAGGAAACCTCGAATCAGGCCAAGGCTGATATCACAGGCGGAAACGCCTCGTTGTGGGGTTTCTTTTTTCTGGCGTTTTTAGGTGGTCTTGCAGCCATTTTAACCCCCTGTGTTTTCCCGATGATACCCATGACAGTATCATTTTTTATGAAGGATAAAGACGAAGACAAACTGAAAGGCAGGTTGCAGGCAATCGTTTACGGACTGGCTATCATTGCGATATACACTTTGATAGGTTCCATTCTGGCTGTTGTGGCCGGACCAGATATCGCCAACTGGCTGAGCACGCACTGGCTGCCCAATATCATCTTCTTCCTGATTTTTGTCATTTTTGCTGCTTCCTTTTTCGGGATGTTTGAAATTACCTTACCACACTGGCTGGTAAATAAATCCGACGCCAAAGCAGATAAGGGCGGTTTTGTAGGTTCCATTTTCATGGCTTTAACACTTGTATTGGTTTCATTTAGTTGTACAGGACCAATTGTTGGAACAATCCTGGTTGAATCTGCTGGCGGACAAATACTTAAACCTATTGTTGGCATGTTCGGCTTTTCGCTGGCATTTGCTTTGCCTTTCACACTTTTTGCATTTTTTCCATCCTGGCTCAGCAATCTCCCAAAATCAGGTGGCTGGCTCAACTCTGTGAAAGTAGTATTAGGTTTTCTCGAGTTGGCACTCGGACTGAAATTCCTCAGTATCGCAGATCAAACCTATCACTGGGGCTTACTCGACCGGGAAATCTACCTGGCCTTATGGATTGTGATTTTCTTCCTCATGGGCTTATACCTGATGGGCAAAATAAAATTTGCACACGATTCTGAGGTTAAATACCTCAGTGTGCCACGCCTGGTTTTCTCGATTATTACTTTTTCATTTGTTGTTTACCTCATTCCCGGCATGTTTGGCGCACCACTCAAGGCATTGTCGGGCTATGTTCCACCTATGCATACGCATGATTTTGATTTGAATGATATCATCCGGAAAAACAGTGGTGGAGGAGCTACTGCCATGATGCAGTTAACGGATAACGAGCTTTGCGAAACGCCTATGTTTCACGAAAAACTGCATTTGCCGCACGGTTTGCAGGGGTATTTTGATTACGATCAGGCACTTGCTTGTGCAAAATCACTGGATAAGCCTCTCTTTATTGATTTTACCGGTCATGGCTGTGTAAACTGTCGCGAGATGGAAGCCAATGTTTGGGCCGATCCCAGAGTATTGGCACTGCTTCGGGATGAGTATATTATTGCAGCGCTTTATGTGGATGACAAAACCATGCTGCCCGAAGATGAATGGGTATTATCTGATTATGATGGCAAATGGAAAAAAACGATCGGACGAAAATATGCTGATTTTCAAGTATCCAAATTCGGGGTGAATGCTCAGCCTTATTATGTGTTGATGGGGCATGAAAATAATGTCGTATCCCAACCCCGGGCTTATGATTTGGATGTGGATGAATTTGTTGAATTTCTGAAACAAGGTGTTGAGAACTACAAAAAAAGCCAAACGGTTTTTACAATACCGGAATAAAGCTGAAAGGAATCTAAATACGAAAAGCCAGTTGTTTTTAGCAGCTGGCTTTTTATTTAACCCAAAAGCCGGATGATCTATTTCCGACTTTTTGTGTTTATTTTTAGCTTACATCTTAGCAAAATGCCTGTAGAATGCTGAAATTGTCTCAATTCCTTTGTAGAAATTATCCAAGGGATAGTTTTCATTTGGCGAATGAATCGCGTCTGATTCTAGGCCAAAGCCCATCAAAACGGATTTCAAACCCAGGATTTCTTCAAAGGTTGAAATAATCGGGATACTGCCACCGCTACGCATTGGGATTGGCTGCTTGCCATAAACATCCACATAAGCTTTTTCGGCGGCTTTGTAAGCCGGAAGATCGATCGGGCACACATAAGCCTGTCCGCCGTGCAAATATTCAACCTTAACTTTTACCGACTTTGGTGCAATTTTTTCAAAATATTCTTTGAAAAGCACCTCAATCTTTTTATGGTGTTGATTAGGAACCAAACGGCTCGAAATTTTAGCATAAGCTTTTGAAGGAAGCACGGTTTTAGCACCTTCGCCGGTGTATCCACCCCAGATACCGCAAACATCAAAAGTGGGTCTGATGCCTGTATGCTCAATGGTTGTATAGCCTTTTTCTCCATTCAACGCTTCCACATCAATAGCCTTTTTGTAGGCTTCTGCACTGAAAGGGGCCTTATTTAAAAGTTCTCTTTCTGCGGGAGTGGCTTCAAGCACATCATCATAAAAACCAGGAATGGTGATATAATTGTTTTCGTCTGTTATAGAAGCAATTAGCTTCGATAACACATTGATAGGATTGGCAACGGCTCCGCCAAACAAACCAGAATGCAGATCGCGGTTGGGACCCGTAACTTCAACCTGCCAGTAAGCCAAGCCACGCAATCCTGTTGTGATTGAAGGCACATCAGGGCCGATCATGCTGGTGTCTGAAACCAAAATCACATCAGCATTAAGCATATCTTTATGTTGCTCGCACCATTTGCCCAGATTGGGAGAACCAATTTCTTCTTCGCCTTCTATCATGAATTTTACATTGCAGGGCAAACTATCTGTAGCTACTAAGGTTTCAAAAGCCTTGGCATGCATAAAAGCCTGACCTTTATCGTCATCTGCACCACGAGCCCAGATTTTTCCATCCCTGATTTCAGGTTCAAATGGCGGACTGCTCCACAATTCGACAGGGTCAACAGGCATCACATCATAGTGGCCGTAAACCAGCACGGTAGGAAGTGCAGGATCAATGATTTTTTCACCATAAACAACCGGATTGCCATCCGAAGGCATCACTTCGGCTTTATCAGCTCCTGCCTTCAAAATGCTGTCGCGCCAGTATTCAGCAGCTTTCTGCATATCCGGCTTGTGATCGCTAAGCGAACTGATCGAAGGGATGCGGATCAGTCCGAACAACTCATCTAAAAATCTGTCTTTGTTGGATTCGATGTACGTTTTGATTTTTTCCATTATTAGAGTTTTAGTGGTAAATAATTTTTTGTAAAAATAGGGAATTTCTGGTTTTCAGGTGTCCTTTAAACGAGGGTTTTGCCTGATAAATTATTTGAATCCGCTTGTTTTAATGTTATTTAAGAAACGAAAAGCAAAAATTTATTGTGCATATGCCATTCGAAATCGCATCAAAATTTTTCATTGGCTGGCAGCCCTCAAAAGGCTAACTTTGCCGGCCAAAGCTAAGAAATATGAAACCTATTCGGATTGCAATAAACGGATTTGGTCGCATTGGCCGGGTCACTTTCAGGCGGTTGATGCTCAGAAATGATATGGAGGTTGTTGCCATTAACGACCTTGCTGAAACGGAAAACCTGGCTCACCTTTTGAAGTATGATTCCGTTCAAGGGGCATTTAAGGGTGAGGTCAGTGTAGATGGAGATTTTTTGTTGGTGGATGACAAAAAAATCAAAGTTTTAAATCAGGCTGATCCAACGCTGCTTCCCTGGAAGGAATTAGCCATTGATGTGGTGATTGAATCAACCGGTTTTTTTACTGAACCGGAGAAAGCCCGCCAACATATTGATGCTTCCGGAGCGCGAAAAGTAATCATTTCGGCCCCTGCCAAAGACATCCGCGAAGATGTTCCCTATATTGTTTTAGGTGTTAACGATCATTTGATCAATCGAAATGACGACCTGATCTCGAATGCCTCCTGCACAACCAATAATGTAGCACCTTTGATAAAAATACTGCACGAAAACTGGGGAGTTCAAAAAGGTTTTATCACAACCGTGCATTCCTATACAAAAGATCAAAATCTTGTTGACGGGCCACATAAGGATTGGCGTCGCGGACGTGCTGCTGCACATTCTATCGTGCCAACCACAACCGGAGCTGCCAAAGCCGCTACCAGAATTTTCCCTCACCTGAAAGGGAATCTGGGAGGCGCAGGAATTCGAGTTCCAGTGCCGGATGGTTCGCTGACAGACCTCACCTGTACGCTGGATAAATCGACCAGTGTGGAAGAAATAAACGCAGCTTTTAAGGCCGCAGCCGAGAACGAGCTCAAAGGAATTTTACAATATACCGAAGATCCTATTGTATCCACAGATGTGATTGGCAACACACATTCAGCTGTTTTTGATGCCGGACTTACGGCTGTGCTGGGCGACAAAAACAAACTCGTAAAAGTGGTGGCCTGGTATGATAATGAGATGGGCTATGCCAGTCGCCTGGTCGAGCTGATTGCCAAATTTGTCTGAGTTTTGGATCATTTTGATCAAATCGTTGTGGGTGGCGGACTGGCCGGGAGCGTGCTGGTTTATCAACTGACGCAACAAGGACAACACGTTTGCTGGATACATACAGGGCAAGAAAAAAGCTCAACAGTTGTTGCTGCCGGATTGATTAATCCATTAGTGTTCAGATACCTGACTTCGGTTTGGAAAGCGAACAAACTGCTGCCAGAGGCTGTAAATTTCTACCAATCGATTGAAGAAATTTCACAAAGAAGCTTTTTGCATCCGATTACAATCGCTAAAGTTTTCGGAGATCAGGATGAGGCGTTGTGGCGGCAGAAAATGAAGAAACCAGAAATTACCCAATGGATTGATAGCATTGGAAAGGTTCCTGATAATGACCTTCTTATTCAACCTTTCGGAGCAGGTTTTGTACAGGGGTATTGGTTGGACACTGTCGTTTTTCTGGAGGAAATTAATAAAATTGTAGCTGACAAGGTTGTGACTTTATCAGATAGATTTTATTTGGATGATCTGCATCTTATGAGTGATGGGGTTACTTATAAAAATCGCTTTCATGCCAACAAAATTATCTTCTGCGAAGGCTGGCAGGCTGTAATAAACCCGTTTTTTAATTTTGTTCCTTTCCGGCCGGTTAAAGGAGAACTCCTTACGATAATAATTGAAAATTTAAACAGCAATTATTTGCTCGTTAAAGACGTGTTTTTATTGCCATTAGGTAAAAATATTTTTCGATTAGGATCAACTTATGATTGGGACGATCTATCTGATGAACCTACTGAAAAGGCGAGAGCCCACTTATTAGATAAGCTATACAGTTTTTTAAAAGTAAAAGTTGAAGTAATTGATCATCAAGCCGGTGTAAGGCCTGCTATAGCTGATCGCCGTTCTGTTGCAGGTTTGCATCCTGATTATCCACAACTGGCAATTTTTAACGGATTGGGTGCGCGCGGGGTGATGATTGCTCCTTGGCTTGGGAAACAATTCGTTGAACATTTGCTTTTTCAGAAGTCATTGGATGAGAAGATTGATTTAAATCGGGTTGTAAAAAAATAATGTTTAATTGCCTGATTAAGATGGAAATTATACCGTCCACTACGGGACGGAATGATCTTTTTTGGAATATTTTTCTACCTATATTTGATCCCTACGGGATCAGTTTACAGAGCTTAGAACATTATTTAACAAAATATTTGTCTCATCACGCTCGGTGCCGTTAGGTACCAAATGTGGGTAGAAAAACAGGATTATTAATGAAAGTGCCGTCCCGCTTAGGGACGGAATTATACCAAGAAGAATAATAATCAATGATGTGTCATCGCATCAGGGACGGAATGATCTTTTTTGGAATATTTTTCTACCTATATTTGATCCCTACGGGATCAGTTTACAGAGCTTAGAACATTATTTAACAAAATATTTGTCTCATCACGCTCGGTGCCGTTAGGCACCAAATGTGGGTAGAAAAACAGGATTATTAATGAAAGTGCCGTCCCGCTTAGGGACGGAATTATACCAACCGCAAATCAAAAAACATGATTCACAAATTATTTTTAGATTTGATGGATAAAACAAATCATTATGGCCAACACATACACCCAAATTCATATTCAGACCGTCTTCACGGTTCAAAATCGCCATTGTGTTATCAGACCTTGCTGGGAAATAGAATTATATCGTTATCTCACAGGGATTATCCAAAACTACGGGCATAAAGTTTTAGCTATCAATGGTATGCCAGACCACATCCATATTTTTTTTGGAATGAGACCCAATCAATCCTTGTCGGATTTAATGCAGCAAGTAAAAGGAGATTCTTCAAAATGGATTAACCAAAAGGGATTTGTTACGGGACGTTTTTCCTGGCAGGAGGGATATGGCGGGTTTTCTTACAGCAAGTCACAGGTTGATAACGTCATTGATTACATTAAAGATCAGAAAATTCATCATCGCAAAAAAACATTTTTGGAAGAATACATTGAGTTTTTGGAAAAATTTGAGGTTCCCTTCGATGAACGCTATGTTTTTCAACCTATTGATTTTAAGGATGAAAATTAATTAACACCTTCACAAATCAATTAAAAACCCTTCAATAAATATGCCGTCCACTACGGGACGGATTGTTCATTTTTGGTATGTTTTTCTACCCGTATTTGATCCCTACGGGATCATAGGCTCAGAGCTTAGAGCATTATTCAACAAAGAATTTTGGCTCAGTACGCCCTGTGCCATTGATTGCCCAATCTGGGTTGAAAAATAATAATTATCCATGATTTACCGTTCCTGACCGGATGGAATGATCTTTTTTGGTATGTTTTTCTACCCGTATTTGATCCCTACGGGATCATAGGCTCAGATTCTGGTTTAGCCAAATATGCAACAAATCATTTTGGATCTAACTGCTCAGTGCCGTTAGGCACCAAATGCGGGTAGAAAAAAGGATTATGAATGAAAGTGCCGTCCCGTCAGCGACGGAATTATGCTAAGTGCCAAGCAAAAATTCAATGATTTTCAAATTTTTCCTGGCAATAATCCCCAAATCGGTGAGGTAAAATTCCTTTTCCAATCGATTTTATTGTTGAAAATATTGCATTAGGATAATTTCATTTCGTAAATTTGCAATAACATTTCATTATGAAAGCAATTGCCATTACGTTCATTATGAAAGCAATTGCCATTACGTTTATCTTTTTTCTTTTGATGAATTTTGGTTTTACACAAGTTGAATCGGAGAAGACAGACAACAAGGTTCAAATGGTTAACCCCTGTGAAAATGATAGTTTTACATCAGTAAGACTGAAACCTGAATTCAAAGGGGGATTGCATAAGCTCTCAACCAGCCTTACTAAACAGGTAAAACCTGAATCAAAAATTCAAGGATCAGTTTATTTAAAATTTGTGGTAAATTGCAAAGGAAAAGCCCTTGATTTTAAAGTAGATCGGGGGTTAAATGAGGATTTAAACAAAAAGCTGATCACGGCATTAGAAGATTTACAAAAATGGGAACCCGGATACACGAGTGTTGCAGTTAATACTTTGATGAGTATGCAATTCGACATTGAAAATGGACAAATCAAGGCAATTCATCTAAATCCCTGAACATTTTTTAGGATTCAAACCGTTTCAATTCCAATTTTTCTCCATCAAAAACGGCATAGGTAAAATTCGTTACCCAATCGCCCAGGATAATCATTCTTGCCTTTTCACTCAGTGGAAAATCCAGCGGAATATGCCGGTGACCAAAAATATAAAAGTCGTAATGCTCACCTGATTTAATCAGGTTTTGACAATGGTGATACAGCATTTCTTCTTCGGCAACGATTTTAAAATTGCTTTTTTCTTCGCGGGCTACGTTGGCAATCCTGCTTTTATGCGAGAAATACAGTCCCATTCTCGTTCCATGATCGGGATGTAGCCAACGGAAAAGCCACTGATTAAAGCGATTTTCAAAAACCTTTTTCAAAAATTTATAGCCATTATCTCCCGGACCCAGGCCATCGCCATGTGTCAGGTAAAAGCTTTTGCCATTGAAATCTCTGATTTGTGGCTTACGATACAAGTTGATTCCTGCTTCTTTTTGCAGGTAATCAAAAGCCCAGATGTCATGATTTCCTCTGAAAATATGCACCGGAACTCCGCTGTCGGTGATTTCGGCCAGCTTACCCAAAAGCCTCACATAACCTTTAGGCACAACCGTTTTGTATTCAAACCAAAAATCAAACACATCTCCCATCAAAAAAATCTCAGCTGCCTGATAACGAATGCTTTCGAGCCAGGAAACCAGCTTCTTCTCCCGTTTCAAACTCCTTTCGTGATCGGGTACTCCCAAATGAAAATCGGAAGCAAAATAGATATGTTTGCCTTTTTGTGGCATGTGATTTAGATGATATCTTTTTGAAGCAATACTTTGATGATTTGCGTCATCAGTGGTTGGGCTTTTCCGGCTGCATCAACAACTTCTTCGTGAGAAATCTCATGTATTTTTCCTTTCACACCAAGATCTGAGATTACAGAAACGGCAAAAACAGGCAGTTTCATATGACGTGCCACGATCACCTCCGGAACCGTTGACATCCCAACGGCATCAGCACCTATCACTCGGATGTAATGGTATTCAGCAGGAGTTTCGAAGGTAGGTCCTGAAACAGCAGCATAAACACCTTCAAACACTTTGATGTTGAGTGATTTGGCAACTTCATGGGCGGTCTTCAGGATTTTTTTGTCGTAGGCTTCGCTCATATCCGGAAAGCGGGTGCCCAAACGATCATCATTTTTTCCAATCAAAGGATTGGGCATCAAGTTGATATGATCTCTGATAAACATCAGGTCGCCTACTGAAAATTCGGGATTGAGGCCACCGCTGGCATTCGAAACAATTAATAACTTTACGCCAAGCAATTTCATCACCCTGACCGGAAACGTAAGTTCGGCCGGAGAGTATCCTTCATAAAAATGAAAACGCCCCTGCATGGCAATAATACTGCGACCATTAAGATTTCCAAAAATCAATCGCCCCTGGTGGCCATGTACGGTGGATACTGGAAAATGTGGGATGTTTTCGTAAGAAATGGCTGCTACAATCTCCATTTCGTCAACCAAACCTCCAAGTCCGGTTCCTAAGATAATACCAATTTCTGGTTGAAAATCGTTGATTGACCGGATATAATTAACGGTCTGCTGTAGTTGTTCTAACATATTCATTTAGCTGTTGATCAAAACTTAGCTGTTCGTCTTCATGGAATTTTACCTCCACCGGAATATAGAACAGTGGTATATTTTTGAACAGGCGAAAGTACGGAGAATCGATCAAACGCATGGCATCTTTTTCTGTTGTTACGATTATCTTGTTTTTGCCAAGTATGTTTTCGTATTCATTTACAATATGATGCATGTCTTTTTGGGTGTAGATGTGATGGTCAGGAAAATCAACGGTGATTAGCTCAGTACATTTATTTTGTAGAAAATCCTGCAAGGGATAAGGGTTGGCAATTCCGCAAAATAACAAAATGGTAGATATCCTTCTGGGTGTTGCAGTTTGCATGGTTTCGCCAACGGGTATCATCCTGCCATAACTCAGGTACGAGAAATAAAGGTTTTGATGTGGTTTTGGCTGGATGATCTCAATAAGTCTTCTACGGGTGAAGGGTGAAAAAACCTTAGGTGTTTTTGTGACTATGATGATATCAGCCCTTTTGGCTGCTGCTGTAATATCTCGTAAATGTCCGGCAGGGAAAAGGAAATCTTTGGGATAGAGGTTATGAAAATCAGTCAGTAATAGATTTAGCCCGGCTTTGATAGCTCGGTGTTGGAATGCATCATCAAGTAATATTATTTCTGGCGGATTAGGCAAGTTTAAAAGTGTATTCACACCTCTGACTCTTTTCTCATCAACCGCCACTGTAATATTTTTAAATTTTTTAAAATATTGCATGGGTTCATCACCAATATCACGATAGGTCATCTCGCCTTTTGCAAGCAAAAATCCTTTAGTGCTTCTGCCGTAACCCCTGCTAAGCACAGCCGTTTTATATTTATTTGCAAACAGCCTGATCAAATATTCGATATGTGGCGTTTTGCCTGTTCCACCCATCGAAAGATTTCCAACGCAAACGACTGGAATTTTAAAACTAGTTGATCGAAACACCCCCCAATCGTACAAGGCATGACGTAGAATCAATACCAGTTGATAAATCCATAGAAACGGAAGTAAAATAATACGCATATTTACGATGGCCGCTTAGTGTGGGTTATGTAAAAAAATTGCTTGCAGATAGTCCTTTATATAAGTTCAAAAATATGTATTTTTACGCTAATTTCCTGCAAAATGTTACATTTAATGAGGCTGCATTGGAATTTAATTTTGAGTTAATATATCGGATGAACTCAGGTTGAGGAGATTGACTTGGGAAAAGAGTGTTTTATTGAACTTGACAGATTTTTTAAAAATATGAAAATTAAAGATTTATTATTGGTATTTACAGAAGTTGCTGATCTCTCACTTCAGGAGTCGTATGATAATTCAGGACTTTTAATCGGAAGTGCTGATACGGAAGTGAATCAGGTGTTGTTGGCCATAGATGTTACGGAAGCGGTGATTGAAGAAGCTATTCAAAAAAAATGCGAACTCATCATTGCTCATCACCCATTGATATTCAAAGGCCTGAAACGTATCAGTGATGGAAATCTGGTTGAGCGAACAGTTACTGCTGCTATCAAAAACACTATTGCCATCGCAGCCATGCACACCAATTTGGATAATGTAAAATCGGGAGTCAATGGTAAACTTGCAGCAATTTTGGGAATAAAGAATACCAACATGCTCAGTGCATCAAATGATAAACTCAAAAAACTGAGCGTATTCTGTCCGCTTGCCCATGCCGATCAGGTGCGCAAGGCCATGTTCGAAAGCGGGGCAGGACATATCGGAGCTTATGATAGTTGTAGTTTCAACATCAGCGGAACAGGAACTTTCAGAGGTGGTGAGCAAACAAATCCGTTTGTTGGTCAAATAGGTAAACTACATCAGGAAGAAGAAATCCGGATCGAGACCATATTGCCTGATTATCTTCTTAATAAAGTGATTAAAAATATGTTGGAGGCTCATCCCTACGAAGAAGTAGCCTACGACATTTATCCACTGGAAAACAAACACAACGCAATTGGATCGGGATTGATCGGTGAATTGGATTCTCCGGTAGAGGAAGTTGAGTTTTTGAAATTTATTCAACAAAAATTAGGTACTCCTGTTTTAAAACATACGGCTT
>Ga0334884_1003222_pt1 | contig 18882 bp, 11 predicted proteins | sample GraSluR1_MG_7_FD_207215 | JGI IMG/M metagenome (GOLD analysis project Ga0334884, IMG submission 207215) | Sludge microbial communities from methane-producing bioreactor in Wageningen University, Netherlands - Granular Sludge_12_05 R1 | ecosystem: Engineered > Bioreactor > Anaerobic >...
CCAGCCCCTCCATTATCGTCCAGCGAGCTCAGCGTCCTCCTCCAGGATGCCCGCACCCAGGGAGATCTGGCCTCCCTCATGCAGCTACTCCGGCGCGCCATCGACGAGGCCCCCACACCCATGGCCAAGGCACGCTTCCTCCAAGAGTTGGGCTGCCTCCACTACTACGATGGCGACGATGGTGAAGCTGCCCGGACCTGCCTCGAAGAGGCGCGCCTACTCGACCCCCACGGGGTCGGGGTGGAAAACGAGAGCCTCACGGCTCTGGAAGGTATCTACGAAGAAGAGGGCGATTTCGAATCCCTATCTGAACTCTATCACATCCGCCTCGCCCATGCGGACAACGCTGAGACACGCAACCTCTACCGCCTCCTCTTGGCCCAACTCGACGCCGAGCACCTCAGCCGACACCGCGAAGCCATGGGCCACCTCGACGCGCTCTTGGCCGATGAACCCGACAACGAGCCAGCCTTGCGTCTCGTGGCCCAACTGCACATCGCTGCGGGACGAGATCGCGAGGCAGCCCAAGCGCTGCATCGCCTCGCGCACACTCTCCCCCCCAACAGCAGCGAACGCCACACCCTCTTGCGGCGTATGGCTGAGTTGTGGACCAACGTCGAGGCCTTCGCTGAAGCCCAACAGGCCATGCAACAGGCCGTCGCCATCTCCCATGACCCCCTCACCGACATGGAGATCCTGAAGAACATCTGTCGGCGCGCCGATGATTGGGATGGCTTGTTCTCCACCCTGCTCGCCGAGCTCTCCCTCATCACCGGCCGCGAGCTGACCCGCGAACGACTCGAGCTCCTCGATGACGTCGAGGCCCTCACGACCTCCGCCGAGCTGGGCACCACGATCGCCCACGCCCTCCGCGAAGCCGCCGACGTGCTGGCAAGGAAAATCGAAGCCCCCCTCGCGGCATGGAATCTCTACACCCTGCTCATCCGCCTACACCCTGATCAACCCTACGCCCGCGAGCAACGCCTCGAACTCAGTCGCCAACTCGCGCGCTGGGACAGCGCCGTCGAAGATCTGGAGGCCATGCTCCACGGCCCAATGGATGCCTCCCAACGCTTCGCAGCCCTCGTCGAAGTAGCCCAGATTCATGCCCGCGAACACCATGACCCTCACCGCGCCCAGCAGGCATTGGAACGCGCCTTCGAATTGGCGCTGAGGCTCCCCGAGCCCCCCGAGGCCCTGCCCCACGCGCACGCCTTGTTGGCTGAGCTGCGCCCCCAAGAACCCCACCCAAGACAGGCCGCACCCCAGCCAACAGCATCAACGGCACCCCATGCCCAGGACACCCCCAGCCCGCACCAACCCAGCCGCATCGCCTCCCTCATCGCCCAAGCCGACATCGCCATGGGCGCCAACAATCCCTTCGTCGCCCAGCTCAACCTGCGCGCCGCCGTCGCCTTGGCGCCCGAAGCGCTGGACGCCCGCGCAAAGCTCGTCGAAGCCCTCTTGGCTTACGGAGATCACAGCAACGCCGTGAATCATCTCTCCCTCTTGACCTCGAGCACCGCAGCGACGGCCGCCCAGCTTGGCCACTGGCGCCGCCTCGGCGAAGAGCTGGCCCGGCAAGCCCCACCGCACCTCGCTCAGCGCGCCCAGCGCCTCATCCATGACCTCCCGCCCGCCACTCCAGAGGACCCATGACTTTGAATCCCCATGAAACGGCTCTCCTGAGCAAATGGAGCACTGACGCGCGGCCCAAGAAACGCGCCGCCGCCGCCTTGAGCGTCGACATCCACGATCCATGGTCCTGCCAAGGGGTGACAGCAGATCTCTGCGCCTTCGCCGCCTGCGGTGTGCGCGGTCACTCTGTCCTGAGTGGCATCGGTCAACGCCTGAGCCCCACCCAAATACGCTGTGAGCCCATCCCGTCTCATCACTTCCAGATGGCCCTCCACAACCTCGACCTCGCCGTCGACGCCGCCAGAATCACCACCCCCCTGGACCTCGAGCAGCTCCGCCACCTGGCTGAAGCCTTGGAGCGCAAGGCTTGGGGCAGGGTGCTCTACGATCCCCAGCTCATCGACCGCGAAGGCCGCCTCGACCGGGACATCAACGGGGCCCTCGCAGCGCGCCAGCGCTTGCTCCCCCATCTCACCCTCTTGGTACTCAACAGCCAAGAGGCGGCCCTCCTCACCCAAAGCCAGGTCCCAGGACTATCGGCGATGAAAGAGGCCTGCCGACGCCTCGCGGACTGGGGGGCCCCCTACATCCTCATCACGGGTGGGCGCATCGATGACCACGCCGTCGATCTCCTCTACGACGGCTCGGGCTTCACCGAGTGGGGCAGCGATCGCCGCGAAGGCCACTTCGTTGGACCCGGACCGGTGCTCAGCGCCACCATCACGGCCCTCTTGGCGCGCCGACTCCCCCTGCTCGACGCCGTCGCGCAAGCCAAAGAGTGGATCACCAAGGCCTTGGACCATCCCATGCCTTGCCCCCAGTCCGGCGCCTACCTCACCCCCAACCCCTGGCACCGTGTCTGGCAGGCCATCGACCTCGATCCTCAGCCCATCGAGACCGCTCCAGCTACACCGCATCGCCATCCATGAGGCCGCGTCACCCAAGCCCTGCGCCATCGCTTTGTTCGATCCCTATTGACAAGCATGACCATACGTGCAAGACAACTCTCGTCTTGGACATTGGTATCGCCTCTTCGACGCTTCTGTCGTGGATGGTGGTATTTTCGTTAGCGTCCTGACCCAAGGAGTCTGTTCCAATGCGTTTCCTTCTCGTTCTCGCCCTTTTCTCTGTCGCTTCCCTCGCTGCCTGCGGCGGTGGCGCTGCTCTCCCCAAAATGCCTGTTGACGAAGCCAAAGCGCTCAGCGCCGAGCTCACCCAGAGCCAAAGCTTCATCACCAACGCGTGGGCCGACGTCCAGAACAACGCTGGCACCATCGCCCATGTCGACGCCAACGTCCCCATCGGCGATGTCGACGAATTCCGCTCCATGCTCCAAGAGTGCTTCCAATCCGCACCGACCAAAGCCGTCGCTGAGGAAGGCGTAGAGAAAGACGGCGTCATCACGACCAAGGACGCCAAAATCGTCGCCATGGTCGGCTATGAGTCGGTCTCGGGTTGCTCCACCAACAAACTCGACTCCCTCACGGATGCCGCCGACGACGAAGCCAAGACCTTCTACACCTCCAAATTCCAACAGGTCGAGAAGATCCGCACCGACGTCTACCTCATCCCCCTCAACGCTCAAGCCCTCATCGAAGCCAGCCCCAAGGCCTTGGCAGAAATCGCCGAAATCCGCGTCAAAGCCGAGGCGGCCCTCGCTGCGACCGAGAAGAACCCCATCGCCTCCAGCAAGCAAAAAGCCAAAGCCAAGGAAGACTACGCCCTGGTCATCTCCGAGCTCGACGCCGTCGAGACGGGCCTGAAAAAACTCGTCGAAGACATCAAGTCACTGCCCACGGACGTCCCCGCAGTGGTCACCCAGATCGCCTCGGACATCGAGAACATCGGCCGCTGAGCCCAACAAGCGCGCCCCACCAGACCGCGCTTGCTACCGCATGATTGACCCAGGCCAAGCCTGGGTTTTTCTTTTTGCTGCCACCCCCGTCAAGGCGCACGCACCGCGCCGCTCACCCCAATTGCGCCGACACCCATCGATCCATCGCCTCCAACTCCTCCGTGAAGGGCGCCTGCACCGGTGGAAATCGAAAGCCCGTCTTCGGATCCAGATCGAAGCTACTCACCCGGAAGGATATCGCAAAACGCTCCCGCTTCCACTGCGCTTGACACAAGAGCCGGACGAACTTGCGCACATCCCTGGCAAAAGCCGCCAGATCGCCGCCGTAGATCTCCTGCATCGATGGCCACAAGCGCTGCAGCAACGCCAGCGGCTCCAGGGCCAACTGCACGAAGGCAAACATGAGCTGATCCAACACCACGAAGGGCATCAAGTCCGCTTCATCCGTCTGCGCCCGCTCCGGTGGGCGCAGCTCCGCCGTGGCCTCCTGCACCAGAACCGCGTCCAACGATGCGTAACCGTGGAAGCCACGCGCCCAGGCCAACCACAGCGTCACCAGACTCTTGGGCACATCGGCGATGGGGGCCAGTCCGCCGCTGGAGTCTCCATCCATGGTCGTATAGCCCACGGCCGCCTCGCTCTTGTTGCTCGTCACCAGCAACAACGCCCGATGTAGGTTGGCCACGCTCCATATCACCAGTGAGCGCAAACGCGCTTGCATGTTCTGCAGGGGGACATCGTGGCCATCCTCTTGCCAATCCAGCGGGTAGCCCAGCATCTGCGCCGTCACCCCCAAGGTCGCATCGAAGACGGGCTGAACGTTACCATCGTAGTAGTGGGCCCCGATCTCCGCCGCCACCCCCGCCGCGGCGGCACGCGTCACCGGCCCGGAGTTCTCCGTCGCCAAGTAAGCACAGATGAAACGCCTCTTCACCTCCTTGGCCAAGGCGCTCGCATCCCAGCCAGGGTGTTCGTAACACAGCATCCGGTGCACCAACAGAGCCACCATCGCGCTGTCACGCCCGCCAGAGAGGGCCAAACAAAGCGCCGGAACCTGCGCTTTGGCCACGTAATCGCGCAACCCCAGACAGATGGCCAGCTCCAACTCGAGATGGCACAGATCTTCTGGACGTAGCGCACCTACCAAAGCGGCGTCCTCCAAATGCGCCAGCGAAGGATCCAGGTGTTTCGCCGGACTCGGCACCCAATAGGGCGCCGGCGCCGGCGCCTGCTTCTCCGTGCCAAAGTACCCCTCGACCCGCGTCAACACAGGCTCAGGCCCAAAAGCCCCGCTCTGCAAGCGCGTGTGCTGCTCGCGCCACGAACCCTCCTCCATCCGCACCTGGCGGATCTCACGCAGATCGATGACCCTGTCCACCAGGTCCCATGACTCGGTGAACAAGAAGCGACGCCCTTCGCTCAAGACCTGCCCATTGGCCGCGATGAAGGTCGAGCCGTCGAAGACCAACCGCGTCGCATCGCAGCCCAGTAAAGAAGCATAGAGATAGACGCAGTGATCCTCGTGGCTGATCTGGGTCACCATCCGCCGGCGTACCTGGTGCTTCCCCATACAAAACCACGACGCCGAGGGGTTGGCCAAAATCTCCGCCCCCGCCAAAGCAAAGACCGATCCCGGGCGTAAGCCCTTCCATGCGTCCTCACAGATCTCGAAACCAAGGGTCCCTAGCCCCGACAAGTGCAGGAGCTGGGTCCCGAGCGGCGCGCTCACCCCGTCAAAGCCACGATGCTCCACCAGCCGGCCATGTGTCCACGGCTGGAAATAGCGGTTCTCATACTCTACGTCGCCCGTGGCGAGGTTCTCCTTCGCCACGAGTGCCGCCAGGCGACCATCGGCCAACAAGGCCATCGCATTGAGAACGACCCCATCGTGCCACAGCGGCAACCCCACAGCCACAGCCATCCCCTGGGTGCACTCAGCCAAGCGCAAAGTCGCCGCCCAAGCGCGCTCCATGGTCCCCAGCCGCAGCAGACGGTCACCCAGGCTATAACCCGAAACACACATCTCAGGCATCAACAAGAAACGCACCCCACGCGCCCGCGCGGCGTGCACCACCTCCTGCATCCGGCCCAAGTTGCCCGCCCAATCGCCAACGGTCTGATTGACCGAGGCCACCCCTACATGTGCTTGCCCACGCTCCATCCACCCACTCCCTGCTGTGCGAACCGCCACGCTCATCTTCAACCCGGAGGCCACTTCATGCCCCGACCACCGAGCAGATGCAAGTGCAGATGTGGCACTGTCTGCCCGCCATCGTCATTCACGTTGAAGAGCAAGCGGTAACCGGACACCTCGACCCCCTCCTCCCGCGCCAGCGCCGCCGCGCGCAGGAGCATCCTGCCCAGCAGCGCCGCGTCCTCGACCTGCGCGTCGGCCATGCTGACGATGGGCTTCTTGGGGATGATCAGCAGATGCAGCGGCGCCGCCGGATGGATGTCGGCGATGGCGATCATCTCATCGTCCTCATAGCGCTTCTCTGCAGGCACCTCACCCCGAATGATCTTACCAAAGATGGTCTCAGCCATGTTCGTCCTCGTCCTCCTCAAGTCACCTTCCAGCACCACCCAAGCAGGCTGTCCCCTCAACCGCGAGAGGCGCAGCGCGCGCCGCGCGACCATGATGCGACACCTCCCGCGCCTTGACCAGGCCCGCGAAAATCGCGACGCCACCCCCACCCTCTTGCACCAACGCCTGCCGCCTCACTCACAACGCCGATTGTTTTTCCACCCGTCCATTCGCATCTATCTTAGGACCGTTGTTCTACGGCAGATGATGGCCCAAGTCCCCGCCGAGGCCTCATCTCATGCAGCCAGCACCTTGGCGCGCAGGTACACGGCATGTCCAACGACGAGCGTCCCAGCCAGCAACGGAGCAGCGCCTGCCCCGCACCGGCTGCGCCTGACTCCTCCCCCCACGACCGCGGAGGGGCAAGGGATACCCTTGATGTCTCGTCCATTAGTCTGCCCGTGGTCCAGGATGAAGAGGACCTCGCGCGGCGCTACCTCGAGGCTTACCATCGCTTTGGCATGCACCCACCGCGTTCGAGTCGCCCTGGCCGCTTCGAGATGGTCATGGAGTTGGGACGCGGGGGCATGGGGCGCGTCGTCGAAGCGTATGATGCCGAGCTGGGCCGCAACGTCGCCGTGAAGCTGATGCGGGATCCGAGCACGGTGACCCCAACCCTGGTCGAACGTTTTCTCAACGAAGCACGGGTGACGGCGCAGCTCGAGCACCCCAACATCGTCCCCGTCCATGAGATCGGGTTCACCGCCGAAGGCGAGCTCTTCTTCGTCATGAAGCGGGTCATCGGGCGCTCTCTCCGCGCGCTCATCGATCGGGCTGCCTCAAGTGAAGACGCCCGCGCCGGCTGGGGCTTGCATCGCCGCCTCAGCGCCTTCGTCCAGGTCTGCAACGCCATCGCCTATGCCCACCAGCGCGGCGTCCTTCACCGCGATCTCAAACCGGACAACGTCATGATCGGTGACTTCGGCGAGGTCGTGGTCATGGACTGGGGCGTCGCGCGGGCCGCCTGGTTGCCCGAGCAAAGCCGCCAGAACACGCCTGCCGAGCCCCCCCCTCCACAGTGGACCGTCGAAGGCGAGGCCGTTGGGACCCCGGGATACATGAGCCCTGAGCAGGTGATGGGCCATGAGGATCGCCACCGCCCAGCAAGCGACGTCTGGTCATTGGGGGTCCTGCTCTTCGAGTTGCTCACCCTCAGCCCGCTCTTCCACGGCGACAATGCCCAGGACTTGATGCTCGCCACCGCCAAAGGCCATCTCCCGAGCCCCAAAGAGCGGGCCCCCAGCAGCCGCATCCCCGACGAGCTCGATGCCTTGTGTCAGCAAGCGCTGGACCGCCAGGCCGCCCGACGCCCCTCAGCCCACGCTCTGGGACAAGCGGTAGAAGCCTTCCTCGAGGGCAGTGAACGACGCGCTGAAGCCCAGGAATGGGTGCGTGGTGCCCAAGTGGCCTGGGCCCAACTCGCCAAGCTGCTGCAAAGCCGAGAGCAGCTCGCCAAAGAACAACGACAGCTCGAAAGCAGGCTAGCGCCGTGGGCAGCCCTGACGGAAAAAGAAGCGCTGCTCAGTGTCCGAGACCGCTTGAAAATGCTCCGCTCCGAGATGGAAGCCTTCTTTGAAAAGACGGTCTCCTCCTGCGAGCGGGCCCTCTCGCACGACCCCCGCAACGAGGCGGCCCACGCCCTTCTGGCCGACGCCTACTGGATGCGCTTGGAAGAGGCTGACAACAGCGGAGACCCCATCGCCGCCCGCCACTACGCCGGCCGCGTGCGGGCCCATGACTTCGGCCGCTACACCGTGCTCCTCGATGGTGACGGGGCGATCTCCGTGGCGACCAAACCCAACGGCGCTGATGTCTTCATCAGGAGAGTCGAACGCAGCGCTCTGTTGTGGTCCCTCGGTGAAGCCGAGTGGATGGGGCGAAGCCCCATTGACCGCGTCGGGGTGCCCATGGGCTCCTACCTCCTCACCTTCATCGCCCAAGGCTTTCAAGCGACCCACTACCCAGTACACGTCTTTCGCGGACGCCATTGGGACGCTGGCGACGCGCCCATCCCCCTCTATGATCCCCAAGAGGTTGGCGCTGGCTGGGCCTACGTCCCCCCGGGGCCTTTCATCTACGGCGGAGACCCCCACGCCCCCGACGCGCTCCGCCGTCAAGAACCGTGGGTCGGAGGCTTCTTCATCGCCCGTCACCCCGTGACCTGGGGCGAGTACAAGGCCTTCTTGGCCGACCTGTACCAGAGCGATCCTGCTCGAGCCAAACAGCGCACGCCCCGCGCCTTCGGTGCCGCACGGAGGGCGCAGGCCGGGCTGAGCAGTCCGAGCTGCCAGCCCACCGAGGGTCGCCCCTACCCTTTGGACGACGACCTCTGGTGTGAAGACTGGCCGGTGACGGCCATCTCCTGGGGAGACGCCACGGCCTACGCCGCCTGGCTCAGTGAGCAGCATGGGGTGGCCTATAGGCTGCCACGGGAGCTCGAGTGGGAGAAAGCGGCCCGCGGCGTCGATGGCCGCTTCTACCCTTGGGGTGAAGACTTCGACCCCTCACTCTGCTGCATGCGCGACAGCCGCCCGAACAACCACGGCCCCTGTCCAGCGGGATCCTTTCCTGACGACGTCTCCATCTACGGTGTCTTCGACATGGCGGGATTGGCCAGCGAGTGGTGCGTCGACCCCATCATCATCGGCCAACTCCAGAGACGCGTGGTCAGAGGCGGTGCCTGGACCTCAGACGCACGCGCTTGCCGGCTCGCGGCCCGCACCCTCCTCGACGTCAACGACGCCATATCGACGGTAGGTTTCCGCTTGGTGCGCGGCGCTCCCATGCCCAAAACGCGGTGAACGAGCCTCCTCGCGCTTGCGCCGCCGCTGCAAGCACACTAGAACGGCCACAGCAGCGGTGGGGCGCAACGTCTCCAGCGCTCCAAGGGACGAACCATGGCTCAACAACAGTGGATGAGCGCCTTTGCTCCGGCGACCATCGGCAACCTCGGCCCCGGCTTCGACGTGCTCGGCATGGCCATCGCCGGCGCTGGCGACGTCGTCTCCGCTTGCTGGAGCGATGACGACAGGTGCACCATCGAGCGCATCGATGGCGATCATGGCAGCCTCCCCAGAGAACACAGCGCCAACACCGCCGGCATCGCCGCCTCCGCCCTCCTCGAGCAGCTAGGTTGCACCCGCGGCGTGCGGCTGCGCATCCAAAAGCGCATGCCCATTGCGTCAGGGCTGGGCTCCTCTGCCGCCAGCGCCGTCGCCGCGGCCTTCGCCGTCAACGCGTTGCTGGACTACCCTTGCGCCCTCGAAGGACTGATCCAGCCCTGCGTCAAGGCCGAAGCCGCCGTCTCGGCGCCCTCGGCAGACAACGTCGCCGCCGCCCTCTTCGGCGGCATCATTTTGCTGACCCATGGCGATCCGCCACAGGTCGTGCGCCTCCCCGTGCCCCCCTGGCTCTACGTCGTCGTCGTCAGCCCCGACATGGCCCTGCGCACGGCAGAGGCGCGTCGCGTGTTGCCGCACCAAGTCTCCTTGGAGACCATGGTGCGCACCACCGCCAATATCGCTGGTCTCATCGCCGCCCTCTATCGCCACGACGAAGCGTTACTCAGCCAAGTCTGGGCGGATGACGTGATCACCCACGCCCGCGCACCTCTCATCCCAGGCTGCCTGGAGGTCCTGCGGGCCGCCCAAAGCGCGGGGGCCTTGGGTGCCTCCATCAGTGGCGCCGGTCCGGCGCTCTTTGCCCTCTGCCGCGGGGAGGCGCAGGCCTTCACCGTTGGCACTGCCATGCGACGAGCCTTCGCCGCTTGCGGCTTGGAGAGCACCCACCGGGTGTCCCACGCCCAAGCGCCAGGCGTGCGCCTGCTCGATGTGCCCCTCTAGCTTCCCCGGCTCCCTTCACCGCTCGAACCGCTTCAAGGTCACCCTACATGCCGCCTTTCGATCCACGCAGCTTACCCATCTATCAGCACCGCGAAGAGATCTGCGCCGCTGTGCGTCAACACCAGGTGGTGGTCATCGAAGGGCCCACGGGGTGTGGCAAAACCACGCAGCTTCCGCGCATTCTCCTCCGCGAAGGCCTCATCGACGGCCTCATCGGCCTCACCCAACCGCGACGCATCGCCGCCGTCTCCGTCGCCTGGCGACTCGCCGAAGAGATCGGCTCCAAAGTCGGCGAAGAGGTCGGCTACGCCATCCGTTTCGATGATCAGACATCTGCGGCCACGCGCGTAAAAGTCATGACCGACGGGATCTTGTTGCAAGAATCCAGGCTAGATCCCGATTTCATGCGCTACGACATGGTCATCGTCGATGAAGCCCACGAGAGAAGTCTCAACATCGATCTCAGCCTAGGCCTGCTCAAGCGGGCCCTGAAAAAGCGCCCCACCTTCCGGGTCATCATCTCGTCGGCTACCCTGAACCCGGAGATCTTCCAAGACTATTTCGCCGATGTCGATGGCCCGGTCCCGCGCGTCTCCATCGCCGCGCGGGTCCACCCAGTGGAGATCCGCTACGAAGCCACGCGCCACACCGATCGCAGTGAGCTCGCTGAGGTCGTGGCCGAGGCCGTGCTCCGTCTCGACGCCAGCGAAGAAACGGGCCACGTCCTGGTCTTCTTGCCAGGGCAGGCCGCCATCATGGACAGCGAGAAGCTCCTCCAGCGGCGCTTGGCGGGCCGCCCCGTCGCCATCCTACCCCTCTACGGCCAGCTCACCCGTGACGAACAAGAGCGGGTCTTTGCCGACTTCGATGGCCGACGAAAAATCGTCCTCGCCACCAACATCGCTGAGACCTCCATCACCATCCCCGAGGTCCGCTTCGTCGTCGACACGGGCATCGCCAAGGTCCCCCGCTTCGATGGGCGCACGGGGATCACCACCCTGCGTGAGGAGCCCATCAGCCAGGCATCCCTGGCCCAGCGAGCCGGGCGCGCTGGACGTACCGGCCCGGGTGTGGTGGTGCGTCTCTTCCCTGAGCGCTCGCTCCAGCAACGCCCGGCCTTCACCGACGAGGAAATCTGCCGCCTCGATCTCAGCGAGGTCGCCTTGCGTCTCATCGATCTCGGCGTCCACGATGTCGAGGCCTTCCCCTTCCCCACGCCCCCTCCCCTCAAGGCCCTGCGGCGCGCCATCTGGACCCTGAGGGAGCTCGGCGCCATCAACGAGGACAACCACCTCACGCCCGTTGGCCAGAAGATGGTCCCCTTCCCGCTCAGCCCGCGTTTGGCGCGCATGATCGTCGAGGCCGGAGAGCGCTACCCGAGCACGCTGGACGACGTCTTGGTTCTTGCGTCCTATCTGAGTGTCCGCACGCCCTACCTCTTCCCCCAAGGCGAAGAGGGCGCCGCTCGGCAAGCCCATGACATGTTGGCTGACGCCCTCGGCGACGCCGTCACGGCCGTCCGCGTCTATCGCAATTACCGTGCGGCGCCTGCGCCGGCCGCCTACTGCAAAAAGAACTACTTGGACCCAGACACCATGGCCTTCATCGTCAAGGCCCACCAACAGCTCGGCGAGATTGCCACCCGCATCGGCTATCACCCCCAGAGCGACCATGCCGCCGAGCCCCTGATCCGCTGCGTCATGGTCGCCTTCTCCCAAAACTATCTCCTCCGCCAGGGGCGCACCTACGCCACGGCCGGTGGCTCCACCGTCGCCATTCACCCCTCTTCAGCCCTCTTCGGCACCCACCAGCGCCTCCTCATCGCCACGGAGCTCGTCAATTCCAGCCGGGTCTACGCCCATCAGGTCTCGGTCGTGCGGCCCCAGTGGCTGATGGAGAGCCAGCCCGAGCTCGCCCGCGCCTGGCGCCTCCATGAGACCAAGGCCTTGAGAAACAGCGCCGAGCGGCCTCCTTCAACGCAATCTCCTCGCCCCCACAGCGGCGAGCCCAGCTCAGCGCCACCACCGACCAGCCTCCATGTGGGGGGCATCAACCTGACGGTCATCGCCCAGCGCCGCCGGGTTCAGGTCATCATCCCGCGCGACGCCGTAGAGATCCTCCAGGACGTGAGTCGCGAAGACATCCCCCGCGAGGCCTTACAGTGGCGCTCGACCATCCGCGACGGCGCGCACGGCTACCTCTCGGGCCTGCCTTTCGCCAAAGTCCTGGCGCTTCTCCCCTTTGTCCCCCTGCCCAAGGGAGAGCCTGCGCCTGCAGCCTCGGTGCCTCAAGGCGCACTCCTCAGCGTCGAACGCAACATCGCCACCATCGAGCGCCATCTCCCCGGCCTGCTGGCCCCCACCATGCCCTTTCGCGGCAAACGCCCGGGCTGGCTGATGTTGGTCGCCAACGGCGACGATGGCTTCTGGTTCGCCGTAGACACTGATTTCGTCGCCGCCCTCACCTCGACCGTCGAGGCCCTCGAGGCCCTGGTCGACACCTACGCTGACGACGATCCCCACCGCGAATTGGCCAGCGAGCGTCTGGGACACTTCCAGCGCCTCGCTGAAGACGTCAGCACCGCTCTGACCCGCGCTGGCGCTAGCTCCTAGCCCTCAGAGACCTTTGTGGCGAATCAACCACTGGTTGCGAAAGTCCCCGTGGTCATTGGGATCTGGATAGTAGAAGCGCGGCGTCCACGGGTAAGAGGCGATCACCTCGATGGGGGAAATATAGCCATTCTCTGCCAAGGTGTTGATCACCTTCTTCTGGCGCTTGCTCCACCAGCGCCCATCGCCGGGCAGGCCGCCGCGCAGGTAGAACTTGCCCCCTACCCGGGGAGACACTTTCAGTGACGCCAAATAGGCCGCCTCGATGGGCTGCAACGCCTCCGGGGTCTTGTTGAAATAGAACTTGGCGCCTTGCACGATCCCGTAGACATCGGGCCCAAACTCGATGCAGTTCAGGTACAACTCCAGGATGCGCTCCTTGGTGACGACCTCCTCCATCCGCCAGGCGATGAAGACCTCTTCGAGCTTGCGGCTGATGTTCTTGCGGCGCGTCAAGAATAGGTTCTTCACCAGTTGCTGGGAGATGGTCGAGCCCCCATAGACGTAGCGCCCAGCCGTCAAGTTCAAGCGGATGGCCCGGGTGATGAGGCCTGGGCGCAGGGCCCCGTGATCGAAAAAGCGCTTGTCCTCGGTGAGATACATCACTGCCGGCACATAGCCCGGCAGCTTCTCCAGCCGCACATAGTGCTTCGTGCCTGGCCCCACGGCGATCCCCTCGGGCAAGGTCGTGTACTGGGAGAAAACGAAGACGTACTTGGGATCGTTGAGCGCTTCGGGCTGATGCGGCCCCACGGCCAGGGGCACACAGTCCCCAGGGAAGCCGTCGACCTTCATATCGAAGCGTATGGGATCTTTGAGGGGCAAGGTGCCTGTGATCTGCCCTTCCATTCGCGTACCACCGACTCGGAAATCCTGGATGGTCGCCAGCAGCCCCTCGGGGATCGCCGCCGGGATGTCCTCACAGCGGACGTCCTCAGCCCAAATCCTGAAGGTCAACAGAGGCTCACTGCGCACCTGGGCCACGGCGATTTCGGCCGCGAACACCGCAGGTCCCGAGCGCACGCGCAGGCGGTCTATCTGGAGCGACTCCTGCCCATGGTCGTAGAGCACGTGGACGTCCAAGTCGGCGTTGATATTGCGCAGTGGAAGCTCTGAGACCATGGCATGGTAGAAGCCCACGTCGCGTAGCCCGACATGGCCCGTCACTTCCACCGCCGTGCCCGCCTTGGCCAGCGCCAAGTCGAAGTCCACGTTCCCTTCCAAACCCGGCGGCGCCTTCATCCCGAGCACCTCGAAGAGATCCCGCGCCGCGAGGTTGCGCAGCACCACCTTGCCGCTCGGCACGTCGTCAGGCACGGCATCGAAAATGATCTCCGCCGTGGCCTCGCGCACCTGCAGGGAAAAGGCGTAGCGTTTGCTCTCGGCGCCCTCTTCCCCCATGGCGCTGGTGTTGAAAGTCAGGCCACCGAGGTGGACCGTCGCGCCGCCCCACACCCGGAGGTTGATGGCCCCCTCTTCCACGGCCACCCCGGGCAGCGCTGCCAGTTCTTCTTGGATGCGCTGCAGATCGAAGCCGGGCAGCGTCGCCCCTTGGCGCGTCTCCACCGCGGCCTCTCCCTTGGCCTGGCGCCGCTCACGGCGTCTTTGCGCCCGTGGCGCCTCTTCACTGGGCGCCGCACGCCCCTGGGGGGTGGAAAAAAAACGCTCCTCGACCATGGCCGCAATGGCGACAACCTGCGGGTAGCGCTCGCCCACGGGCCCGGCGAGCAAGGCCAACAAGTCGACGCTCGCTTGGGGTTGAAAGAGGCGCAACGTATCGGGATGCCAACCGTCTTCGTCTCGGCTCAGGGCCAGATCGACCTGGGCGATGTGGAGCGCCTCCAGGCCATCGCTGCGGTTCGGATAATAACTGACGCCGTGGAGGGAGCCGTTGATGGCCTGCGCCCCGCCAGCGATATCGAAGGAAAGAACCTCGACGTCGCCCCAGACGGGGTGCCCGTAGCTGAGGGGCTCCTGAAATGTGGCCTGTACCCGCCCCCATGCTAGCCCCCGCGCCAGCTCGACCACGAGACTGAGCTCGTGTTGCTGCCCGAGGTCTAGCTGGCCCTCCACCTCGACCCGCACCACGCCGTCGCTCTCGCTCAGCGCCAGCAGAGGGCTGCGCAAGCGGACCAGCCCGATCTCACTCTCCGTCGCCAGGGCGAGGTCCACATCGCTGATGCGCAGGGCCGGGAGGGCCTGCCGCTGGAGCTGCTCGGCGTCACCTGTGGCGGGCGGCCGGCGCAGCGCCTCGATCTCAGCACGGTTGAGGTAAGCCGTCAGGCCCTCCAAGTCCAGCCACGGAGGCGAGCGATCGCCGCGCCACACGGCATCCCAGTCGAGCTTGGTGTGGAGGTGGGCCACCTTGATGCGCCCCCCGTGGCGCCCGTCGGCCTGGATGCCGCGCAAGTGGATGGTGCCATCCAAGGCAAGCTCCACCTCCTCGACGACCAAGGTCCAGCCCCAGTGTGCCGCGCGGCGGCTCAGCTCTGCGACGATGCGTTGCTTGGCGTAGCCATGGGCCCACCACGCAAAAAGCCCGAGGCTAAGCGCTACGAGCAGGAGCACCCCAATTGTCGCGATCAGAAAGTTGCGCCGCATCCATTCTCCCAACCAACGCGCCGGGGCCACCTTGCCAAATCGCGCCCCTCCCTGGCAAGCCGCCACCACCTGCCCCGCATCATTCTGGCAGGCGATAGGCATCAGCGCGCGAGAAAGGGGCCCACGACGGTGTGCGCAGCACCGCGAGCGCCCCTACGGGAAGTGGAAACCAGATCCCATCCACCACATCAGCAGCGCTCGAGGTCAGGACGTGGAAATCCTGCGCCGGCATATAGCTCTGCCCGAGCAGCGCCACCTGGTGCCCAGCGGCGTCGACGGCGATGTCCAGGATCAGCACCGCATGTCCCGGCGAGCCCGCCTGGTTGAAGAAATCCCCGGGACGCAGGGCCTCCTCCTCAGCGAGCGCCCGTGCGTCCTTGGGCAGCGATCGCGTACCGGCATAAATGAAGAGGTGCTGCAGGTAGGCGCGAAAAGCGGCGCGACCGTGATCCTTCTTGGCCTTGCTCACCCCACGTAAGCGACCGTCAATCTTGGCAAAACGCTCGCCATCGGCCCAGGCCAACCAGGCGCTGCGCACGCCGTTGGTGAAATGGTAGGCGATGGCCGCGAATTGGCCCGAGCTCCACAAATACTCGGCATGCAAACGAATGATCGCGTCAGCACATTGCTGCAAATCCCTATCGCCAACGTCGAGAAGCACCACCGCCGCCGCAGGTGCTTGCAAGGGTCGGCCGTCGTATGCGTAGACCTGCGGGTCCTCGCGCACCGGCAAATAGCGCAGCCACTCGGCGAAGGATCCTTCAGCCACGGTGAGCCGGGTGTAGCCAGGGGGCGACGCAAAGCGCGTCCGCAGCGACAGGGGCGTCGCGTCAGGGAAGTGCTCTGCCAGCCAAGCGTAACGATCCCACGGCACGGCGTCGGCACCCTCGACAAGACCGTCTTGGCGTTCAGCGTCAACCTGGGCCATCTCCGGGAGCGCGGGCGCCTCAGGCGTCGACGACGGGGAGGCAATGCGCGCGCTCCCCTCCCGCCCTTCGGCTGCCTCCTCAGGCATCTGTCCCAACGCCCCTTGGCACGACAGCAAGAGGCCCAGCAAGCCAAGCAGTGGCCCCCAGAGAATGGCCCCTTGCAGTCCGTGGGCGCCTTCTTTAACGTAAGGTGCGGGTCTCATCAGCGGTCTCCCTGGTGCAGCATCCGCCTCGGGACAGCCGACACTGGTGTGCCCGGGCCGTCATCAACATCACTGCAGAAACGTATCAAGATCGGATTGGTTGTCACCATCGCCACAATCATGGCAACCGCCCAAGCCAGACGCCGGGAGAAAGGCATGTCCATCCGCAGAGAGAGTCTCAGCTTCCTCGTCATTTTCGTTCTCTTGCTTTGGGTGAGCAGCGCCTGCTCCGACGACCCCAAAACGCAAGACCCTCCGGATCAGCCCGATCTCAGCGACGAGGAGGTGGCTGAAGTGGACAGCGCAGACAGCCTCGACGTGGACACCATCGAAGTGGTGGACCCAGGCGTGGGGATCAGCGCGCCCATGCGCGTCGCCTTCGTCTACCGTGACTCGGAGCAACCCGGCGAGGTGCTGCCCCTGAGCCTCCTGACGACGCCCCCGACGCGCTTCCCCGTCAACAACACGGCGCTCAACCCCATGACGACAGGCATCGATTGCAACCGCGGTCTCTGCCAGGTCAGCCCTGATCTTGGCCACTTCGCTTACCTGGACTCTGACGGAGCCTTGTGGGTGGCCGCCGTGCGCCCTGGCCCCATGGTGAGCCAGAGCGACCTACAGTGGGTCGCCAATGAGATCGCCCAGGTCGAGCTGGTCACCCAGCGCCTGGGCTATGTCTCGGGCAACACGGCCTACTACCTCGACCTGAGCCAAGGCATCGGTACGCCACGCGAGCTGGGACAGATCGTCATCACTTCTCCTGACGGCATCACTTACCGCGGAGGGGGCTTGGCCATCCCTGAGCGCGGCAACGCGGTCTTCCTCTACCGTTTCGATCTCTCCAGCCTGGCCATTTTCCGCTACGACCTTGGCACCCATGAAGAGACCTTCCTCCACCGTTTCGGTATCCCGCGTCAGTCGGGCTCGTACTTCACGGGCAACAACCCCTTGGTCATCACCCATGATGGCGCCACGGCCATCGCCCTGGTCTCCGGTCTGTACGTCGACAAGATCTGCACGACCAACGTGGGCTGCCAGCACCTGCAGGAGGGGACCTGTATCTTCTATACCAACGAGCAAGGCGTGCAGAGTGCCAACGGACTCTGTGGCAGCCCCACCCACGCCCTCTATCGTTTCGCCGCCGACGGTGGCGACCTGGGCACCACCTGTGAGGACGACACCCAGTGCGACCCGCGCCACACCTGCCAAGTCGATCCGACCTCGCTCATCACCGGCGCGGTCAAGCGCTGCAGCCCCCGGGCTCACCGCATTGGCCCCAAGTCGAACGCCGCCTGTCCCTATCTCGAGCCAGGCCAGTTCATCGACGTGGTCAGCAAGCTGCGCCTCACCCCGGAAGACCACGTGCTCTTCCTCGGCAAGAACCCATGCAATATTCTTAACATCAGCAACAACGCCGTCGTCTCTATCGACAGTGACTTCACCGAGGACTCCATCCAGGTCATCGAGGGCAATTACAGCCATGACTTCGGCCAGAGCTTCTGTTACGACGACCAAGAGGATCGCTGGGACTACAGCGCCTGTAGCATCGAAATCCGCGATTTCGACTTCAGCCCCAACGGCGGCCTGGTGCTCATGGCCAGCGGTCGCGCTGAGCGGCTCGGCCAGGAGCTCTGGGCTTTCGACGACCAGCGGCGGAAGTATCCCCTGACAGAGGACATCTTCCGCGACGTGCGGGCCTTCTTCGCGACGCTCCCATGAGCCGCCCCCCCGGGGTCGACCCCAGAGCAAATAGTCAAGGAATCAATACAGGTTCCCCGCCATCGTTTGACTAGCTTTGGCGCATGTCTTATGACCTTAGGCGCGAAGAGGAGCGCCGTGGGCCATGCCCACGACCCGATGTCCTCTTGAATCATCGCATCGCGCACGCCGTGTGCAGCCAAAACGCAAGGAGCGAGGGAAGTGTCCAAATCGGATAAGCGTAAACAGAGTGTTTATTTTCCGGTCGACATGCTGGACGAGATACAGAACGAGGCGCTCCGCCAAGACCGCACCGTTTCGTGGATCGTTCAGCGCGCCTGGAAGATCGCCCGCGAAGAGATCCTCCATTATCCCTCCATCAACGATCCCTCAGCCGCCACCGAACCCGGTGGGCCTGATGACAACGACTAGCGGCGATCCCCGCGAGCGACCACCCCAGCCGCCTTCATGCGGCAGCAGCCGTGGCGACCCGCGACGCCCGGAGCCTGCCCCCGCGAGCACCCTCAGCCACGCGACGGCGCAGGCCATCGCCCCAGCGGCGTCCTCCTGGGAGCGCGTCTTCATTGGGGGCATGGGTGGCGTCGGCATGAGCAGCCTCGCCCTGCTCCTCCACCACAGCGGTGTCGCCATCAGCGGCCACGATCTGCGCGCCGGCCCCATCGTCGCGGACTTGCAAGACCGAGGCATCAACATCGATTTCGACGACGCCCCCGCCCTCGAAGCGGCCGACGCCGTCATCCTCCCGGTGGGCTTCCCGGCGACTCATCCTTTTCGCCAACGCGCCCAGGTCGCGGGCTTGCCCCTCTATCACCGGGAAGAGGCTCTCGCCGAGTGGCTGCGCCGGCACGACCGCAGTGTCCTCGCCGTCATGGGTACCCAAGGCCGGGCGCAGGCGGTCTGGG
>Ga0334884_1003223_pt1 | contig 18881 bp, 10 predicted proteins | sample GraSluR1_MG_7_FD_207215 | JGI IMG/M metagenome (GOLD analysis project Ga0334884, IMG submission 207215) | Sludge microbial communities from methane-producing bioreactor in Wageningen University, Netherlands - Granular Sludge_12_05 R1 | ecosystem: Engineered > Bioreactor > Anaerobic >...
CTCGGTGGATTCAGGCGAATCGCCAGCGGCTTCCTTTGCCCAGTCCGGCATAGTCTGAATTCCGCTCGAATAGTTCAGGGCGACCGCGGCGAGGCTCCGGGTTTCGGAGGTACCGTACCGTTCCCGCAGCCCCGCCGGAACTCCCGTCTCGCCCAGAAGCGAATTGAAGGCATGAGCGCCGATAAAGCCCTGGGCGTAAAACCCCTGGGCTTCAAGGCGACTTGAGAGGATCGACCGGACCAGCGCCCCTGGGCTTTCGGCCTTCATGGACAGAGCCGGTCCCTCAAGGAATCGGAAAGCGGGAAGTCAGGGACAGCACCTTTTCCCCTACCCGCCTGAGCACTCCCTGGTCGCCCTTGGAGCGCAAGACCTCGCCGACCAGGGCGCCGACAAGGAGCATTTCATCCCTGCCCATCCCCCGGGTCGTAAGCGCCGCTGTTCCGACCCGTATGCCCGAGGTGACGAAGGGGCTCTTATCGTCGAAGGGGATACTGTTCTTATTCACCGTGATATTGGCCCTGTCGAGCCAGGTCTCGGCTTCTCTCCCCGATATGCCCAGGGGAGAGAGGTCCACCAAGGCTAAATGAGTGTCGGTGCCGCCGGATACGATTCGGGCGCCGCTCTGGGCGATACTGGAGGCCAAAACGACGGCGTTCTCGCAGACTCTTCCGATGTAGGCCCCGAACTCCGGCTCCAGGGCTTCCTTGAAAGCCACCGCCTTGGCCGCGATCACGTGGAGAAGCGGCCCGCCCTGGATGCCGGGCATGATGCTGCTATCGATAAGCTCGGACCACTTTCTAAGCCCATCTCCCTTCGGTGTTCGAATACCCCGGTTGTTTTCCTTATCCCGGCCGATAAGGATCATTCCGCCCCTGGGGCCGCGCAGGGTCTTATGGGTTGTCGTGGTGGTAAAATCCGCTACGGCCAGCGGACTGGGATGCTTGCCGACCGCGACCAGCCCGGCGATATGGGCCATATCGACCATCAAATACGCTCCCACTTCGTCGGCGATCCGTCTGAAGGCGTCAAAATCGATGGTCCTGGAATAGGCGGAGGCACCCGCAATGATCATCCTCGGTTTATGCTGCCGGGCCAATGAGGCAATCTGCTCATGGTCTATGCGCTCGTCTTCGCGGCGCACTCCGTAACGAAGCACCTTATAGAGCTTTCCCGAGAAGGAAACCGGCGCCCCATGGGTCAGATGGCCTCCGTGGGCGAGATCCATCCCCAGGATCGTATCGCCCGGTTCCAATACGGCGAATAACACGCCCATATTGGCCTGGCTGCCCGCGTGGGGCTGCACATTGGCATAATCGCAGCCGAAGAGCCGCTTCGCCCTATCCCTGGCCAGGTTTTCGGCTATGTCGACAAACTCGCAACCGCCATAATACCGCTTGCCGGGGTAGCCTTCGGCGTATTTATTGGTGAGGACCGAACCCACAGCCTCTCTTACCGCCGCGGAGGTATAGTTTTCGCTGGCGATCAGTTCAAGCTTGTCCCTTTGTCGCAGTTCCTCACGCTCCATGGCCGACCAGAGTTCCGGGTCATACTCTTTAATTTTTTTCATTGTTACCCTCTGGGAAAAATGCGATCCAAGCATTGATAGTCTAGCGTATTCTTTGGATTTGCACCACGGCCCCGGCAGCTCGAACTTCGGTTCTAATACGTGGCGAGAATCCTTACGGGCCTCCAATCGCTGGAGTATTCGAGACCGAAGGCCTCTTCCAGAGGATCCGCAAAAAGCCACTCTGTACCAGCATGGTCTCCTGGCTCCCCGGTGATCCGACCATGGAGCGAATCGATTCCCCTGGTTATGGTGATGTGCCGATTATCCAGGGCGCCAAAGTACGACGCGGGTCCCGCGAAGGGAGGGGTAAAGCCCGCGGGTACGGCTCCGTAAACGAGAACCGGGTCGTATGGGATCCAGCCAACCGCCGGAAGGTAATACTCCATCCAGAAATGGGGGATTCCCTGCCCCTGGTCGCTTACAATGAATCCCGCCACAGGAAGCGCGGGAATTCCCGCCGCCCTGAAAATCGCGGTGGCTATGAGGGCGTAATTGCGAGAACCGGCTTTTTTCTTTGCCAGGTCCTGGATCGCCGATCCTTCAGGCTCCGGGTCGGGCAGCCAGGCCAGCCGGGAGGCCAGCCAGGTCCTTATCAGGCCGGCTTTTCGCTGGAGGTTTCGTTCCCTGCCTATTATAGCCGCCGCCAAAGTTCTTACCTCCTTTTCGCCGGAGGGGACAATCACGTCGGCTTCGAGATAGGGTTTTAAGAATGGCGGAGGCCCCCCCGGGGCGGAAGAATCGGCATAGGGGCCGGAGAACCCTGTCTTATACGAAGATAATTCCGATTCGATATTGTAGACCGTGATCAACAAGGTTCGACTCACCCGGGTGTCGCCGAAGGGAAGATCATCAAGCCGGACCAGGGAAGTCGGGTCGCCTGGCCGCCCCTGGGCGGGGTGACTTTCGGCCTGTACTTCGTCGATGCTTTGCCCGAAGCATTCGGGGGGGCTGGGGATATGGAGCAGTAAGGAGCCGCCCGGATTTTTATCCTTCCGTTCCACGTCGATTTCAAACTCCAAGGTATAACTCACCGGATTGAAACGGTACTTCGTCCCGGAATCCTGACTCAGCTGTAGATGGTAGGGTTCCGACTGCCCATGAGGAGTGCTCACCACCATGGGACCGGAACCAGCCTGCTCCGGAACTCTCACATGTATCAGCTTATCGTCCCAGTGCTCATACATAAGAGAACTTTCGGGAAGCACAAAGCGTTGGGAAACGGGAATGGCGACGGAAAATTCCTCGGATTGTTGGGCATCCAGGGTCATGCTTCCGGGATTTCGGGGGAACCGCACCTGGCTGGCGTGGAGTTCCGAACCGAAGTTTATTCCCCGCAATTGGATCAAAGCCCCTGGCCCCGCTTCCTGAGGAAGAACTTCGGCGATAGAAGGTCCGGGAGAAGCATAGGGAAGGTCTGCCGGCCGCGTGGGGAGACGAAGGGAATTGATAAGCACCAAGGCTTTGCTCTTTCCCGGCAGCTTCTCCACCTGGATCAAACCCGAATCCACGCTGGACGGCAGAGAAAAAACTATTTCATCATCGGACCATGAGATATACGAAGAATGCGTCAGTTCGTACCCGTCCAGGAGAATCCGGCCGCGGCCCTGTTCCCGGCCGAAATTTTTCCCCCGCAGCCGGATGCTTTCTCCCGGAGTGAATACAAACGGTTCGATATCTGTTAGAACGGGCCTCGCACCCAGGAGAACAAGATAAAGGGCGGCAAAAGCCGCGGCGACCGACAGGACTGTCCAGGCCAGTCTTTTACCAGGCTTCATGCCCAAAAACCTCGATTTCCTTCCTCAACGTGCGGTAAGCCTGTCCACTTTTATCTCGACAGCCACGGGGGCTCCCGATTTGAGGTCCGCGCCGAGAGGATAGAAGTAAATCCTCGATCCCAGAAGGATGCTCATGGATTGCATGGTGGTCCTGTAACTGATGGAATTATCCTGGGTCGTGAGCCATATTTGACCATGCACGAAGAGGTCTACCACGGGATCTCGCAACGCGATGGGCAAAATCTGAAGGAGAACTATTAAGTTTTTGCCCATGAGACGCAGGTCCAGGGGAGCGGCTACAGGCAGGCTCCTGGTCAGGGCATCGGTCCAGGCGATGGGGACTGTCGGGGCGGATTGGGAACGGGAAACTTCCTCGCCGGATTTTTCCGGCAGTTTTTCGCCCTTCTCCTCTCCCCTGGTTTGCAGCGCTTTTACCATGGATGGGCTCAAGGAAAAGGCGGACCGGATGTTGAAAAGCAGCATCGAGGCCGGAACCTGTTCAACCGAACCAGGATTCCGGGAAGCCGGATCCGTGCTTTGCCCCGCCGATCCCGGAACATTTCCCGCCGGGCCTGGGCTCTGCGCCGTCGGACCGGGGATCTTGGCCGCCGAGCCTGGCGTTCCGGGATTGAACGATTGGGCGCCCAGCCCCAGCGCTGTTATTAAATACAGCATGACGACGAAGGGAGTTTTAAGCGCAGCCCTTCGTTCGAAGTCGAAGAAAAGACTCACCGCGAAGCGCTCCCGTTGGAAGTAGTCGTCGACTCCTGGAGAAGAACCGCCGAGTCGGCGACAATCAGGGGATTACCCGACTGATAAAACACCGATTCACTGGGAATCTCGATCATGACAGGCTGAACCGACTGTTGTTTCATATACTGGGCCATCAACTCCAGGGTAGCCGATTGGGCTGTTATCGTCCTGGAGGCCGAAGCCATGCTCCCGGTGGCTTCCTTGGTGATTCCCTTGAATGAACCGAAAATCCCCATCGCGGCGCCGAACACCAGGACAAAGGCGGCGGCGGAGGCCGCCAAAATAGGCATAGGCAGGGAGATTCTGCGGGACCATAGATCGCTCCATACTCCGGAGTGGGCGTTGGCGACCTTTTCCGGGCCCTTGCCCATATCGATGGATGAGGCGATCCTCGATCTGGCCCGACGTAAAAATTCCAGCTCTCCCTGGTCAAAGCTCTTCTTTAGGGCGCGGGCCAGAGTCCTGTATTCGACGACTTTTGCCCGACACTGCGGACAGGCGCTTATATGCGCCTCCATCCTCTCCTTCCAGGGCGAAGGAACTTCATCGTCCAAATAGGCGGATAGCAGCGAATCATCAGGACACATGGGAATCCTCCCCCTTCATCCGCTTAAGCAGGGCTTCCCGGGCGCGAAACGCCCGCACCTTCACGTTGCCCTCGCTTATTCCTAAAACCTTGCCGATTTCCTTATAATTCATCCCGCCATACTCTTTAAGCACCAGGACTTCCCTCAATTTTTCGGGGAGCAGGTTCAGACAACGGCGTAATTCCCGGGCTGTCTCGCCGCGCAGGACGTCTTCTTCCACCGAAGGCTGGATACCCGCCTCTGTCCCGGTTTCCTTGATGGTCAGGGCCCCGGCCTCGACGTTTTCCACCGGCGAAGCCTCGCTTCTCCACCATTTTTCGTACGCCCTGGTCTCGCGGCCTTTTCGTTTCGCGTAGTTTATGGCCGCGTTTTTCACCACCCTGATAAGCCAGTATTTGGCGTCGTTTCCGCTGGGGAAGACCAGCTTCTTCTCCACCAGTTTACCGAAGGCATCATGGACGATGTCCTCGGCTGCCTCGGTGGAGTTGCTTATCCGCAAGGCCACCCTCAGGAGCATGTCGACGTTCTCTTCGTATATCGTCTTAAAACCGAGGTCGTCGGGCCGCTCATCAGAAGATAACAATGCAGATTCCCCTTTGTTACGTTTGGGCCCTCAGGCCTTTAGCTGCTTCCAGACCGTGCCCCTTGGGCCATCCTCCAGGACGATGCCTAAATCTTTGAGCTCCTGACGAAGGGCGTCGGCCTCGGCCCAATTTTTCGCCTTCTTGGCTTCGGTCCTGCGATCGACCAGCGCTTGAATTTTGGATCGTTCCTCGTCGGAAAGACTTTTCTCCTCCCGCCTGGCTCCAGCCAGGCCTATACCGAGTACGGTATCCATATCCAGCGCCGCGGCGACCACATCGGCGGGGGGCAACGAGGGGTCCTTCAGCAAACCCCAGAGTTCGGCCAGGGCCCTAGGTACCGCCAAGTCCTCGGCCAGGAGCTTGTCGAAGCGCTCCAACCTCGCCAGAACCCCGGCGTGCAGCCTGCTTCTGTTCGGTACCTCCGCCGTCCCCGCGTGGGTTCTTAGGTCCAGGAACTTTTCCAGCATCGCCTTTCGCGAAGCCCTGGCCTGCGCCATTGCGTCGTCGGAAAAACTGAGCTGGCTCCTGTAGTGTCCTCCAAGGCAGAAATACCGGTAATCCAGGGCTTCGAAGCCCCCGTCCAAAAGGTTCTGGAGGGTGATGAAGTTCCCCTTGGATTTGGACATCTTACCCTTGTCCATCACCAAAAATTCGGCGTGGAGCCAATAGCGGACCCAGGGCTTTCCCGTCGCCGCCTCGGACTGGGCTATTTCGTTCGTATGATGCACGGGGATATGGTCCACCCCGCCGGCGTGGATGTCGAAGCTTTCGCCCAGATACTTCATGCTCATGGCCGAACACTCCACATGCCAGCCCGGATACCCCCTTCCCCAGGGGCTATCCCAGATCAACGCCTGATTTTCGAACTTGGATTTGGTGAACCAAAGGACGAAATCCTGGGGATTTTTTTTGTTTTCGTCCACCTCTATTCTCGCTCCGGCCTTGAGCTCTTCCAACCTAAGGTTGGCCAGTTCGCCATAGCGCGGGAACTTGCTCACGTCGAAATAGAGATTGCCCCCCGCCGAGTAGGTATAGCCGCCGGCCTCGATGCGCCGAATCAACCGGATCATATCCTGCACATGCTCGGTAGCCTTGCATACGACGTCGGGCCTCGCGATGCCCAGCCTTTCGGTATCGGCGAAAAACGCGTCGGTATAGTAGGAGGCGATCTGGAGAACGCTCTGCCCCCGTTCCTTGGCGCTCCTGAGCATTTTATCCTCGCCCGAGTCGTCGTCGCCGCTCAGGTGGCCCACATCGGTGATGTTCATGACATGGGTGACATCCAGGCCGAAACGGCGCAGGCTCCGCACGAGTATGTCCTCGAAGACGTAGGTTCGCAGATTCCCTATGTGCGCATAATTATAAACGGTGGGACCGCAGCCGTAAAAGCCGACCTTACCCGGAACGAGGGGCTTGAACTCTTCCATCGAACGGCCCAGGGTATTGAAAAACGTTATGACAGGCACAGGGACATCCTCCAGCAGCGGACTTGAAATTGGACAGCGCAGCGATCAGAATAGGGCGCGAATATGGAAAAGCTATGGCAAATCGCCCGAAAAATCAATATAGACCCTGCGAGGATTCGCATATCGGAACCCATGTCCCTGCATACCAGTTTTAAAATAGGAGGCCCGGCGGATTATTATCTCCGTCTTTCCTCAGAATCCGAGCTCGCCGCCCTGGTAAAAACCCTTCGCGATGCGGGGGAGCCCTTCTTCGTCCTGGGCGGGGGGGCGAATCTTCTGGTGGGCGACAAGGGAATCCGGGGCTGGGTCTTGGATCTCTCGAAGCTCTCCGATTGCAGGCTCGAGTCTCCCTTCTCGGTAAAAGAGGGAGGGCGTTGCGAGGGAGAAGTTTCGCTTTATGCCCAGGCGGGCATTTCGATAGACCGGCTTTGCGAAGAAGCCTTGGCTTTGGGCCTCCAGGGAATTGAAAACTTCTACGGAATGCCCGGGAGCCTGGGCGGCGCCGTCTATATGAACGCCCGCTGCTACGAAGATGATATAGCCACGATCCTTGGCATCCTGAAGATTATTTCTCCCGCGGGCGAGGCGAAAAATCTGGATTCCTCCACCCTCCCCTGGAGCTACAAGCGCTCGGCGTTTCAGCCCGGAGCGATCTATGACGGATGGATCGTCACGGCCGCCGAACTCAAGTTGCGATGCGGCGAAGCTCCCCGTATCGCGTCGGTAATGCGCGACAGGAAGATGGACAGAGTATCCAAGGGTCATTACCGCTACCCCTCGGCGGGTTCGATGTTCAAAAACAACAGGAGTTTCGGAAAACCCACGGGAGCCATTCTGGACAGCCTCGCTTTCAAGGGCCGGAGGCTGGGCGACGCGGCTGTATCGCCCTGGCACGCCAATATTTTCGTCAACATGGGTCGGGCCTCGGCCAAGGACATGCGCCGCCTCATCGAGAGCGCGCAAGAAGCCGCCCTCAGGACCTATGGATTCTCGCTCGAACCCGAAGTCCTCTTTGTCGGCGAGTTTTGATTCCCCAGCCCCAGGGCTTTTCAAGCATTCCCCGGAATCTTGCCGGTATTCGCCCAAATCGCGTTAAAAACAACAGGCATTTGGCTTGCGCTTCCCGCTGGCACATCATAGACTGGATTGAAGATGGATTCGATCCTGGAACCCGCAGGCATAGTGGCCGTGGTAATGGCTGTCGGCCTTGTCGCCCCCTACCTTTCCGACAAGCTCGGAATTCCTGTGGTCGCCTCGATGACCCTGGTCGGAATACTCCTCGGTCCGGAGCTTATCGGTTTCCTGGAACCCGGTATCCTGCTGCAGCTTCTCGGCTCACTGGGATTGGTCTACGCCTTTTTTAACGCCGGCGCGGAAATAAGTCTGGGAATTTTAAAAAAACGCCCCTTTTCGGTTCTCCTCTTCGGAGCCCTCACCTTCTTCATTCCCTTTATAACCGGCTCCGTCTTTGGCTATTTCCTCTTCGGACGCAGCATCAGTTCGGCGCTTATCGTCGGAGCCTTTTTCGCTTCTTCGGGCTCCCGCAACATCCAGCCTCTTCTACGGGCCGATCTTTCAACCAGGGAACCGGCTGAAATCGGAATGGCTGGCTCGGCGCTCTCCCGTATCGCCGTGACCCTGATACTCTTCTTCTCGGTTTTCGTCCAGGATCGGTCGCTCCTTCTTCCCTCCCTGGGAACCGCCGGATTATGGCTTTTCTATTTCGTGGTTCTCGGTCTCGCCCTACCTCGTTTCGCCCCCTTCATGCTGCGGAGTATGAGAGCCCAGGGAGGCATCGACGCGATGTTCCTCCTCTTTTTGCTCTTCGCGAGTTCCGCCATCGGAAGCCTGATCGGTCTTCCTGCGTATTTGGGCGCGCTTTACGCAGGCCTGCTTCTCGCGCCCACCCTGAGCTCCTCCAGAACACTCTCCGCAAGGGTAAATCTCCTGGGCGAGTCTTTCTTTCTGCCCTTTCTCTTTGTCTTTATAGGAGTACAAGCCAACTTTTCCCAAACCCCATCCCTTCCCAGGGTTCTCATTTTCATCTCGGGGTCGGTAATCCTGGGGCTCGGCTCCAAGATCCTCGCCGCCTTTATCACGGGAAGGGCTCTGCGCCTCTCTTCGGAGGACAGAGGCCTGCTTTTCGGATTTTCTTCCTGTTTTTCCGCCTTTTCTCTGGCCACCGCATCGGTCGCCGGCAGCACCGGTCATTTCGACCAGCCCCTTCTCGGCGGCGCGGTCATTCTCGTCATCCTCTCCACCAGCCTCACCGCCCTGGTCGCCCGCGGTTCGGGCTACAGACTCAAGGCGAAAAACCAGGAAGGCCAGGGCAAACCCTTCTTCTCCGGCAGTCGAATACTTATTCCTCTTTCCAAACCGGCCAGCTCCCATCAACTCATTGAGTTAGGGGAACTTCTTCAGGAGCAAAGCCACGGTTCGCCCCTGCTTCCCCTGGTAGTCATGGCGGACCAGAACAGCGAGGAACGCCGAAAGGCGGAGACCATGCTGGCCGCGGCCTTGATGCGGGGCCTCGATCCCCAAACCCCGGTTACCCCCCTGTTCAGGGTGGAGACGAACGTCGCCTACGCTATTCGCCAGAGCGCGGAGGAACAGGGGGCCGACACTATTCTCGTGGGGTGGAATAAACCTCCCAGGCTGGCCAACGCTTTTTTCGGTTCGGTTATCGATCAAATCTTGAACAGCTGCGACCAGCAAGTGCTGGTGGCCAGGCTGGTGGCTCCCCCGCAGGCTTCCCACATCGCGGCGGTGCTGCCGCCTTTCTGCGAAACCCACGAAGGCTTCTACGCGGCCCTCGCCGTTTTGAAAGCCCTGACGAAAAAGCACCTGTCCAAGCTTCACATCCTCACCTTGAAGGGGCAGAACGCCGGCCTTAACCGGGCTCTGCGCGAAGCCGACTTCGGCCTGAGTTACCAGGGTATCGAAATAGATGCCTGGAAGGAGATCGGGAAAGCCCTCGGCTCAATCCCCGGACAGTCGAAGTTCTTTGTCCTCTTCAGCGCCCGGCCCTCCGAACCTTCCTGGCATCCCGCGGTGGAACGTTTGCCCCATCGAATCGGCGAGGAGTTCCCCCGGTCTAATCTTCTCATAATCTATATGGCCCGGGGAGAAGCTCTGGCGTACCCGAACCAGTCTGCCGTATCGCCGGGATCGTCCTTCCCTTCGGCTTCCGCCAATCCATCCGCACCGACGCCACCCCCGGTACCGACTTCAGCCCCGCTATCGGCGCCCGCCCAGGCTCAGCCCTCAGCCCCGTTGCCGACAGCGGCCCCGGTTCCCCAAGGCCGCGCATCATCGCCCTCCCGGGCCCGGCGGATCCTCGAACATGCCGTAGCCCGGGGAACCATACGGGTGAACATGAAGCACAGCGCCCTGACCGATGGGGTTTTCGAGCTCGTATCCTCCGCCTTTCCCTTCGACAGAAGACTTTCGAGCAGATTGAGCCTGGCCTTGACCGAACAGGTCCAGCGGCAACCCATCGAAATCGCCCAGGGCGTGATTTTGATGCACGAAAGGCTGGAGAATATCAGGGCACCCATAGTCTGCATGGGTTCGCATAGGGAGGGCTTCAGGGTATCCCTGCTCGAAAAACCTGTGCGGATTCTCATCCTCATTCTAGTTCCGGAAGAGGAAAAACCCGAGGACCATCTCGCCCTCCTGGGCGATATAGCGAGCCTCTTTAAAAAAGAGAATCTGGCATCCCTTCTCCTGCAAGCCGAAAAAGCCGAAGACCTGTTGAAATAACTCCCGCCCTGGATTTGGCGGACCGACCGCGAAGCCTGGACAGCTCTCCCATCGGCGACCGCCCAGGGACGCCGTGATCAGGTCATCGGCGTCCGGGTCAGCCATTGTCCGCAGCCACCGGCTCAAAATGAGACCGGGTAAAAAAAGGCCGCCTTGGAGCCTTCCAAGGCGGCCTTTGGCCCTTCCGGATCAAGATCCGGAACTCGGCGTTTTATTGATTTTTTATGAGTACGAACTCCACGCGCCTGTTTTTCCAGCGGTTTTCCACATCGAAGAAGCTCACCACCGGCTCGCTGGACCCCAGGCCCTCAACGCTCAGCCTTCTGGCATCCACCCCATTGCCCACCAACATTGTGCGCACCAGCTCCGCCCTTCCCGTCGAGAGCGGTATGAGTTCCCTGGTTTCCTCGGTCTGGATCCTGGCCTGGGAGTAGCCCAGCATCTTAGCCACGTTGTTGGCATGGCCTTCGATTCTCACCCGGTAGTCCGGGAACTTGTTGAGAATCTGGGCGATTCGGGCCACCACCTGCTCGTTGCGCGCCACTATGTCCGCCGAAAGGCCCACGAAATCGGCGTAATTCGCCCTGAATACGATGGAGGGAACCTTTATCTTGAGCCTGTCGCCATCCCTGATCACCAGAACATCCACGGCGATCACGCCCGACACAGTCGTGCTGTTGCCCAATTGGTCCCGGGCCACGAAACTGAAGCGGTAATCGGTGGCGGATTCCACCAGTTCGCCTCTGGAGGATTTACCGTCCCAGGTGATCGAGGCGGGGGGCTTGCCCTTCCCGCGCCAATCCTTGAAGAGCCGCTCGGAACTCACCGCGTTGGGATTGCTCGACTCGACGATAGCCGCTTCGAACACTTCCAGCTTCCAATCCACCACTCCCGCCGCCGCATCCACCTGAATGTCGAAGCTGAGCTTATCGTCCACCCCATCGCCGTCGGGACTGAAGTATTCGGGTCGCACAGCGATGGTCACCGCGGGCGGGTCCACATCCACCAGCACCGCCGTGCTCGTGGCTTGGGCCACATCGCCTTTTTCGTAATTCACGACCAGCTTCCCGACATACTCACCCTGGATCACCTGGCCCTGAAGGTCTCTGCCGTCCCATACGAGCCGGGCAGGAACATCGGAACCGGCGCTGCCGAAGAAGCTCCGCTCCACTCCCTTGGTATCCAAAAGGGAGAAGCGCCAGGATTCGATACCCTCGCGACGCTCGACGACGATGGTGAAGGATACCTCATCCCTGATTCCGTCGCCGTTGGGTGAAATACCGGTGTCGGAGGCGGTGACATAGACCCGGGAGGTAGAGGCGTCCACCCTGATCCCGCTCACCTTCGCAGAAGCGGTGTTGCCCGCGGCATCGCTTGCGCTTACCTCGTAAGAATAGACACCGTCCGGAACCACCTTGCCCGAAGAGTCCTTGCCGTCCCAGACGAAGCTGCGCGCCTCGTTCTTCCAGTTCCAGCTTCGCACCACCAGACCGGCTGAATTCCTCATCCTGCCCGTCCAATCGTCGCCCAGGCTGGAATTTTGGTTGATCGTTATCGTGTCTTTGTTGCCGTCGCCGTTGGGCGAGAAGAGCAGGGGCTCCGCCGACACGCTGATCTTCGGGGCCACCCTGTCCACCAGGACTCTAGGACTTGCCAGTTCGAAGAGGTCATCGTTTCTATAGTGAATTCTCGCTGTAATCTGATACTCTCCGTCGGGAACCATTATTCCGGATTCCGCTCCGCCGTCCCAGACATATTGATCCTTTAGGTCCGCCCCGCCCCGCCAGATCCGCACCGGACTAGACTGCCTCTTGCCTCCCGCGTCGAGGGAGAATATGGATATTTCGTAATCGGCTATCGTCTGCGCCTTGGGCGCCTGGATATTGATGTACAACGAATCCTTCACGCCGTCGCCGTTGGGGCTGAACGCTTTCGGGTCCACATCGAGCCGCACCGCCTTGCCGCCCGCATCCACTTCGATAGGTATTTTTGAAGAAACAAAACTGTTCTCCGCCGCGTCGATGGAGCGTAGCTCATAGTAATACAGGCCATCGGGCACCAGGCCGCCGGCCTGATTCTTCCCGTCCCAGACCAGGGAATTCAAACCCTTCTCCCAGGTCCAGGACCTGACGATCCTGTTCCCCGAATCGGTAATCTGGCCCTGCCACACATCGCCGGGTACTGCTTCCTGAATTATTTCCACGGTATCGGTACGCCCGTCGCCATTAGGAGAGAAAATGGGCGTCGAAACACGCACCGTCGCCTGAGGCGCAACCCTGTCCACCAGCAGAGGACCTATCTCCTGCTGATGCAGATCGTCGTTGGTGTAGAGCACCTTCAGCCTGGCGTAATAGGAGCCATCGGGGGCGGGAATCCCGGAATCGGTCAAGCCATCCCAGTAGTACTGGCTGCGGATATCCGAAGAACCTTTCCAACTCTTGACCGGCATGGCGGAATCGCCGCTGTCGGTCTGGACTATCGTAAGCTCAAAATTCTTGACCCGCTCAGGATACTGGGCACGCACACCGAGCAGGAGTCTGTCGCGCTTACCGTCGCCGTTGGGGCTGAAGGCTAGGGCGTCAGCGTCCAGCCGCACCGTCTTTTTTTCCGTCTCGACGGCGATGACAATTTCCTTGCTGAGCGTTCTGTTGCCGGCTAAATCGGTTGCCTCGGCCTGGTAGCGATATTGTCCGTCCCGCACAAGGGCTCCGGTTTCGTCCTTCCCGTCCCATATAAAGTCGACGACCTTGTCCTTCCACGAATAGCTCTTTACGAGCCTGCCGTCAGCTCCCCGTATGCCGCCCTTCCAGTCGTCCCCCGGGAGCGAATTCTGCCTGATTTCGACGGAATCGGATCTGCCGTCGCCGTTGGGGGAGATTATTTCCAGGGATGCCGATACTTCGATCCTCGGGGCTATCCTGTCCACCAGGAAGCCGGGGGTGGGCGCTTCGATCTGATCGCCGTTGAGATAATTGACCCGTATGCTGGCAGCATATCTCCCATCGGGAGCCTGAACGCCCGAGTCGCTCTCGCCCCGCCATACCACGCGCTGGGGCGCGATACCCGAGCCTTTCCAGCTTCGCACCGTCGACATGGCCATGGGACCGTCCTGGGCCACGATAATCAATTCGTAGTCCTTGACCCGCTCAGGAGCCTGGATGAGTATACCTATACCCAGTTCATCCCGCTGCCCGTCCCCGTTCGGACTGAAGGCTCTTTGGTCGATATCCAGCCGAACAGCCTTTTTCTCCGTCTCCACCGCTATCGCCAACTTTCCGGAGCTGTAACTATTGCCGGCGGGATCGGTGGATTTCAACTCGTAATAATAGGTGCCATCGGCCAGGATAGCCTGCGTGGAATCCCTTCCGTCCCAGACCAGGGTTTCGAGCTGGTCTTCCCAGACCCAGCTTCTCAAGAGATCGCCGCCGGAGCTGCGAATCGAAGCTTCCCATCTGTCTTTCGGGGTAGCCGCTTCCTGGGCGATGGTAACGGTATCGAGAATCCCGTCGCCGTTGGGCGAGAAGAGTTTTGCCGAAAGTGAGACCGTCGCCTTGGGCGCGATCCTGTCCACCACAAAGGGTCCTACCGCCGCCTCGGCCGTGTCGCCGTTCGGATAAGAGAGGCGAAGCAGAGCCGAATACTCGCCGTCGGGAACGGCGACACCCACGTCGGACTGTCCGTTCCACTCGAAGCTCCTGGGCAGAATCCCCTCGCCCTGCCAGGATTTCACCGGCCTGATCGTCTGGGAGTCACCCTTTACTTCTCCGGCCACGATCCACATGCGCCAGGCTTCCAGCCTGGAAGAATCGGTGGCTTCGGTGTTGAACACCAGACTATCCTTTACACCGTCCCCATTGGGGCTGAAAGCCAGGCTGTCCGCCGCCAGGCGGAGTTCCTTTTTCCGGGTATCCACCTCAAAAGGCAGCTCCTTCGAAGTAAAAGCGTTGCCCGATTCATCCGTGGCGCTGATCAGGTATCTGTAGCTTCCATCGGGCACGATGAAGCCCGAGTCTCCCACGCCATTCCAGACAATAGTCTCAGGCCTGCCCGAGAACTCCCAGGACTTGACGTTCTGTCCCTTGGAATCCAGCACCCCGGCCTTCCACAGCCTTTCGCTGGAGCCGCTCTGCTCTATCGTAAGTATCGACTGATTAGGTTCGCCCGCGGGGTTGAAGGCTTTTCTGTCAACCTTGACCGTCGCCGAGGGATAGGTCCTGTCCAGAAGGATATTTTGACTTTCAACCGAGCTTGAGAAACCGTTGATATAGGCAAGCTCCAGGCGAGCCTTGTATATTCCCTCGGGCAACGCCGCGCCATCGGCGTTTTTGCCCTCGAAGATATAGCGTTCTGCCGGTGCATCGCCGGCGTCGCCGACAAAGGCCAGGGCTTCCTTGGCAGCTCCATCGAGGCTCAGAATCGAGAATTTCCAACCCATCAGTCCGTCCAGCGTTTCGACCTGCGGAGAAATGACAATAGACTCCGCTATGCCGTCGGCATTGGGGCTGAAGGCTTCCCTATCCAGCCTGATGCTCGACACCGGCCGCCTCGTGTCCACCCTGACAGGGGCCGAACTCGTCGCGAAGCTATTGCCCGCCCTGTCCATGGAGAATACATAGACCTCATAATCCCCGTCGGCCACGAGCCTTCCCTGGTCGTCCTTGCCGTTCCATTCCAGCGATGCGGGCAGGTTCTGGGAATACCGCCGAACGACTTTTTCGTTTTTGTGGGAATCCCGGATTATGAGATTCCAGGTATCCTCTTCCGAAGACTCGAAGGTGAAGACAAAACCGTCCCGCGAGCCGTCCCCGTCGGGACTGAAGATAGTGTTGGCGTCGGCCAGCCCGATGCTCGCCGATGGCGGCGTTCTATCCATGTAGAAAGGGGCGCTGAATTTCGTGTCGCCGTAGCCGTTTCTATATTCGAAGCTGACCGAGGCCTCGTACTGCCCATCGGCGAAAGCCTGTCCGGCTTCAGAAAAACCCGTGAAGGTATAGGACTTTTCCGGAGGATTGTCCGCCCCTCCCCAGACTCGCCAGACCTTGGTCTTTTCAGGATTATGCACCGCCACTTCCCAGCTTGAGAGATTTTCGAAGGATTCGAAGCTGGGGATGATCAAAAGGCTGTCGCTAATTCCGTCGCCGTTCGGGCTCATCACCACCCCGTCGGTGCTTATGGAGACCTTGGGTCTTCTCGTATCCACGACTATGTTCCGCACATCGCTCTGGGCGAGGTTTCCCGCCTCGTCCCTGGTGGAAAGCCTGAGGCTGTAGCTTCCATCGGGGACCCGGCTGCCGTCGTTCGCGGTACCGTCCCACTCGAAGTCCGCGGGGGCGCTTCGTTCGTTGTACTCCCTGGAGCGGACGAGATTTCCGGCCCCATCGAATAGTTCGATCTTCCAACCGCTCTCCACCGAACCGGTATTTCTGAAGGCGATGGTATCCTTTTTCCTGTCGCCGTCGGGACTTAAGATCATGGTCGGCTCCAGCGAGCGGGCGCTGGCCTGGGGCTTTGTGCTGTCCACGACAACCGTCAGGCAGCTGAGATAATCCAAGTTTTGGTTTCCATTATCGTCCCAAGCGCGAAGACTAAGGGTATAGGAGCCGTCGGGGACCTTGACGCCCGCATCATCCTTACCGTCCCAGCTCAGGCTGGATGGCACGGCCACGGTTTTTCGCGAATACCCCAGGGCCGAGCCCAGGGAATCGAAGCCGCGGATAGCTTCCACCCTATCGTTGGATTCGCCGATGGTACGCACGATCTTGCCCGCCGACTGATCTTCGATCGTAAGCCTCCAGCCGATCACGTAACGTTCGTCGCTGATGGATATGGGTATGTCAAGGCTATCCTGCAGTCCGTCCCCGTCCGGGGAAATATAGACAGTGCCGCGATACGGCACCGGCAGCTCCGCCTTGATGACCGGCGCCGTCCTGTCCCTGAGGCCGAAGCTCAAGGAGGCGCCGGCGCTCATCGCATACAAGGAGTCGTAAAGCGGGGCGATCGCCGTTCCGATGCTGAGGCTCGCGTCCTTATTGCTTCGACCTCCGAACCTGAATCCCTTATCCAGGCTGATGGTACCGAAGATGCCTAGACTTGGAAGATAGCTCCTGCCCGTACCATTGACGATGTCCCTCAAACCCGCCGACCAGCCCAGCCTCAGAGCGATCATCTCCCTGAAGGCAAGGCCGAATGAAATATCAATACCGAGATCCTGGAAGGAGGGACTCCATATATCGAGCCCCGCGTCCAGGTTCCAGTAATAGTTTTGGACGAGATTGCTCCGGGCCCCCAAACCCAGGGTAAACGCCGAAGGATAGGAACTCGCCGCGCCGCCGAACATACCCGTCGCGCCGGGGGTCGAGTAGCCCTTGCCCATATCAAGGATGGAAAGTCCGAAGCGGGTGTCCTTGAAAACGCCCAGGTCGCCGGCCAGCCAGGTCGCGCCGAGATCGAGGGAAAGCCCCCAGCCGAATCCGCCCTGACCGCCCATGGTCAGGTCCACCGCGGTTCCCAGATAGAGCGAAGGCAGAAGGTCCTTGGCGAAGAAGGCCGTCAAACCGCCGAAGGTTCCCAGGGACATGCTCGACATGGCGGCGGGGGATGAGAAAAAACGGGCCGCCCCGCCCCAGACGCCGTAGGGAGCGGGAAGCGAGAAGCCGAGCGAAGCCGCCGATCCCCAGCCTTGCCCCGCCGTTCCGAAGTCCGTAATGCCCGTATAGGCTGCTTCGAACTGGATAAGTTGGTTGTCGGCGATGACCGAAGGATTTAAGAGGGCCGCCCAGGGGTTGGAAGGACCTGTCACCGTCGGTGTATATGCCAGGCCCCAGGGCGAGTAAAGGGAAGGCAGGAAGAAGCCGCCCTTGGGCGGGTCGTAGGCTGAAAGGGGGATAACGCAGAGTAATGCCGTTATCACAACCGCGATTCGAATCTTCTTTAAAAACGACATGGGTCTTCTCCCTATGGCGACTTTAGGCTACATACATAGGTATCACGCAATCCGATAAACGACAGGGTCGGAGTCTTCCCGTCGGGACCGGAAAAAGACGGACTCCCTTATAAGTGTATCGACAGGAAGCGAGGGGAAATTTACATTTCTTAGGCTATTTGCAGCCCTATTGATAGATTATGAGGCTAGGTCGCGGTTCCAGCGCCATGACCTCGGCAGGGCTTAGCAGCGGATTGTCCCAGCCCGCCAACGGGAAGTCGGATTTGAAAAAAAGCTTAAAACCCTTGACCGGTATATTTTCGGCCTTTGAGTTCTGGGCGTAGGAATTCCGTTTTACCGACGGACTACCGAATCCGTCGGCGGTGTGGACCAGGAGGACCCTGTCCAGGTTCGCCCTAACCAAGTCGCGGTCGCGTATCATCTTATCCTGGAATTGATGGACCACAAGCATCCGGATGCCGGAAATGCCATTGGCGACCATATAGTCCTGCATTATCCGCTGGGCCTGGTTGAGTTCCTCGGCGGTGATCGAGCCGATCTCTTTCATCGGTTTCAGGGTCCTCCACTCGGGGTCGATTGCCAGGTGGACGTTGGGGTAGCGAAGGAAGGGCAGAATACGTTCCATGGATTCCTTGACGCTGTGTTTTCCGATCTGATGATCGACGAAAACCAGCATCCCCTGCTGCTGCGCATAGAGGATATACTCTTCCAGAATGGAATCCTTAAGATATCCGATCTCCCCGCCCGGCCAACAGGTTCCATAAATAATGTAATAGGCGGGAATGGCCCCATCCTTGCCGTTCTCCTGATCGTAATATCCGGCGTAAGCCTTCACCCTCCTGGCTATCTCTTCTTTGCTATGAAGCCCGAGTATTCCCATCCGCTGCGACAATGGATGACCGTAAAAGGCCACGATCGTATTGTTCGCCAAAAGAGGAATTCTTTCGTGAACAGCCGAAGGACCCGCAATGCTCGGCGACCTGGAGACGGTTTGCGGAAGGAAATTCTGGGATGCCTTTCTATATAATGAAGGAAAAAGCCTATACGGCGTCGTATCGGAACAAACATTTGAAACCAAGACGAATAAAATCGGAAGGAAAAGGATGGATCGCCGTGCGGGCATAGGAACTCCCCTGTTGCTGCGATGGAACTACAGCATCAGTATCGACATGAAGACCCACAAGCTTGAACAGGCCCATGCCGTATTCAAGCTAATCCAGCCACCATACGAAACCGTTGATCGCCGGAGCTTCCCGTCGCGGCGAGGAAAAAATTGCTCCCGCCGGGTAAATTTTTCCTCTTCCATCGTCGAGAAACTGCCCCATCCTTTCTTAAGCACATGGCAATACGAGAGTAGATGCCAATTAATTTATTTTAGTATATAATATTATAATTTATATATTTGTTTTGATCACTTTGGCACGACTGTTGCTTTATTATGAGC
>Ga0334884_1003225_pt1 | contig 18871 bp, 13 predicted proteins | sample GraSluR1_MG_7_FD_207215 | JGI IMG/M metagenome (GOLD analysis project Ga0334884, IMG submission 207215) | Sludge microbial communities from methane-producing bioreactor in Wageningen University, Netherlands - Granular Sludge_12_05 R1 | ecosystem: Engineered > Bioreactor > Anaerobic >...
GCAAAGACCTGCCTGCTCCAAAGTTCAGGCTGCACATTGGGACTGAAAGCGTCAAAATAAATCAAGTCGAAATACCTATTAACAGGTTCGAATTCAAGCAAATCAATTAGGATTCTTTTCAACTTAAACACACCGTTCCCAAATGTTTGTTCAATCCCGGCCTCCCTGTGAAATGCAATGAATTCCTTTTTAAAAGTTTCAAATTCAGTTAATTGAGTAAAATTTAATTGAGCTGCGTTTTCAGGGCTTAAGGGAAACGCATCGATGGAAGTGTACTCAATTTGGATTGATCTGCGACAAGCTTCAACAAGCGTCAACAAGGTATTAAGTCCCGTACCAAATCCAATTTCGAGCAGATTAATTTTTGCAGTTGATTGTTTCTGAATAACATAATTCAATCCGTTTTGAATAAAAACCAAGTTGGACTCTGTTACTGCACCAAAGGTTGAATGAAAAGTTTCACCTGTCACCGGATCACGCAAACTCGAGCTCCCGTCACCAGTGATTAGTGACTCATAATCGGTATGCGATAAGTCTTTGTTTTTCATTCGCTTATGGTGGTAATCAGATTTAATGAATAATCAAACCCAACGCTTGAAGTTTGGGAATTGGGGCGGATTACTTGTAAGAAATCATCGTCAAGGTAAAAAACAAAACGCCCTGAACCATTAGCAGCCACACCCTTAATATGTTGGCTGGCAGCCAGATTTGTAATGCTAGTGTTGTTAAACGACCAAAGCTTCAGCATCTCATCGTTATGAAGATAAAAGTTGTCGTTTTTGTGAAAAACAGGTGCAAGAAACTGGAAACTCGAAATGCTTTTCTTCAATGTAATAACTTCTGTATCAAGATCAAACAAAGAAATAATGGTTGATAGTCCATCGCTTGAAAACATCAAAATCTGATGGTTGTTTCCGACTGGAATCAAATCTAATGGCAAAAAATTCAAAGCATATCGTTTGTAAAATACACCACTAACCCTGTAAAAGACATATAACCACTTTTGATCCGTTTGCCAATCGTGTACGGCAGCGTAAAGGAAATCCAGATCAAAAGCAACAGATTCAATTCGGTAAACCGGATCAATTGAGGTACTCACCTGCACAAGGCCGGTGCGAATATGATACAGCCAAAGATTGCTGTTGTAATCTGCCAATAAAATAGCATCTTCCGTAAGGTGCCAGTCACTATACCTGGGTTCCGGGAAGGGAGCTTGTTTTTGCCAAAGTCGGGTGGAATCATCTGTTGACCAAATCTCCACAACAGATAAATCCTGCGACATTAGAGCTAATAGCTCATTCTGCCCGTTTCCTTCGATGCGCACCAGCGGAAAATCTGTTTTCAAAAATTCTTTTGCCGACAATTGCACTGTATCCATACTATAAAGAAAAGCATGTTGTTGTGCATTATATCCAAAAATCACTTTTTCGGTAAGTGCCGGCCCGTCAGAAATATTCACAGCCTGATACTTCAGCTTGGTGTGCTCACCATCGTCCACCCTGATTTGAATATAGGCAAATCCTGCTGGTAAATTGTTGGCTGTCAACCAATAATGTATTGTTGTGTCGAAGCTGTTAACCTCAATCCATTCAGGGTTATTTAAAGGAATAAAATTCTCATTCAGCCAACCAATTCTGGCCTGTTCAATCTTTTGGTCATCCTTGATATTAAACATGATATTTTCTCCCTCGCGTTGGAAATCAGGCAGCTCGCCCAGAGGATAAAGAAAACTTACCACAGGAATCCGGTTGTCAGATTCTTTTCGACATGCTATCAATACAATAGCCAATAAAATCCAAAAAGCTTTGTGATAATGTTGCATCACTTAAATAGACTGTTTAACTTTGGCTAAAATAATAAATGATAAATTAAAATCGCCAAAAACCAACTGTTATGTTATATAATCTTCAGTTTTCACAGGTGCTTTTCCTCGATATTGAAACCGTTCCGGTAGTTCCCTCCTTTCAGAATTTAAGTGAGCGAATGCAAAAACTATGGATTAAAAAGGCCGAAAAGCTTAATAAGGAAGAAACCGAAACACCGGAAAGCATCTACGATCGCGCTGGTATTTATGCCGAATTTGGCAAGATCATCGTGATTTCTGTTGGTTTTCTTAACGGAAACGAATTTCGGATAAAATCTTATTATGGAGACGATGAAAAACTCCTGCTCGAAGAATTCGCTGAACTGCTTAACCGCTATTACAATTATCCGGATAGCATGTTATGTGCCCACAACGGCAAGGAGTTCGACTTTCCCTATATCGCACGACGGATGATCATCAACGGCATCGATTTGCCCTTAATCCTGCAAATGGCAGGTAAGAAACCCTGGGAAATCCGTCACCTGGATACCATGGAGCTGTGGAAATTCGGAGATTATAAAAACTATACCTCGCTTGATTTGCTTACGGCCATTTTTGATATTCCCACCCCAAAAGACGACATCGACGGAAGCATGGTTGGCAAGGTTTATTGGGAAGATAAGGATTTGGAGCGTATTCGAGAGTATTGCCAAAAAGACGTTTTGGCTATCGCACAGTTGATGCGTCGCTACCTCAATCAGCCCCTTATTAAGGATGAACATGTTATTTTTGCCGATAATTAATACTGAAGTAAATGGCCAAACACCTGCTTTCCAAATCAACCTATATCAAGAGTTTACAATGTCAGAAATCACTTTATTTACATAAAAAACGACCTTTTTTAAGAGACAAGATGAGTGCTGTTCAGCTGGCCAAATTTCGGCGGGGAACAGCCGTAGGCGTGTTGGCACGCGATCTTTTTCCTGGAGGCATCGACATGACCCCAAAATCTCCTTCGCAATACCAGGCAAAACGTGACGAAACCTTGCTGGCCTTGCAAAACCCTGAAATCTCTGCTATCTACGAAGCTGTCTTTCAATACGATGAAGTGTTGATCATGCTGGATATTCTGGTTCGCGAAGGCGATAAATGGCGGGCAATCGAAGTGAAAAGTTCACGTGGGCTATCTGATACATACCTGCAGGATGCTTACTTACAGTATTATGTGTTAAAAGGAAACCATATCCAAATGCTTGATTTCGAACTTTTCTATCTCAACGAGGAGTATGTTTTGAGAGACGAACTGAATCTTCAGGAATTATTTATTTCACAAAGCATTATGAATCAAGCCGAAGAAGTAATCGATCTGACTGCACTTCAAATAAAAAATGCCAAGAAAACACTTCAATTAACCAAATCGCCCGAAGTGCCTATCGGAACACATTGCTACAAACCCTATCCTTGTGATTTTATCGGGCATTGCTGGAAAAATATTCCACAAAACAGTTTGTTGTATCTTTCATCTGAAAAATTAGAACAGCGCTTTGAATGGTATAATCAAGGTGTTGCACTTCATGAACAGTCTGAAATTCTTTATCTTAAAGAACAAATTGATGCTTTAAATCATAACACCTATTACCTTAACAAGCAGATTTTTCAAGAAGCTATAAAATCATTTAAGCTAACAGAACCCACTTATCTAAAATTTCTTGTTCATCATGCTGCTATTCCAACTGTATCAGGCAGAAAACCTTACGAAGCAATTGTTCTTGCTGTTTGTGCTTTTCAACCACATAACCAGCAACAACAAATTTTTTATTGGAACAACACCGGGCAATCGAACGGGCCAGAACTGGCAGATTTTCTAAATCAAATCTGGTTGAATTCAAGTTGTTTAATTATGTATGAAAACAATAAACTGGATGTTGTGACTAAAAAACTTTCCGGTCTGAATACTGAAATTCAATGGATTAACTATACAGATTTATTAGATTCAGCACATTTTATGCTTCCGGCCATCGAAGAAAAATATGAACTGAATACACTGCAAAACAAGTTATTTCCCGAATTAAAACCGCTTAAAGAAGAAGCTTGGTTGCTGAAAGATTTACTGGAAGAACCTGAAAAGAACAATTCAAAAGTCAATTTTCAATTATCACAATACTGCCAAAGCCTGCACAAGCTGCATCAATACTTTTTAGCAGTGAAATAATTCAGTAGGATAAGTCAGCTGACACTGTTGAAAGCGTTGATAGCAAAGAAAAAGCGAAAGTTATAAACATTCACATCAAAAGCAAAATCATATTTGTATTTTTGGACAATGAATCAAAAAACCACACGATCAACAAAAAAGTCAATAACAGCAGGGGATCCATTAAAGGAGGTGCTTCTGCAACATGGCAGAGTTCCTCCACAGGCCGTCGATCTGGAAGAAGTGGTGTTGGGTGCCATGATGCTTGAAAAAGATGCCGTAAATGCGATCATCGACATCCTGAATCCAGAAGTTTTCTACAAAGATGCCCATCAAAAAATCTTCAAAGCCATTCATCAATTGTTCTCCAAGTCAGAAGCCATTGATATTCTGACGGTTACTAATGAACTCAAAAGCATGGGCGAGCTCGAAATTGTGGGAGGGCCCTATTATATATCACAGCTGACAAACCGGGTGGTATCTGCTGCCAATATTGAGTTTCATGCCCGTATTTTGATTCAAAAATATATTCAGCGAGAACTGATTATGATTTCGTCTGACATCATCAAAGATGCCTACGAGGATACCACTGATGTTTTTGATTTGCTCGACAAAGCCGAAAGCGGACTTTTTGCAGTGAGCGAGAGTAACCTGCGAAGGAGTTTCGAAGCGATGCCAGAGTTGGTGAAAAGAGCCATCGAAGACATTGAGAATGCCCGAAACAGTGATGCCAATTTGCGTGGAGTTCCCTCCGGATATACTGATCTTGACCGTATTACACAAGGCTGGCAAAAGTCGGATTTGATAATTCTGGCTGCTCGTCCCAGCATGGGTAAAACGGCTTTTGCCCTCAATCTGGCCCGAAATGCAGCTGTCGATTTCAACAAACCCATCGCATTTTTTTCTCTTGAAATGTCTTCCGTTCAGTTGGTTACGCGTTTAATCTCAAGTGAAACTTATCTGGCTGCCGAGAAATTACGCAAAGGCGATTTGCAGGAATACGAATGGCAGCAACTGAACACCAAAATCAATCCGCTTGTAAACGCTCAGATGTATATCGATGATACACCACAGCTTTCTATTTTTGAGCTGAGAGCCAAATGTCGCCGCTTGAAACAACAATTCGATATTCAGATGGTTTTTATTGATTATCTGCAACTTATGACCACTGGTGGAGACAACCGTGGCAATCGCGAACAGGAAATCAGTAATATTTCACGTTCGCTAAAAAGTTTGGCCAAAGAGCTGGATATACCAGTTTTGGCTTTATCGCAGCTAAGTCGTAATGTGGAAAGTAGGCCGGGATCAAAAAAACCAATCTTGTCCGACTTGCGCGAATCGGGTGCCATCGAGCAGGACGCTGATATGGTAATATTTATTTATCGTCCTGAATATTATGGCATTAACGATGATGGTGAAGGCAATTCGGTGCAGGGGCTTGCTGTGATCAATATTGCCAAGCATCGTAATGGTAAACTGGGAGATGTGAACCTGAAATTTGTTGGGCAATTTGCAAAATTTGAAGAACCGGAAAGCTTTGAACGACAGGCAGAACTGAGTCCTAACACAGGTTTTGAGATGCTGCCAACCAAAACGATAGGATCCAAAATGAACGACGATTTTGATCCTGAACCAGATTATGAAGACCCCTTTTAACCATAAATCAATACGTATGAAAATTAACAAATTATCTGTCATTCTGATCGTTATCGGAATAATAGCAATGGCTTTTACACCGGCAGGTTCGGTTCGGTTTACCTATAAACTCGAAAAAGGCAAGAAATCGCAGATTGAGATCAAGACCAACCAGAACATTTCCATGACCATGACAGGTCAAAGCGTAAACATCAAACAAGATGTAACAATCAATCAATCGGTTGAAGTGACTGATGTGGGATCAGATGGTCAGATTGATTTTTCTGTTGTTTACGATCGGATTCGCTTCAAGCAAAATGCGATGGGTATGGAGGTAGAATGGGATTCGGACAATACGGCTGCTTCTGAAGGCAATATGATGGCACAACAGATTGCTAATCAGCTTAACAACGTCATTAAGCAAACTGTTAAATCAAGCATTGACCCGCTTGGCAACCCAATTAAAAACAACAGCTCCGAAGTGCTGGGCGAGACTAATGTTTCGGGTTTTGAGATGGGGATGTTGGTAATTTTTGCCGATCAAGAGGTAGCTGTTGGCGACACCTGGGAAGTGGTAACACAACCCGATCCATCCAGCGATTTCACCATAACTGCTGTGTATAAGCTGGATGAGTATAAAAGTAAAACTTCTAAAATCAGTTTTGAAGGCACTGTTGCCGGTACCGAAATGAATGGCACGCCTGCCAAACTAAGCGGAACAATCAGTGGCAAAGCTACCATCGACAGCAAAACAGCCTGGCTGTTGAGTTCTACTTCCATGCAAACCCTTGAGATGGAAATGGAGCAACAAGGCCAAAAAGTGCCTATGACGATGACGAGTTATACCGAACTTACAACGAAGTAAACTGACCTTTTTTCTGCCTTGCTACTGATTCGAAAACAATTTCAAGCTTAACAAAGATTTTAGGGGCATATACTCATAAAGCAGAAATTTATTTTCTCCTGCCGGAAGTACGCCTCTGAAATATTGATCGTTGCCATCAAAATCGATGGTTGATCCTTCAACTTCGAGTGAGAGATCATCGTATTGATTTGCAATACGTGATGCGATTCCCAACTGGGAGATAATTTCAGCTTTGGCTTTGAGCATGGCATATTTGTGGTAATTACCATACTTGGTATTGAGCAAATAGGTATAGTGTACAAAGTTTTCGTAGGAGGCAAATACAATTGTATATTGACCGTCAGCCAAAGGAATTGCCTCCCGAAAAGTAAATCCATTGCTTTCTTTTAAAGCCTTGTTACGGTTGATGTTTCCTGAAGTGATCATGTTTTTTATCGATCCGGTTTCAGCAGTCATATCTGCTGTGATATGCAAAAATTGATGCGGTTTCTCAATCCTTTCTGCAGCAGTCATCCCGCCTGAATTGTTGAAGCTGAAACGCATAAAATCCATCAGTCTGATTTTATGAAATGGAGCTTCGGCCTCAGATGTTTTGGTATTCGTCTGTGTAATTTCACCGGCATATTTAAACAATTCTCCCAGCACAACATTGGATCCATCATCCGTTTTATCCAAACGATGCATCCAAACTTCAGGCATTACTTTAAAAAACCAGTCGGATACCCGGGTTTTTAAGACTGGTTTCAGGATATTCCATTCCATGAGTTGCTTTGCAGCAAAAACGCCATCCGAATCTTTTTCAGCCAAAAACAACCCCTTCGAATTTTTACTTTCTATTTTAGACCCTTTGTAATAGGTCCCGGCCATAACAACAGACTTATCTTTTTCGGGATGAAAAGCCGTGGGTTAAAAGGTGTTTTTCCCATTCGACAGGGAAGTGCTAAATATCGTATTGCCAGTTAAATTGTCACTATAAACCATTTTGCTGTTCACCACACTACCAAATTTCTCTGCCAGTTGATGCGTTAGAATACCTTGTTCAGCAATCCAAGTTCAGCAATCCAAATTTCATAAACCTGGGCATTGCCTTTCTCGGCATAAAACTCTTGCCGCCAAACACGTTGCAATTCCATGTCGACACGCTCCAGGCTATATCCGGCACTTTTATTTTTTGAAGGTTCCACTATCCAGAAAGTGCCCCTGATCGAGCACACGCAGCTGCAGCCAAAACGCCTTGCCTCTGGATAGTAACGGAACTTTTGGGCGGGTAACCGCAGCTTTGGGATTTCCTTTACTGTCGAGCATTAAGTAATGTACGGCAGGTTTCAGACCGTTCTCTACAAAGCACAACAAACTCTGATTACCGGACGTGGCCATTTCATAAAAATCTGAATTTTTAGGAACTTCAAGTTTGATGGTTCTTGCTTCGGACAAGTCATTAGTCATCCATTTCATTTCCCATACGCCATTGCTTTAAGCATAAACACTGGCAAAAGCCTTTGTTTGCTGCTGGTCGTCACTGATGGCCAAGACACCATTAAACTTACACGGCGAAATCTTTATCTCTAGTTCTTGTGCCTGACCTATTGATCATTACCAAAAGCCACAGGGCAAGTATGCTTATTTTCATAGGTTAGTTTTATTTTGGACAAAATTAGAAATCTCTCTGACATACATACTTTTGTAATCGAAATAAGTCCGGCATTTTAATCGTAGGCCTGTTGATAATTAACTGAAGTTTCGCACATGCTTAATCCACGCTGATTTGTATTCAGAAACATACTTGTAATACACATAATATTTAAAAAAGATTATTCTTTGCAAATTGCCCCCATCCCCCAAATATGGAGGCTCCAGCCCGGTTGAAATTTCAGAAATGGCTTAACTTAGTGATTGTCATTTCACCTTTCTTACTTGCTGGTTTGTGTCGAAAGCCCCAATTTTTTGGGGGATTGGGGGCTATAGGCCACACTTTGAGCTCTGCTATAATTCATTCTTTGAATAGGGGTTATAATTCCAAATTTATAGTGAAATGGAAAAATTTTTAACCTTGTTTATCTGTATTATATGGAAAATTAAATTTTCATTATTGTCACATTATCAGAACCTAAATTGAAGTACGAAACTTTGGTAATTAAAAATTTTTTAGGTTTGCCCTGAGCTTACACCAATGAAAAAAACACTGCACATTTTTCGAAGCATTTTATTTTTTGCTTTTAGTATAACAGGATTTGTCGCTGTTCTGATGATCGCACTTAGCTTTACGAGCTGGCCTTATCATGCCTATCACTGGACAAATTACTTTGATGAAATCACTGATGAGCCCAATCCTGATTTGATAATATTGATGGGTGCGGGAGGATTTCCGGGATCCGAAAGTTTGTTAAGGTGTTATTATACCGCAGAAGCTGCCCACAAATTTCCTGTCGCAAAAATAATTGTAGCCTTTCCGGCAGATACCGCTGATTTTAGAAACAGCGATCATTATTTATTGATCGAAGAGTTGAAACAAAGAGGCATCGACAGTAGCCGTATTCTTTCCGAAGTAAGAGGACACAACACCTATACTCAGGCTGTTAATATCCGGAAAATGTTTACCACTGACCACATATTGTTACTTGTCACCTCTCCTGTCCACACTTACAGAAGTATTAAAACATTTGAGAAACAAGGATTTAAAAATGTATATGCTCAAGGGACAATCGAAGGCTATACAGATGTTGATCTTTTTCTTTCAGAAACTGACAAACAAAATAAAATAAAAAGCCCGGACGCAAATCCAGGACTTCGCTATAATATCTGGAGTTTTATGCAGTACGAAATTGCTGTTTTACGCGAATGGACAGCCATCGGATGGTACAAACTCAAAGGTTACCTCTGATTACTTTTTCAGTACTTCGTTCACCAATTCGGCGGCTTCTTCCAATTTTATGGCCGAAAAAACCTTTAAGCCCGACTTATCAATCAATTCTTTTCCTTCTTCGGCATTGGTACCCTGAAGACGAACGATGATCGGGACATTTATTTCACCGATATTCTGGTAAGCATCAACAATTCCCTGTGCCACGCGATCGCAACGCACAATGCCGCCAAAAATATTCACCAAAATAGCTTTTACATTCGGGTCTTTTAAAATGATTCGGAAAGCTTCTTCCACTCGCTTGGCATTTGCTGTTCCGCCCACATCAAGGAAGTTGGCTGGTTCGCCCCCATACATTTTGATTAAATCCATGGTTGACATAGCCAGTCCGGCACCGTTTACCATACAACCAACATTTCCATCGAGTTTCACATAATTGAGGTCGAAACGGCTGGCTTCCACTTCGATGGGATCTTCCTCGTTCAGGTCGCGCATCTCAGCAATATCCGTATGACGGAAGAGTGCGTTATTATCGATCACCACTTTTGCATCAGCAGCAAAAATCCTGTCGTCAGCAGCTTTGATCACCGGATTAATCTCAAAAAGGCTGGCATCACTTCCCATATAAGCATCAAACAATGCTTTGATAAATTTTTGCATCTCCTTGTAGGCTGTTCCGCTTAATCCAAGGTTAAAAGCAATCTGACGTGCCTGATAGCCCAGCAAACCCGTTGTAGGATTTATTTCTTCCGTAAAAATCTGATCCGGTGTTTCTTCGGCAACCTTTTCAATGTCCATCCCTCCTCGTGGCGAATACATGATCATATGGCGGCCTGTAGCACGATTGAGCAACATACTCACATAAAATTCCTGCACTTCCGAAGGGCCGGGGTAATAAATATTTTGTTCGATCAACACACGACGTACCAATTTGCCTTCGGCACTTGTTTGAGGTGTTACGAGCATCATGCCGATGATCTGATCAGCAAATTTCTCAACATCTTCAAGGGACTTGGCAATCTTTACACCACCACCTTTTCCACGGCCGCCGGCATGAATCTGTGCCTTCACAGCCCAGCGATCCGATGCTGTTTTTTTCTGGATTTCCTTGGCAGCTTCTACTGCCTTTGCCGGCGAATCCGCAACAATACCCAATGGAACAGATACACCGTATCCGCTTAATATTTGCTTCCCCTGAAACTCATGTAAATTCATAGTGTGACAAAAATTTTTTGATGATTTTTTTTGAAGCCCAAAATTAGGACAATTTAGCGAAAACCAAACTATAAAAAATGTCAAAATATGAGAGGATCAGCACATTTGCACTTTAAGTTGTAAAATCCTGTCACTATCAGGCTGAATTCTTTATTTTTGCAGCACATCAGCTATCTATGATTGAAGCCAGACAAATCTTTAAGTCTTTCGGAAAGTTACAAGTGCTCAAGGGGCTTGACCTCACAGTTGAGCAGGGTGAAGTTGTGAGTATCATGGGGCCATCCGGAGCAGGGAAATCAACTTTTTTACAAATATTAGGAACGATAGAAAAAGCTGATAATGGATTGCTTACGATTGGTGGCACCGCTGTTAACAGGCTTTCACAAAAAGCACTTGCAAGGTTCAGAAATGATCATATCGGTTTCGTTTTTCAGTTTCATCATCTTTTCCCTGAATTTACGGCACTCGAGAACATCTGCATCCCTGCTTATATAGGAGGCAGAAGCAAGAAAAATGCCACCGATCAGGCCATGCATCTGCTTAAGTTGTTAAATCTGGAGCAGCGTGCTGATCATAAACCTTCAGAACTCTCAGGTGGCGAACAACAGCGTGTGGCAGTAGCCAGAGCCCTGGTAAACAATCCCACAGTGATTTTGGCTGATGAACCTTCCGGTAACCTCGATAGCAATGCCGCTGTTGAACTTCACCGCTTATTTTTTGAATTAAGAGAACAGTTTAATCAAACTTTCGTAATTGTGACGCACAATCCCGAATTGGCTGGCATGGCCGACAGAAGCTACACCCTGTCAGATGGCAACTGGCAATGAACCGCATCACACAATAATGCAACAACTTAACCGTTTCAATGAAATTCGATAATCCCAAATCAGTAATGATCAGGCAGCTTTTTACTTATACCTTATTGGTCTCTTGCTTTATTTTGAACACACCGATTCTTGCACAGGAATTGAGTCAATCCTACGAATCGCTTATGCAGTCGGGCAATGCTAAGTTTGATGCCGGTGATTATATCAGTGCAAAGACTTATTTTGAAATGGCTCTGCAGAAAAATAAGGATGATGCCACTGCCCGGCAAAAGTTAAGCCAAACAGTCGAACAGATTAAAAATCAGATGGAAAAACAAGAAATGTTTTACCTGCGACTTGATTTGGGCGACCGTTTGCTGGCCGAGAATAAACTGCAAGAAGCCAAACAAGCTTACGAACAAGCCCTGGAGATTTTTCCGGAAGATAAATACACCCAAACACAGCTGTCCTCCATAAACAAAACTCTTGAAGAGGAAGCACAAAAGCTGGACGATTATGAGCAGGCTATAACACTTGGAAAAAGTCTGCTCGAGCAGACAAAATACGAAGAAGCCATACTACAGTTTGATCAGGCACTGGATTTGTATCCGGCTCAAAAAGAACCTGTTGAATTGAAATCGGATGCCACTAGATTGCTGGAACAGAGAAAAATTAATGAAAGTAAAGCGGCCGAACTCACGGCGGAAGCACAAAATTTTATCCTTCGGAAAAACTTTAACGAAGCGATAACCAAGCTACAGGAGGCTTTAGTCCTGCTTCCTGACGATGAAAATCTCAGACAGCTTCTGGCAGCTACACAAACACAAGCCGAACAATATCAAATGTTTAGCAAAGCCCTTGAAACTGCTGATCAGCTTTATGGCAGTAAAAGTTTTGAGCAGGCTCGTGCTAAATATGCCGAGGCACTTGCCATTCAGCCGGGTGATGCTTATGCTGAGGATATGATCCGACGCATTGATGAAACACTCCAAAGTGACGATTATCTGGCGCAGCAGGAATATAACAATGCCATGGCAGAAGCTGGAAATCTCGAATCGCAGTCGGCCTGGGAGCAGGCCAAGCTGGCCTATGAAAAAGCACTTGGAATAAAGCCTGGTGATGAGGTGGCCCGGACGAAAATTGCCGAGATGGAGTCGAAAATACTGGATACAAACTATCAGCTGATCATGAAAACAGCTAATGCTTTGTTGGAACAAAGTGAGTTACGTGAGGCCCGGGATAAATATGTTGAAGCTTTCAACCTGAAACCATCAGAACCAGAGCCACAGCAGAAAATTCAACAGATCGACCAAATGATTGCCAGTGCCGAAGCCGCTGCCGAAAAAGACAATGAATACAACAGACTCATAACCCTTGCAGCCGAGGCGTATGCCAACGACCAATTTGCACAAGCACTGGATTATTACCAACAGGCTGCTGCCCTAAAACCTGATCAGGAAAATATTTCTGCTAAAATTGGCGAAATCAATGCTTTAATCAATGAAAAAGAAGTGCTGCAACAGCGCGAAAATACTTATGCCGGCTTAATTGAAACTGCAGATCAGGCTTTTGAGGCGAATCAACTTAATCAGGCACTTACAGCTTATAAGGAAGCCACAGCACTTTTTGATGACAGGACTTATCCTCTGGAACAGATCGGTCTGATTAACGAAACATTGGCTGTACAGGCTGAGGCCGAAGCACTTGAGCAACAATACACCGCATTAATCGCACAGGGAGATGAGGCACTCTCCAACAGACTTGCATCAGAAGCAAAAACTGCATTTGAAGAAGCACTCGCTATAAAGCCAGATCAGGATTATCCTAAAAATCAATTAGTAAAAGTGGAGGCTTTATTTAAAGAAATTGCCGAAAACAAAGCTTTTGAAGAAACATTTATCAACACCATTGGCAAGGCAGACAGCTTGTTTGCCCTTGCCGAATGGGAAAATGCCCGCCTGGCTTATCAGGAAGCTGAAAAAATGAAAACGAACGATCATATCGTATCGCAAATAGCTGCCATTGATGCCAAACTGGAAGATATTGCCGAAGCAAGGGCCTTTGAAGCCCGCATCGCTGCCCTACAAAAAACTGCTGACGAGGCTTTTGAAGCTGAACAATGGCAGCAAGCCATAGCACAATATGACGAATTATTGAAGCTGGAAGCAAATAACGAGCACGCCTTGAACAGAAAAGAATCGGCAATGGCAGAACTTGCAGCCAGGGCAGCCGAACGCGAACAAAGATTCAATGAAGCCATCCTTGCCGGAGATAAATTTATGGAGGAAAAGGACTATGCGGAGGCTTTGGAGCAATACAAACTGGCCAAAGGAGTTCAGCCGGATAATGTGCTTGCCGACAGCAAAATTAAAGCTGTTGAAGATCTAATGGAAGCTGAAATGATGAAGCTCAGGACAACCTACAATAAACTGGTACGTGAAGCCGATCAGCATTATAAGGCAAAGACCTACGACAAGGCAATTGAGCAATACAGCAAAGCCGATCAGCTGAAAACAGGCGACCCCTACCCTGCCGAAATGATTGCATCGATTACCAGACAAATGCAGGAAAACAAACTGGTTCAACTGAACCTTAATCCTATCGTGATTTCTTCGGGAAATGCCAAACGTTTTAGCTTTGAGCCTGTTAATATCGCCGAAAGAAGATCCAATTACATGCTAGTAAAAGCCAGAAATACAGGCACAAAAGGGTTTCCATTAATTGTAGGTTTTGGAAGTTCATCGGGAAGAAATGGTGGCTTCGTATTGCCCATTCCAGATGATGGCGAATGGCATGACTTTGTGGTTAGGATAGGATCTCAGTATAAGTGGTTTAGTGAGGATAATAACTGGATCGAAATCCTGCCCGAAAACGGAGAGATAGAACTCGGTGTCGCACAGATTTCGCGAGGTTTCTGATAGTTTCTTAAACGGTTTAAAAGAAACTTCTACTTTTGTTGCTCCCGATTTTTTAGCAACTGAAAACCATTTCGATGCATGGGTTGTCTGAATTTAATCGGTTCACCTTAACCAAAATGTACTATGGCCAATCTGCAAGAACATTTTAAACCTTTCAGATCAAAAACGATTGGAAACGAACTCATTTTCAAAACACCTTTTGGACTTCAAAAGATGATATATGCCGACTGGATTGCCAGTGGACGCCTTTATAAACCTATTGAAGATCAGTTATTAAACATTTTCGGGCCTTATGTTGGTAATACACATACCGAAACCAGCGAAACAGGCACATTGATGACAAAAGCCTATCATCTGGCTCACAAAAAGGTTAAACAGCATGTGAATGCCGGCCCCAAAGATGTGATTATCACAGCCGGTTCGGGTATGACAACGGTTGTCAATAAGTTGCAACGCATCATGGGATTGAAGAACTGTGGGATACTAACCAAATCCAACTGTATTCAAAAGAATCCGGATCGGCCGGTGGTATTTATCACGCATATGGAGCATCATTCCAATCATACCAGCTGGATGGAAACTAATGTGGATGTTGTTGTGCTTAAACCCAACAAAGACCTGCTGATCGATCTTGACGAGCTCCGCAACCAGCTCGAAATCCATAAAGAACGTCCTTTTAAGATTGGTGCTTTTACGGCTTGTTCAAATGTTACAGGTATCGAAACACCTTATCACGAAATGGCTAAGATCATGCACGAATATGGTGGCGTAGCTTTTATCGATTTTGCAGCTTCTGCTCCTTATGTTGATATCGACATGCATCCGGTCGACGATGAAATGAAAAAGCTGGATGCGATCTATTTTAGTCCGCATAAATTTTTAGGCGGGCCGGGAAGCTCAGGCGTTTTGGTTTTCGACAGCAGTTTGTACAAAAACGCGACACCGGATCATCCGGGAGGCGGCACAGTGGATTGGACCAATCCCTGGGGTGAGTATAAATATATTGATGACATAGAATTGCGTGAAGACGGCGGAACACCTGGTTTTATGCAGGCCATCCGTACTGCCCTTGCCGTTGAGGTAAAAAATCAGATGAGTACTTTGCAGATGCGCGAAAGAGAGCACCAGTTGGTTGCCAGGGCTTTCGAAGCTTTTCGAAAGATTCCGGGAGTGCATATATTGGCTGACAATGTGGAAGATCGATTGGGTGTTTTTTCGTTTTATGTCGATCAGGTTCACTTCAATTTGGTTGTTAAATTACTGAATGATCGCTTTGGTATTCAGGTGCGTGGAGGTTGTGCCTGTGCCGGAACTTATGGTCATTATTTATTGGATGTAAGTCATGACAAAAGCCGGCAAATCACTGATTTGATCAATCATGGCGATCTATCCCAGAAGCCGGGATGGATCAGGGCTTCCCTTCATCCTACCATGACATGGGAAGAAATGGATACTTTGATCGAAGGCGTGGCACAAATATCAAAAAATGCCAAAAAGTGGGAAAAGGATTATGTGTATAATCGCTATACCAATGAATTCAGGCATCACAGCGAACCCGAAGATAAAACGATCTGGGTGGAAGACTGGTTTAAAATCAGCGACTAAAGTGTTTTTTTTAGAATGGCACCAAATGAGGATATAAATAGCGAACCACAAAAAACAGGAGTAATATCATTATTCCAATTGCCCCAAAGGTAATCCCCAGGATTTTTTTTCGTTTGAAGAAAAACCAGCCTGCCAAGGCAAAAAAGATCAGTGAATAGATTAAAAGTAGAATTATCATTAAAGTTTATTTTAGTTGATCAACACGCTGAACACGCTCTATCCCAGGAATTTTACCCAGCCGGTATATCAATTGCTCCAGATGATCAGTATCTTTGATTTGAAGCACCAGTCGCCCGTCAAAACGACCATCGCGGGTGTCGAATGAAATACTTCTCATATTCACTTTCATATCACTGCTTATCACTTTGGTGATTTCACCAACCAATCCCAGGGTATCTTTGCCACCAATCCGCAGAGCTGTTTGGAATCCGGAACTATCGATGGATTCTTTCCACCTGACCTGCATAATGCGATAAGGATAGTTGTCCTTTAAACGACGTGAATTGGGGCATCCCACCCGGTGTATCGTAATTCCGCCACCAATCGTAACAAAACCAAAAACATTGTCGCCCGGAATAGGATTACAACATTTGGCTATTCTGTAATTTACATTACTGATCGATTCATCTATCACCAGGAAGTCGTCTTTTTGCCTGGATGTTTCTTGTTTTCTGTTTTCGTCAGGCAGATTAGCATCCTGTTGCTCAACAGCCGCTTTTGAAGGCTGTACGATTTCCTCCTGCAGAAATTTTTTCAAGCCAATCACATCTATTTTGTCTGTTGCTATCCCATGATAAAGCTCGATGGAAGATGCTGTTTTGTAATGTTTTACCAGATTGTTCACTACTTCATCAAAGTTGGCGATCTTCCAGTTTTTAAGCTTCCTGAACAGCATGACTTTCCCAATCTCAGCTTCTTTAAGTTCTTCCTCACGCAGGTACCGTTTAATCTTGGAACGGGCACGGTCAGTAACAACAAAATTGAGCCAGTCGGTTTTCGGGCACTGCTTTTTGCTTGTGATAATCTCTACCCTGTCGCCATTCTGCAATTCGTGTCGGATAGGAACAATGCGATTGTTCACCCTGGCTCCATTACAGCTTGAACCAACCTGCGTATGCACTTCATAGGCAAAATCCAAAACCGTAGATCCTTTGGGTAATTGCTTCAGGTCACCGTTTGGTGTAAAAATGAAAATCTTATCCGACTGATATTTATTGCTGTTACGATAGGAATAATCAAAGTTTAGCTGATCCGGGTTCTCAAGAATATCACGCACCTGATTGAGCCACTCCTCGGTATCCATTTTGCCGGATGAATCCTTGTATTGCCAGTGAGCAGCCTGACCCTTCTCGGCTATTTCGTCCATCCGTTCGGTTCGGATTTGCACTTCAACCCATTTGCCATCAGCCATTTGCACGGTGGTATGCAAGGATTCGTAACCCGAAGCTTTGGGTGTGGTGATCCAGTCGCGCAGGCGCTTGGGGTTGGGAGGATAAATATCCGTAACGATTGAATAAATCCGCCAGCAATCCTCTTTCTCCTTTTTTAATGGACTTTTTGTGATAATGCGAATCGCAAAAATGTCATAAACCTGCTCAAATTCAACATTTTGAGCTTTCATTTTAGCGTAGATGGAAGAGATGGATTTGGTTCTCCATTTGATGGTACAATCAAATCCTTGTGCAAGAAGTTCGTTTTGGATAGGTTGTATAAACTCCTGCATCAGCAGTTCCTGTTTTGCCTTACTGGCTGCAACTTTTTCACTGATTGCCTGATAGATGTCAGGATGCTCAAACCGCATCACCTTCTCCTCAAATTCAGCTTTGATAAGGTATAAACCAAGCCGGTGTGCAATAGGAATGTACAGGTGTTTTACCTCGTGGTAGTACATCTCCAGACGCCCGGCTATAACGTCTTCCGGATTTCGGAGATCATAAATGCGATGAGCGATTTTCAGAAGCACCACACGAATGTCTTCAACAAGGCTGAGAAAGAGCTTTCTAAAATTCTCCGACTGATACGAGAGACGCTCCGTTTGTAAGTCAGAAACCTTATTAAAACCTTCGATAATCAATGCCACGCTACTACCAAACCGGGATTCTATCTGTTGCAGATTGAGTGTGGTTTTTTGATTAGTGCCATGCAGAAAGGTTGCGATAACTGTTGTACTCCCCATTCCGAGTTCTTCAACAGCAATCAAAGCCATCTCGCATAAATGCAGTATATATGGCTTTCCGGAGGGCAGGAGCTTGGTTTCGTAGAGCCCGCTGGCGAGTTTAAAAGCCTCATCCACGCTGAGAAGTCTCTCTTTTTCCGTTGTTGGAATAAGCATTTTCTTAAGCTTCTCGTACGCTGAAGCAATTTGTTGATTTTCTTTTGTTTTCAACAAGATAAAAATGGGATTATGTGAAACTAAAAAACTCCCGGCTCCATGAGCCGGGAAGATAATTTAATCAGCGTAACTATTCCTTCGCATCTTCTTTGTTGCCTCCGCCAAGATGATGGTTTGAAGGATCAGAGATGGAATCACGCATTTTAGTATCTGCCTGAATATTTTGGAATTTATAATAATCCATAATACCCAGGTTACCTTTGCTAAAGGCATCGGCAATGGCCTGTGGAATAAGGGCTTCGGCCTGTATCACATTGGCACGGGCTTCCTGTGCTTTGGCACGCATTTCCTGTTCCTGCGCCACTGCCATCGCCCTTCTTTCTTCAGCTTTGGCCTGTGCAATATTTTTATCGGCATTGGCCTGATCCATTTGAAGCACAGCACCGATATTCTTTCCGATATCAATATCAGCGATATCGATCGACAGGATTTCAAAAGCTGTTCCTGAATCCAGTCCTTTCTTCAGCACGACTTTTGAAATGGAATCTGGATTTTCGAGCACCTGCTTGTGTGAATCCGCTGATCCGATGGAGGATACAATGCCTTCACCCACACGGGCCAGGATAGTTTCTTCGCCGGC
>Ga0334884_1003230_pt1 | contig 18851 bp, 11 predicted proteins | sample GraSluR1_MG_7_FD_207215 | JGI IMG/M metagenome (GOLD analysis project Ga0334884, IMG submission 207215) | Sludge microbial communities from methane-producing bioreactor in Wageningen University, Netherlands - Granular Sludge_12_05 R1 | ecosystem: Engineered > Bioreactor > Anaerobic >...
CTTCGTGGTGGATGCGGCGGTTGTCGCCGCGGACGCGGGCGATGGCGCCACGGCTGCAGAGCGTCTTCGCCTGGGCTATGTGCTGTCGCGCCATCTGTACCGCTGCGGGGTCGATAGCATGCTCCCTGAAGCGGACCTCATCGAGGGGATGGTGTTCCGGGGCAGCGCGCGGGTGTTGGCTCTGGGGCCGCTGCCGCCGGCCTCGGCGCGTGCCCTCGGCGCCGAGCTCCTCGGCCCGCAACCGCCCGACCCGCTGCCCCGAGCGCTGGAGCAGGCGGCCTCCACGCTCGTGGCGGCGTGCGCCGAGGCCCGGGCGCACCCGCTGCGATGGCCCGACGAGCGTGACGACACCGTCTGGGAGAGTCTGCCGGACTGGTTCCCACTGGGGCCTCAGGCCAGGCGCCTGGGAGTGGCCGCCTACCTCCTCAGCCCCCGGCGGGCACGGGACGAGTTGGATGCCCTCCGCGACTACGCCCGGGCCGCCACCTGGCGGGGCCTACCCTACCGCGAGACCCGTCGGCAGTGGGGGGTGCTGCGAGGGCGATGGCGTGTTCGAGCCCCTCTGCTCCCGGTGGCGCGTCTTGCCAAGGAGGCCCAGGAGACGGCACGATCCCGCGAGTGCGTCATCGCCAGGAGAGGCCTGCTCCAGGCCGCGCTCGCACTCCACGAGTACAGGGCGCAGCACGGCATCCTCCCCGAGAGCCTCGCCGAAGTCCACATCGAGGGCCTCCCAATCCCGGACGACGTGTTCAGCGGCAAGCCCTTCGTCTACCGACGCCAGGGCAGCAGGTACACGCTGTACAGCATCGGGCCCGACGGGGAGGATGATGGCGGGGCCCTGGGCAGCAGGAGCGGGGACATCGTCTGGCCCTCGCCGCCACCTCCGGTGCCGGCGGAGCTGCTGCTGCCACCACCCGATGAGTGAGCCGGGTGACCCTTCGGGTCGCTTGCGGGCGAGGCGAAGGCCCCGCGAGCGTCCCTCGCGGACCCCAATCGGCCGTGGCGACTACTGCCGGGAGTCCCTCCGGCCGGCGCCGGGTGGGTTTCCCCCTTGCATGGTGGTGGGGCGCGGGGGAGAGCGGCCGTTCGTCGTTGCCCTCTCCAGAGCGGTCGTATCGCGAAGGAGAGGGAAAGCGGGCCAGCGGCCCGGAGGGAGCGGCGCCGTTCGCCGTGGGTGGGAAGCCCACCCAACGTCCCTCGGGAGCCTCGATCGGCCGTGGCGACTACTGCCGGGAGTCCCTCCGGCCGGCGCCGGGTGGGTTCCCCCCTCACCCACTAGCGACCCCAGGGGTCGCCAGACTCTCCCGGCAAGCGGCTCTGCGGGCCGCCGGGAGAGGTGAACTGCGGCCCGCCGGGCGCCCCACCCCGCCTAGTACCCAAACACCCGTGTATCCCCGCGCTCCATGGCGAAGCTGTGCTCCCTTGCGGCCGCGAGCTTCTCCCCCGAATACAGGTCCTGCAGCGCCACCGGCTCAGGGAAGTGCAGCGTCTTTTGCCCCGCCTCCGAGGCGTGGATCGTGACGAACCCCGGGCGGGCGCTGATCACATCATTGCTCTCGCAGTAGATGTGCACCCCCGCATCGCGAGCCAGCTCCCTGAACGCGTCCGCCGACACGTCCAGGCCCCCGCAGAAGACGGTCGTGCCGGCCGCCTCCTTCCGCATCGCCAGTGCGACGTGCTCCGTGCCCTCGAAGGTGCCCAGGCTCACCACGCCCTCCTGGCCCGGAGCCACCGAGAACAGCGGCGTCACCTGGCCCGCCGACCCGAAGGCGCTCCCGGCCAGGCCCTGCAGCGGTGCCGGAGCATCTTGACTGACGGCGACCCGCGCGGCCGTGCCCTCCGGCGCCCAAACCACCTGGAAGCCCAGCAGGCGGCGGATGTTGTCCACCGAGGCGTCCTCGTTCACGTACCCCGGCGCGTACATCCACAGCGCCGACTTGCCCGCCGTAGCCCGCCTCAGCGCGACGAGCTGTTCGTCCGTGACGCGGTAGGCGTTGAGGAACACGAGGAACCGGACGCCGTCGGGCAAGAGGCCGTCGCATACATCCTCCATCAGGTACAGCCCCACGGGGCAGCCCATGCGGTTGAACTGCAGGCGGATACCCGAGATCGAGGGAGCGGTGATCGCGTTGCCGTTGCGCAGGCAAAAGAAGCTGTCCTCATCGGTGATGATGGCCACTTCGGGGGAGAACTTCGCCGGCGCCTTGCGCTCCTGCCAGATGTCTCTGGTGCGGGCGAAGTTGTCGTAGATCGTGGGGTCGGCCATCCAGCCGGTACCGAAGTCCATCCACCAGGTGGCGCAATGGCGTTCGAACTGATGCCCGAAGTTGCGGCGGTAAACGCCCAGGGTCTCGCGCATGTCCTCCGTGCGGCCGTAGCCCGCACTGGGGTCGGCAAGATGCGTGCGGGCGTCGTCCTCATTGAGCCAGAGCTTCCCATGGGCCTGGATCGAGTCGCAGGGCGACATGAAGGGCCCCACGCCTCCGGCGCCCCGGTCGTTGTAGGAGATCGGCGAGCAGATGATGTCCACATCCGGGCAGTCCAGCAGCCTCCGCAGCCGCAGGTGCCCGCTCACCGCCGGGCCGTAGGCGAAGCCGGAGACCTCGTACAGATAGCCGTAGAAGAACACCCCCAGCTTCCTGCCGCCCGTCTCCTCCTTCACGATCCGCGCGGTCTGCTCCAGATAGTCGCACATGCACTCCTGCATGAACCGGGCAAAGTCGATCTCGAACCGTTGGGCTACCGGATCGCGGAACTCACCCAGGGCGCCCGTGGTGCGCTCCTGGACTGTAGGCACGCGGATGGTGTCGAAGGTCACCTCCGGCTGCCGCCAAGCCTCGCACAGGGCGTCGACGGTACCGTACCTGCCCTGCGCCCAGCGGGCGAACGCCTCCCGGAAAGGCTCCTCGAAACAGGGCATGATCCTCTCCCACGTGTGGTCGTAGAACCACTCCCCGGCGCTCTGGGCCGTGACGTGATAGCCCGGGACGTGCTCGCCGAAGTCGGCCTCGAGGTGGCGGACGATCAGCCGCAGGGCCTCGGAGGCGTCCCGCCGCCACAGCTCCGAGGCGGGGGAGCTCATGGGCATCGGGCCGGTGTCGTAGAGCTGCTGCTGGTCGGGATGGGCCTCTTTCCACCAGGCGGGGGCATCGAGGTGCAGTCTTGGCAGGACGAGGGCGTTGGGGTTGACAGAAAGGATGTGGCGCATCTGGGCATCGACGGCGGTGTAGTCCGGCGCCGCGCCGTCCCTGGGCCAGGGCACATCCATCGGCGGCGTGCCGAAGTTCAGCCCGCGCTCGGCACCGAGCCTGAGCAGCTCGTCCGAGGGGGAGTTGTCGCCGCCGTAGATGGTCCACGGCGGGCCCTGGTGGATGACCTGCACCTCGATCTCCCGCTCCTGTTCGGAGCGGAGCCAGCAAGAGAAGGTGTACGTCCTGTTCCTCTGCAACGCGAGGCGCTGGTAGAGGTGGATCTCGTAGATCTGCTGACCGGGACTGTCGATGCTGACCCGCAGGCAGCTTCGGCCCTCCTGCGGGTTGGCCGTTTCCAGCGAATAGTTGGCCCTCGCACCGGCGCTGTCGTTGAGGAAGTAGGTCCAGGCCTCGGGGAGCCTATCGCCCTCGAAGTCGCCGCCGGCGATCAGGTTCCCGGGCACAGGGCCCTGCGCCGTCCCCTCCTGCAGGCGCACGTCATCGACGAACCAATCGCCGACGGGTGTCACATTGCGGATGTGCACCGCGCAGTTGTCGTCGTCTTCCGGCATGGTGAAGCTGAAGCCGAACTGCTTCCACTCGGGCCCGACCTTGCAGCGCATGGGGCTGGCCCCACCACCGGCGGTGTGGAGGAACAAGAAGGGCGCCATCGGCTCGCCATTGACCATCAACGTCGGGATGCCATCGACTTCCTGCACCCGGGCCTCGAGGCACAGGGCGCACAGCGGCAAGAGGAGAAGCAGGGCGATGGCGATAGAAGCAAAGTGGGCGGTCATGACTGGAGGCCTCCGTGGGTTATTGGGACGGCCTGCGAAACCAACACCGTGGGGCTCCGCCCCACACCCCGCCAGGGGACCCGTCCCCTGGACCCCGCCTGTAGACGACGCCGGGGACCTCCTCGTCCCTACCTTCCCGGCGGCTTGGGGCCGAAGTACTGGTACAACCAGCACTGGATACGGCCATTGTACAGCTTCCGCCGATGCGTGGCGTGGGAGCCGAACAGCCCCTGGAAGCGCTCGTGGGGGGTGAGCACGAAGCAGCTCCACTGCTTGAGCCGGCGGTGCAGCTCCCCGATGTCACGGTACAGCGCCTCCGCCTGCTTCACGTCCCCCAGACGCTCTCCATAGGGCGGGTTGCACAGCAGGTACCCGTACTTGTGCCCCGTCTTGAACTCCTGCAATGGCCTGTGGGTGAACTCGATACCATCGGCCACCCCGGCGCGCTCGGCGTGGCGCTGCGAAAGCGCGATGGCGCCCTGGGCGATGTCCGAGCCCCAGATGCGCAGAGGCCTGTCGGGCCGGGCCAGATCATCGGCCTCCTCAACCGCCGCCGACCACAGCTTTCGCGGGATGCAGGGCCACTTGAAGGCATCGAAGGAGCGCTGAGTTCCGGGGGCGATATTGCGGCCGATCATCGCCGCCTCGATGGGGATCGTCCCCGAACCGCAGCAGGGGTCGGCGAGGATGTACTCCGGCTGCCAGTGGCTCAGAGCAATCATCGCCGCGGCCAGGGTCTCCCGCAGCGGCGCCGGAGCGTTCAGGTCGCGGTACCCGCGCTTGTGCAGCCCCTCGCCGCTGGCGTCCATCGTGAGCGTGACGGTGTCCTTCAGCAGCGCCACCTGAACCCGGTACCGCGGCCCGGTCTCCTCGAACCGCTCTCTTCCGTACCGGCGGCTCATCGCCGTGACGATCGCCTTCTTCGTCACCGCCTGGCAGGCCGGCACGCTGGAGAGCTGCGACTTGACGGACTTGCCCATCACCGGAAACTCGGCGTCCTCCGGCATCCAGTCGGCCCAGGGCAACTCCACCGTCTGGTCGAACAGCTCGTCGAAGGTACTCGCCGGAAACTCCCCCAGGCAGACCTGGACCCGATCCGCGCAGCGCAGCCAGATATTGGCCCGGCAAATGGCCTCCATGCCCGCCTCGAGAGCCACCCTGCCGCGGTCCACACTGAGATCCTCATAGCCGAGCTTCCGCAGCTCATCGGCCACAAGCGATTCGATGCCGAAGGCACAGGTTGCGATGATCTTGGGCATGTCGCGATCTCAGTCTGTATGGAATGGTGCCGGTAGACGGCACACGACGAACGTCGCGGGGCTCCGCCCCTGCACCCCGACGATCCTGCGGATCGTTTGGGGGCACCGGCCCCAGACCCCATCTATCATGCCGCCGGCGAGGGTGTCGCCCTCGGCAGCCACACTACTGCGGCTCGCCGAACTTCAGCCGCGGAATCTGCTCGCACAGGATGCCGCCATCCACCACGATGGTCTGCCCGGTGATATACGCTCCCGCCTCGCTCGCCAGCATCACCACCGCGCCGATGCAGTCCTCCGGCTTCCCCATCCTGCCCAGTGGGATGTGCTCCAGCAGGTACTCCCAAAAGCCCCCGGAAACCTCGAAATCCTCCGCGATCTCCGTCTCGATCAGCCCGGGAGCCACGGAGTTCACCGTGATTCTGTAGGGCGAAAGGTCAATCGCCAGGGACTTAGTCAGCATTTCCAGAGCGCCCTTGGAGGCATTGTACGGCGCAAGATGCGCCTCCGCCTGCAGGCCGTTGGTGGAGGAGATGTTGATGATGCGACCCCCGCGCCCACGCTCGATCATGCCCCTCGCCAACTCCTGCGCCAGGAAGAACGGGCCCTTGACGTTCACGTTCATCGTCGTATCCCAGGTCTGCTGACTCACCCTGTGGAAGGGCTCGAGGAAGGCCACTCCGGCGTTATTGACGAGGATGTCGATAGCACCGGCCTCGTCGTGCACCGCCCCGACCACCGCCGGGATGCCATCGACGTTCCCGATGTCGTGCTGGACGGCGAAACCCCGGCGGCCCAGGTCTCGGATCTGGGCCACCACCTCATCGGCGGCCTCGGCCGCCTGCCGGAATAGAACCACCACATCCGCCCCCGACTTGGCAAGACCCAGGGCCAGGCCCCGGCCAATCCCCCGCGATCCGCCGGTGACCAACGCGGTCTTCCCGGCAAGAGAGAACGAAGACATAGCAACCTCCGAAAGCGGCAACGGCACAGGATGACGGCAGCGGCGGACAGGATGGACGGAATAGATGCAACGGCAGACAGGATGGACAGGATAACGGCAGCGGCGGACAGGATGGACGGAATAGAGGCAACGGCAGACAGGATGGACAGGATAACGGCGGATGGACAGGATGGACGGAATAGAGGCAACGGCAGACAGGATGGACAGGATAACGGCGGATGGACAGGATGACGGCATAGTGACGAGACGGAGGCGCCCATAGCCGTCGATGCCGGTGACGCCGTAGTCGTTGACGCCGTCGCCGTAGCCGTTGACTCGCGACTCGTGACTGGCGGTGCGCCGCGCCGCTACCTGAGCCTGCCCGAGCCCTCGATCGGCCATACGTCGATGACTCGCCCGTCCTGGTACACGTAGATCTCGCGGTACAAATTGCAGGTGGTGCAGACGTGCGAGGGGATGAGCTGGACCTTCTCCCCCACGCTCAGTGCCGGGCCGTGTACGTCCAAAAAGCCGTGCTCCTCGGACTTGAAGAACCCGATCTCGATGTCCGGCCTCTCACGGACGATGGGTGGGCCGAACTCGGCCCCCACACCCTTGACCCCCACATCGAGCACCGCTCGCGAGGGCTCGGCGGAGCTGATGCAGGTGGCCAGGACAGACAGGGCGATCTCAAACTCCGGACGCACGCTCTGATAGCGCCAGTCCATGGTGGGGTAGGTCCCGGCCTGGATCTCGTCCATGCCCTCCAATACCCCGCTGACATCATAGGTGCCCGTGCCGCCGCCGCTGATGATGGCCACCGGCAGGCCGTGCTGCTCGATGTGACGTCCTGTCCCGGTGAGTAGCTCCATGGACTGCCGCGTGGCCGCGATGCGCTCCTCATCGTCTTCCAGCAGCACCGTGTGGCCTTCGAACCCCTGGAGGCCGTCGAAGCGCAGGCCGGGCAGCGAGTCGATGAGGCGCGCCATCTCCAGGCACGGCTCGTCAGGGAGGACCCCGCAGCGCTTCATCCCGATCTCCACCTCCACCAGGCAGCCGAGGGTCTTGCCCGCGGCGCTTGCCAGCTCGGACAGTTGGCGGCAGTTGGCCTCGGAGTCCACGGCAACGCGCACAGTCGCCGCGTCCAGCAGCCTCAGGAGCCGCTCCACCTTGAGGCCTCCCACCACCTGATTGGCGATGAGAATGTCGTCGAAACCCGCGGCCACGAGCACCTCGGCCTCGCCCACCTTGGCGCAGGTGACCCCGACGGCCTCACGCTGAAGCTGCCGGCGCATGAGGGTGGTGCACTTGTGGTTCTTGAAGTGGGGCCTCAGCTTGCAGGGCCGGCCGGAGAAGAAGTCCGCCATGCGGTCGATATTGCCTTGGCAAAGGTCGATGTCCAGGATCACCGCCGGGGTGTCGAGATCCTCGATGGGTGCGCCGATGGGCCAGGTGTCAGGCATGTGCAGCTCCTATGTGATGTCGTGCGGCAACGACGGTGTTGACGGCGGTGGCAGCGGCGGTGTTGACAGCGGTGTGAACGGCGGTGCCAACGGCGGTGTTGACGGCGGTGTCAACGGCATCGAGCCGGGGTGCTCGAAGTCGAGCGGCGGACGGCGCGGCTACTGCCGCTCGGGCGCCCGAACCTCCACTGCAGCCATGGAGCAAGCCGGAAGTACGATCCGGTACGCTCCCTCGCGCACCTCGATGCCGGTCTCCCGGATGGCGATCTCCCGGGGCTCACTGAGGTTGTTGGTCGTGGGCGAGGGGCCGGACAGGAGCCAGGCCCTCGCCTTGCCCTCCTCCGGCCCGGCCGGGACCCGGATGCTCGTCGCCACCGCCTCGTCGATGTTCTTGTTGACGATCATCAGCGTGATCGTGCCGTCGGCCCGCGTCGCGGCGTTGACTCCCAGGTCCGGCACCGCGCCGCTCCGCTCGGGCCGGAACTCCTGCACCGACTCCAGACGGAACGCGGCCTTCCCGGCGGTGGGGCTCCCGTCCAGCTTCCGCGCGAGAACCTCAATGCCCGTGGTGTCTCCCAGCGTGACGTAGTCCACCTGCACCCGCGTCCAGTCCGCATCGCCGCGCACGTCGCCGCCGAGAGTGCAAGAGCGCGTCACCGTCCATCCCCGGGCGTCCCCCACCTGGAAGCCCGCGCCGCGCTCCCCGCTGAGGCCCTCGGTCTTCACCCACCCGGTCAGCCGGTAGCCCGTATCCGCCCTCGCCGGCAGCGCGATCCGCGGGGCGTAGTAGTTCACATCGGTACCGGAGAACTGGGCCGTCACCACAGGGCCCTCCACGGTCTGCTTCACATCTCCCTCCGGCCTGCGGTCCTCCCAGGTGTAGTCCTCGGGCAGCAGGTTGGCCTCGTAGAGCAAGAACCGCGACGGCTTGCCCCGGCGCGCCGTGAGCCATGCGCCGCCGGCGAAGTCCCAGGTCTCGCAGTCCACATCGACCCCAACCAGCGTGTCGCCGAAGTGCCGGGCGTAGAGCTGGAAGACCAGGAAGTTGGCCTGCAGAGCCGGGCGCTCACCCTTGTGCACATACCCTTTGACCATGCCCCAGTACTCATTGGAGAACTGCCAGAAGTTGGCCATCAGGATGCGGTTCTCGGGCCGCAGCATCACGCGTAGATGCTCGGCATTGCGCAGCGCATTGCCCAGAGACTGCCGATAGGGCACCGGCTCCTCCTGCACGAAGTGCCCATTATACTCGGTGATGGCCAGTAGCACATCCTCCCGCCCCGTCTTCTCGCGGATGAGACCCAGCAAGTCGTCATAGACCCGTTGGATATCGGCGTCACTCGCGGTGCAGGCCTGCATCAGCAGGTGCCCGTCCTGCGCGATGGGCTCGTTGCCGCAGCCCGGCTTGTACGTGTGCTCGATGGCGAAGTCCATCACACTGCCGCAGCCGGCGAGGACCTGCTCGTTCCACTCGCGCAGGCCGTTTTGGATCAGGGCCCCCAGCTTGACGCCCGGGTCCACAGCGCGCATGGCCTCGCGGTAGCGCAGGTATAGCTCGGCGTACTGCTCCCCGGTGTAGATGCGGGGGTTGGGCCGCTCGGCGGACTTGTGCTCCCCGTGGTAGCTCTCATTGCCGTACTCGAACCACACCACATCGTAGGGCTCAGGATGGCCGTCGGCGGCGCGGACGGCGGCCCAGTCTTCGCCGCCGTTGGGATTGGAGCCATCGTTGGGACTATTGAGGTACTCAACCAGATCGGCCCCGTCCTGCTCGTCGCCCCAGTATACGGCGATGGTGAGGAGCGGCACGGCGTCGGTCGCCTCGCAGAAGGCCAGAAACTCCGGGAGGCCGAACTGCATGTCCGGCCGCTGCGCGAGCGGACCGACGGTGAGCTTCCAGTTGTAGTTGTGGGCTCCGCAGCCACCGGGCCAGCGGTGCACGGTGACACCGGCGAGCCTCGACAGCTCCACGTACTCCGGAACGGGCCGGCGGCTGTCCGGGTCCCAGATGCCGGCACCGCGGTTGGAGTACTCATCGCGCCCGCCCTGGTAGGCCAGCATGTTGTTGCCAAACACCAGCGGGTTGACGGGCCCGACGACGACCTCGGGCCTCACGGTGACGGCGGCCTGCCGTTGGGCCCAGACGGGCGGCGTGGCGACACAAGCCAAAGCGAGCAGAGCGGCAACATGCCTTGCCATGATACGCCTCCGGAGTCAGAATGGGGAGCATTTCCACGCGGATCGCGTGATAGCCTGCCACCGCCGTTGGTGGTGCGGGCTTTGCCGCCCGCGGCCGTCGCCGTCTGCCGGGGGCGCCACCCTGCCACCCGCATGCCATCGGCCCTCTTGCACCCAACACCACTCAGGAGCACCGGCTCTTGCCTACCAACCAGCCCGAGACGACTCGCGCCGATTCCCCGGAAGTCATCGCCCGAGCGCGACGCACGGTGCTCTTGCTCTCCGGCACCTTCTTCATGGTCTTCATGGGCACCGGTGCCCAGCAGCTCTATCTGGTGCCCTACCTGCGGGGTATCACGGACTGGACGCCCCTGATGTGCAACCTCGTGCCCGGCATGGTGTACCTGAGCATGATGGTGTTCCGGGTGGGCAATGTCTACCTGCTGCGGAAGTGGAGCAACTGGCGGCTGACGATGGTGGGGGCCACCACGTACTCGCTGTTCAGTGTGGTCATGCTGGCCACGTTCTACCTGGAGAGCTACCCGCTGGCGCTGTTGGCCGCCGCGGTCTGGGGCTGGGGCGGCGCGGCCATGTGGGCCGGGACGACGATGTCGATTCTCGACGCCACCGACGCCGGGCGCAGGGCCCATGGTGTGGGAGCCGGGACGCTTTACGCCGCCACTCACGGCGGCTGGCTGGCCGGGGCCGCGATCCTCGGCCTCATCTACGGCAACCCCTCGTGGCAGCCGTTCTCGCTGTACATCGCCGCCATAGTGTTCACCGGCATTGGGAATCTGATGGTCCTGACCCACCCCCGGGACGAGGATTTCGTTCCGCAGATGCCCACGCTGCAGGACCTGCTTGTGGTGGCCCGGCGCTCGAAGGTGATCGTGGCCGGCTTTCTGCAGCTCACCTCGGCGCTGTCATTCGGGATCATGCTGGGCGTCTTCGGGGACTACATCGAGAGCACCTACGGTGCCCAGTACATCTGGCTCACCGGGACGTTCTACCCTCTGGTGCAGTTCTGCCTGAGCTACCTGGGAGGGTCGCTGGCCGATCGCCTCGGCCACGGCACGGTGCTGGCCGGCAGCTTTCTCATCGCCGCCGCGTCCATGCTCGTGGCGGTCTCTTTCGCCTCCATCGTCGCCGCCGCCCTGGCCGCGGCGGGTCTGGCGGTCCTCAGCGGAACGGTTCCCGTGGTCTCGGCGGCAATGGTCGGCGATTCGGCGGACCGCAGCCGGAGACCCCTGGCCTATGGGGCGCTGTTCGTCTGGCGCGATTTCGGAGTCGCCGCCACCGCGATCTGGAGCAGCATCCTCATGCGCTCCACCGGGGATTTCGCGAGCATCTTCAACATCTTCGCCGTCGTGTTCGTGGTCTGCGCCTTCGTGTCGCTGCTGCTGAGGAAGTACGCCCGGGAACGGTTGTGAGAGGGTATCCGCGGTACGGCGGTTGGCGTGGTCCGGGGCGGCGGGGCGGTACCTGGAGGTCCGGGCGAAGAGCCCACAGGTGCATGGGACCAGTCATTGTGAGAGCATCCGCCACCGAGATCCTTCGCGATCTCGCTGCGCGAGCTGGACGCTCAGGATGACACACTCACGGAAGAACTGGCTTTTCGGCCGCGCCTCTAGAGCTCCTCGGCCTGGGCCGTCCCGGTCACCCGGGTGATGTAGGTGCCGTAGGCCCGAACGGTCCTGGCCGCCCAGCCGCTGTCGGGGTCCGGCTGATCCTCGCGTTTGGCATACGCCACGAACAGGTCGTTGCCCAGGACGGCCACGTCGGGGGCGGAGTTGTGCTTCATGTCGCCGACGCAGGTGACCCCGGCAACGAACAGCGCGCCGGTGGGGTCCACTCGCAGGCCGCCCACCGCAGAGCGTCCCAGATCGATGTCATAGTACAGGCCGCCCGAGGCGGGATAGGAGGCGTCGGACTGGTAGACATAGTAGAACCTGTCGGCGACCTGCACACCACGGGGTGCGAAGTTCCGGCCCAGGCGGCGCAGGTAGGCGACGTCGTAGAAGCGCCGTCCGTCGAAGCGCGCCCACATCAGAGGCTCGGTCTCAGGGCTCTCCTGCAGCCGGGCGCGGTCGGAGAACATCACCCGCAGATCGCCGCCGAAGCTGCTGATACCCGCATCGGCCGGATACGTCGTGGGACAGTCGTCCCAGACAACAGGCCTACCCAGCGATCCGGTGCGCGTCTCGTACGGCGCCACCGTCAGCCGTCCTGAGATCGGCCGCTCCTCGGAGAGATACACCTCCGTCCAGCAGACCCACACCGCGTCGAGGTGACTGGCCACAGAACCCCAGCGCGTGCCCCGGTCGGGGGCGGAGGGCGAGATCTCCATGACCGCGCTGAAGCGCTCGGGGCTGTCGGGGGGGCGCTCGTCCGCCTCGCCGGGCAGCTCGTAGTAGGCCAGACGCTGACGATAGTCACCCGGCTGCGGCTCGCCACCGGACGGCTTCATCGACTCCCAGGTGAACCACAGCTTCCCCTGCGAGACGCACATGTCCGGGCGCCGATAGCATGGGGCGACATCGTCGATCTGTGGGGAGAAGGCGCAGGTCCACTGGACCACCAGCCCGGCGGGTTCCAGGCAGGACAACGTGAGGCTGCAGCCCGCGGCCTGAAGCAGGTATAGCCTCCCACCAGCGGCCTCGATGGCCGCCTCGGTCTGTTCCGCCGGGGAGAGGGAGACCGGGTGCTGGGGCCAGAAGAACACACCGTGCCATTCGGTGGGGGCGTAGGGCAAAGTGCGGACCGCCAGCGGCGCCGAGAGCACCGGGTCGCCGTCGCTGCCCGCCATGGGGTACGCGCGGACGCGGAAAGTGTACTGGGTGTCGGGCGACAGGCCGATGACCGAGTGGGCCAGAGTGTAGAGACCCTCGGTGGTCTCGTACTGCCGCGGCTCGCCGCCCCGCGGGCCCGAGGGGCCGTACAGCACATCGAAGCGCTGGGCCGGCGACTGCCATTGCAGAGCGATCCATGTGGCGCCGCGGGCCCGATCCGTGAGACTCTCCACCTTCAGCTCGATGGCGGGGAGTACAGGCTCCTGGGCCGTGCACGCGCCGGAGAGCAGCGCAAGGCCGAGTGCCACGAGGCCGGGGCCGGCGCGATGAAGTCGTGGATGTCTGGCCGGGGCCGAGCGCATCGACGCCGGGTCACCTCCGGATAGCCGGCGGGAGCAAGATGACTGACCACACACCGTGGCCGCGGAAGCCGTGTGCGGCGCCGGGCCTCCGACGCCTGCGACCGTCGCCCGGGGGGGCGGCGGACCATCCTCTATTCGCCCCCATCCTCCGCGGCCCCTTCGATCAGCCTGCGGGCCAACGCGAGGGCCTCCGGGGTGGAGGTGACCTCACCGTCGATCTGAGCCCTCTCCACCGCCCTGAGGATCTCCGAGAACTTCGGCCCCGGCTCGAGCCCAAGGTGCTCGATGAGGTGTCGGCCCCGCAGGAGCGGCTCAAAGCTCTGGGTCTCGGTCCAGTGGACATAGGCGGCGAAGGCGCGGTCCAGGATGTCCAGGCGCGTGGCGCGATCGGCCGGATCGGTCTTCGGGCCCAGGCAGGCCTGGATGTCCGCCGCCGCCAGCAGCAGCACCCCAAATCCGTCCGGGTCGCAGTCGGCCACCAGGCGCCGGATGGCGCTGACCGTCGGGACCACGCTGTCGGACCCATTCACCAGCATGATCGGACGCATGTGGTCCAGCACCAGGCGGCTCACCGAGCGGCAGACTTCTCCGGGGAGCCGCAGTCGCCGACAGATCGCCGCGGCCATCTCGGCCCCCACCTTCTCGTGGCCGATGAAGCGCACCCAGCCGTCCTGCACGCAGGCACACCGGGGCTTGGCGATGTCGTGCAAGAGCCCCGCCAGCTTCAGCCGCAGCCGCGCATCGTCGTCGGCCACATACGGCGCCGGTGCCCGGCAGGTCCGGGGAAACAGGCTCTCCGGCCGCTCCAGGAGCCCTTCCAGCTCATCGAGCAAAGCCAGCGTATGCCCCCAGACGTCCAGGTGATGGAACCCTCCCTGGCGCACACCCTTGAGCGTCTCCAGCTCGGGGATCACCCGGCAAAGCACGCCGCTTTCGTCCATGGCGCGGATGCGCTCCGCCAGACCGGGGGGCACGACGAGGCGCGAGAACTCCGCTCCCACCCGCTCTCCGGCGACCCTCGCCAGACCCGGAGCGGCGGCTGAGATCCAGGCCGCCGTTGCGGGCTCCAGGGCCAGGCCCAACTCCCCCGACAGTCTGAACGCCCTCAGGCACCGCAGCGGATCGTCGCCAAATACCTGTGCCGAATTGCCGCGCAGGAGGCGGGCCTCCAGATCGCCGAGGCCTCCGCAGGGGTCCACGACGCCCGCCGCCCCGGCGGTGATGGACCAGGCCATGCTGTTGACGGAGAAGTCGCGGGCGGCCAGGTCCGGCTCGAGACCGTCGCCGCGCGGGGCGGCCAGATCGATCTCCTCCCGCAGCTCGGTGCCGACGCCGATCACCAGCCGGCAGGTGTAGGGGTCATCGTGCAGAGGGACGAGGGTGGCTCGCAGGGCGGAGCGCACCGCCAGGGCCAGAGGCTCGGGGGCGAGGCTGAGCAGGTCCCAGTCGTGGGGGGCTCGTCCCATGACGGCGTCTCGCACCGCACCCCCGACGGCATAGGTCGGAGGGCCAAGCTCCCGGGCAAGGTTGGACACGCGCCGCCTCGCCGCGGACCGGCTCCACTGCTCCTGGACCAGTTGTGCCGCCGCGAGAGGGTCCATAGTATGCGCTGTCCGGCTCAGTAGTGGCGCTGCGCGGGCACTGTCGGCAAAGCCTCGCCTCCGTCCGTGCGGAGGCGGAGCAGTCACACACCCGTCGCCACCGTCCACCGGGGCGGGGTTCTTCGGGCCGTGGTGCCTGTCATCCTGAGCGTCCATCTCGCGCAGCGGTGCCTGTCATTCCGAGCGTCCATTTCGCGCACCAGTGCTGCTGTCATCCTGAGCGTCCATCTCACGCACCAGTGCTGCTGTCATCCTGAGCGTCCATCTCGCGCAGCGAGATAGCGAAGGATCTCCTCCTGGCCCCTGGAGATTCTTCGAGCTGCTCCCTTCGGGAGCGGACGCTCTCAGAATGACACTACCTGCCGGGGCGGGGTTCTTCGAGCTGCTCCCTTCGGGAGCGGACGCTCTCAGAATGATACTCGCGGCCAAGACGGGGTCTGGCGCCACCCTTCCTAGGGCGCAACCAGGTTCAGATGGGAGTTGACCACCATCGCCATCGCCAGTTGCCCGGCCAGCACCAGCAGCCCTACGAGCATCAGGCTCCAGCCGCGCAGACCGCTGATGGGCAGGGCCGCGGGCACCAGCATCAGGGGCATCAAGAAGACCCAGATCCGTCCTACCTCCCCCCTTGTGCTGCCCAGAAGCACCAACGCCGCCAAGGTCACGATGACCCCCAGGCCGATCCCGGCAATCCACCGCGGCCGCAGGGAGCCAGAGAGCGAGAGAGCGGTGCCGAAAAGAGCCATTACCACCAGCGACGGACCGGCAAACAGAGCGAAGTCGTACAGGTTCCAGGGGATCGACAGCAGGTACGGGCGGGCGGTGTCCTCCATCACCTGCCGCTGCGTGGCCAGCGAGGCCAGCATGCTCGTTACCGTATTGTAGCCCGGGAGCAGATAGCCGATCGCACCCAGGCCCAGGAACCCCACCGCGGCGGCGGCGACCGGTGCCCACAAGTCGCGCCGGCGGCCGGTGTCCAGGGACCCCACCGCGGCGATCACGAAAAGCACGGCGGCGGTGGCCAGAAGACCGAAGGTCCAGAACATCCCCAGCATCAGCAGCGCGCCGCAGGCCAGTGCCGGCGGCCACGCCTTGTCCCGCAGGGCCCACAGCCACAGGGCCACACACAGCCCCGCCAGCAGGGTGCCGGGCGTCTCGATAGAGGGGCTGAAGCACACCACCGACGGGATGCAGGCGGCCGGGACGGCGGCGGTGAGGCCCACGCGCCGGTCGGCGGCGACCGCGCCGATCCAGAAGGCCACGGGGACGACCAGCGGCGCCAGCAGGGTCAGCGCCAGCCCGGCCCAGAAGGCGATGACCAGGTCGCTTCTGTCCGGCCCGAAGGTCGAAACCCTCCGCGCCACCAGCAGGCCGGCCGCCAACCCCCTGTCACCCGACCAGTCCTCCTGCAACCGCAGCAGGCGGGCCATGAGCTCAGGGCGCGCCGACAGCCACGTTCGCGCCGCGCGATAGTACAGCACCGGCCCCGGTGGGTGTGTGGCCACACGCTCCGGGACGTGGCCGCGACTGGTGCGTGGCTCCACCTCCCGCAGGTAGTCTGCCACCGAGGAGACCTTCGTCGCCTGCAGGTAATAGCCCATGGAGGCGTCGCCGAGGATCGCCGCCGCCGCCCGGGGCGGATAGTCCCTGTCGTCCACGATGAAGGCCACCATCAGCGTCCCGGAGCAGATCGTGAGGCACAAGACGAGCAATGTGGTACTCAGACGTGAGGGAGCCCTACCGAGGCGGAGACTGTCCAGAGCGGCCAGGCCGACGACGGCCAGAGCGATGGCCGCCGGCCATGTCCAGGGCAACAGCGGAAGGGCCTGCTTGCGCAGCGACCACTGCCAGATACCCTCGCGCCCCAGGGGCAGCAGCCAGTTGGCCAAGAGGAGGGCGCCGCCCACTCCGGCGGCCGCGGCGGCCAGACCGCACGACCAGACGATCCACGGGGTGAACTGGGGCGGGGAGGAGGGGCCAAGTCGTTTCATTCCGGTAGACCAACGGCCCTCCTGAGCGCCGACAGCTCCCGGGAAGCCAGCTCGCGCACGGCACCCTCCGGCAGCGCGCCCAGTTGCAGTGGCCCCATGGCGATGCGCTCCAGCGACAGCGTCTGCACTCCGACGGCCTGCAGCATGCGGCGAATCTGGCGCTTGCGCCCCTCACAAAGCACGATGTGCAGCCGCTCCGGGTGTCCGGCCTCGGCCACGACCTGAGCCGGCGCGGTCACACCGTCCTCCAGTTCAACGCCCGCGCTCAGCAGCCGGGTTTCCTCCGCGCTCAGCGGACGGGAGGCCAGGACACTGTAGGTCTTGGGAACGTGGTACGACGGGTGCGTGAGCCTGAAGGCCAAAGCGCCGTCGTTGAGGAGCAAGAGCAGGCCGGTGCTGTCCTTGTCCAGCCGACCGACCGGGTACACCAGGCGGCGGAGGTCCTCGGCGACGAAGTCCATCACGGAAAGACGGCCTCGATCGTCTTCCCGAGTGGAAAGCACGCCGGCGGGCTTGTTGAGCATGAGCGCATGGGTGGCCTCCGGCAGGACTAGAGGCCTGCCGTCCACGGCGATCTCCTGCACCGCAGGGTCCGCCTTGACACCCAACTGCGAGACCACCTGGCCGTCAATGGTCACTCTGCCCGACAGGATGATCTGCTCGCCGGCGCGACGGGAGGCGATTCCGGCACGCGCAAGCAGCTTTTGCAGCCGTTCCAATGAGCAACACTCCAGCGGCGACGCAAAGCAGAAGCTGGGCATAGGGACCCGGGATGCTCTCGTGCTTGATCCTCCCCCACAGGCTCAGCTCCACATCCCCGGCGGCCACGAGAGCGACGGTCTTTCTCGTCCGGCCTCCGACCACCACCTCGAGTCTACCCACCGGCTGCGTCGCGGACACCGGCGCCGTCACCGGCTCCAGCACCGCCCGCAGCTCGGGTCGGGGCGCACTTGTGGGCTGCACCAACACCACATCACGATCCGGCAGGCACGCCACCTGCCTGTCGACCCCATCGTGGACCTTGGTCTGCCACTCACCCTTCCCCGCCGTCACGACGGTCCTGAGCTCGTGGTTCTGCAGAGCCCATGTGAGCAGCGCGCGCGAGTCGCTCCAGATGTCCTTGGACTGAAGGACGATGCAGATCGCGCGCCAGCCGTCCCCCGTGGCCGAGGAGGCCAGACAGCGGCCTGCGTGTCGCGTGTATCCGGTCTTGATCCCATCGCACAGGTCCCAGTGGTTCAGCAGGCGGTTGCGGGTGTGAAAGACCCTGGGCTCTGCCATCGAACCGATGGTCGGCACCGCGGCTCCCGGGTTCGCGGCCACCCGTGCCGGGCGGCGGATGGTGACCTGCTTCATCGCCGCGATCTCCTCGAACTGGGGGATGGACATGGCGTGGCGGGCGATGATGGCCAGGTCGCGGGCGGTGGACCAGTGCTGCTCGGAGTGCAGGCCGTGGGGGTTGGCAAAGTGCGAGTTCCTCGCCCCCCATTCGGCGGCCCGACGGTTCATGAGCTCCACAAACGCGGCCACGTTGCCGGATGTGCCCTGGGCGACGGCGGCGGCGGCGTCATTGGCCGAGTAGATCAGGGCGGCCTCGATCAGGGTCAGAAGTGGCAGTCGCTCGCCGGTGGCCAAAGCGAGCCCCGTCTCCGGGACCGCCGCCACCTCGGGAGCGATGGTGACCATCCGCGAGGTATCGGCGCTCTGCTCCAGCGCGACGGCGCAGGTGAGCATCTTGGTAAGACTGGCGGGGTACATGCGCCGGTCTGCGTTGTGGGACCACAGAATGCGCCCCTCCAGGGCATCCACGACAATCGCTGCCTCCGCGGTTACGGCGGGGACAGTTGCTTTGCCGACGGAATCCTTACCCGGCTCCTGATCCGGCAGGGTGGCCCCGGCCGGGAGGCAGGCGTAGGCCATCAATGCAAGCGATACCGTCCGGCGGATGTAGGCTGCACCGAAAAGCAAGGTCCGTCCCAACTCCTCGTGTCCATGAGGTCCGGCCGAAATGCCGGTTCTGCCGCGAAGATGTGATCCTGGAGCGCCGGCGTCACAAGCCCGGGCCAAGCAAGCTCGAGCCTGTGCCGCTTGGGCGAAAGATCTCGCTGAATGCCGGGGATTGTGCGAGCTGCTCCCGCCGGCAGCGGACGCTCCTACAATGGCATTCCCGGCGCACCGGGTCTTCGGCCGCGCCCCTGGGTTCAGGGTACAGTCAGCAGGGCCATTGCCCGGCGGCCCTGCGCTCGGCAGTTCTCCACGCTCTATCCGGAGCCGTAGGTG
>Ga0334884_1003233_pt1 | contig 18846 bp, 16 predicted proteins | sample GraSluR1_MG_7_FD_207215 | JGI IMG/M metagenome (GOLD analysis project Ga0334884, IMG submission 207215) | Sludge microbial communities from methane-producing bioreactor in Wageningen University, Netherlands - Granular Sludge_12_05 R1 | ecosystem: Engineered > Bioreactor > Anaerobic >...
GCGCCCGTCCGGTCGAGATTGCCCGCGCCGATCTCGATGTCGTAGCTCCGCTCGGCCAGTTCGACGCGGACGGTTTCGGTGGATTGGCTCACGTCGCAAGGACTCCCAGGTGTTCGGATGGTCGGATTGCACGCCCGCTTGCACCGGTCGGGCGGACGTCTTCTTTGATGCGGCCCATTCTATCCGAACGCCGGACGGGCACCAACGGCTCGCGATCGCGCGGGCGTGTCGCCTACCCCGACCGTGCAGGCGGGACGCCCGCGCCACAAGCGCCCGGCGAAGCCGCTGGCAACCGCCGTCGAGTCACGATATAACGGATCGCGAACATGCAAACGGCGGGACCGACCCGACGACAGCCGGGTCGTCGATCCGTCGGCCCCCGGCACCGGCAGGCTCGCGACCGAGGGTGGTGCGCCAAGGCAGTGCGCTGCCGAGGAGACAACAGATCCTGGGAGAAGAATGATGAGCAACCCGTGCGATCGCAGGAGTTTCGTGAAGACCGGGGCAGCGGCCGCAGCGACGCTGTGGGCCATGGGGCGGCAGGGCGTCGCCGCCGATGCTTCCGACGTCCGGGCCGCGCCGATCGACCCGGTTCGCGTCGGCATGGTGGGCATCGGTAGCCGGGGCAGCCTGCTTTTGCGATTGCTGCTCGATCTCGAAGGGGTCGAGGTCAAGGCGGTCTGCGACCTCATCCCCGAGCGGGTCGCCAAGGCGCAGGACATGGTCGTCGCGGCCAAGCAGCCGAAGCCGACCGGGTATTCGCGGGGCGAGACCGATTTCGAGCGCCTCTGCGAGACCGAGGACCTCGACCTCGTGCTCAACGCGACCCGGCCCTGGAAATGGCACGTACCCATCTCCGTCGCGGCCATGACGACCGGCAAGCACGCGGCCACCGAGGTGCCGGCCGCCGAGACCATCGAGGATTGCTGGCAGTTGGTCGAGACGGCCGAGAAGCTGCGCAAGCACTGCGTCATGCTCGAAAACTGCTGCTACTTCCGCGAGGCCATGCTCGTGCACCATATGGTGCGCCAGGGCCTGTTCGGCGAGCTCCGCCACTGCGAGGCGGGCTACCAGCACTACGTCGGCCGCGCGCGCCCGGCCTCTGCGCCCCGTCCCGCCGAGACCAAGGTCCGCACCGCGAACAGCTACCCGACGCACCCCATCGGCCCGGTGGCCCAGTGGATGGACGTCAACCGGGGCGACCGCTTCGACTACCTCGTGTCGATGAGCGCCGATGGCACCCGGGGCAACCCTGGCGCCGACATCAACACGAGCCTGATCCGCACCGTGCGGGGAAAGACGATCACCCTGTACTACGACACCAGGCTGCCCCGGCCCTACGATCTGATCTACCGCGTGCAGGGCACGCGGGGCATCTGCATGGCCACCGCCGACAAGATCTACATCGAGGGGCGCAGCCCGAAGGCCGTCACCTGGGAATCGATGGAGCCCTACTACGACCAGTTCGAGCATCCCCTCTGGAAAGCCCTGGGAGAGCGAGCCCGCGCACGCGGCGGCCACGGGGGCGGCGACTGGCTGGTGATGCACCGCCTCATTCACGCCCTTCGGACCGGCACGCCTCCCGACATGGACGTCTACGACGCGGCCGCCTGGAGCTGCATTACCGAGTTGAGCGAGAAATCGGTGGCGCAAAGGAGCAACTCGGTCGACTTTCCCGATTTCACGCGCGGCCGCTGGGAGACGACTCCGCCGCTGGGCATCCTGGAGCCGTAACCGGCTTGCCGCACGCCTTCGTGCGGTCTGCGTCGCGTTCCCTGCGACGAGACCCAAGGAGTCGACGCACTTCGAGCACCGATGGATCCCGCGGCGGGTGGATTCTGGACCTCGCTTCGCCCGCGCGATACGATGGGCGGTCATCGAAGCCGGAGTTCGCCGCAGTCCCGTCGAGAGCAGGAGTCGTACCATGCGTTCCAACCAGATCAATCGTCGCGCGTTCGTGGGAGCCGCGGTCGCGTCGAGCGTCGTCACGATCGTCCCGAGACACGTGTTGGGCGGCGCGGGACACGTCCCTCCGAGCGAAAAGATCACCCTGGCCCACGTCGGCATGGGCACCCAGGGCTTCCGCGAGTTGGGCGACCTTCTCGCCTCGCCCGACTTGCAGATCGTCGCGGTCTGCGACCCCAACGCCGACAGCAACGACTACGTCGAGTGGGGCAAGGGCGGCATCCGCAACACGATATGCAAGTTGCTCGAAAAGCCCGCCTGGCGCGAAAACCAGGAGGGTTGTCCCGGCGGGCGCGAGGTGGGCCGCGAAGTCGTCGACACCTACTATGCCAACCAGAGGGGCTCGGAAGGCTTCAAGGCGTGCGCGGCCTACGCCGACTTCCGAGAGTTGCTCGACAAGGAGAAGGACCTCGACGCGGTCAAGGTCATGACGCCCGACCATCTCCACGCCGCCGTCTCGATCGCGGCGATGGAGAAAGGCAAGCACGTCGTCATGCACAAGCCGATCGCCAACCGCCTGTACGAGGGACGGCGCGTCGTCGAGACCGCGCGCAAGACCCGCGTGGCCACCCACCTGCTGGCTTACGGCAGCGGCGCGGGCAACGGACGGATCGCCGAGCGGATCCTGGAAGGCGCCATCGGCCCGCTGCGGGAAATCCACAACTGGACGAACCGGCCCGTATGGCCTCAATACACCGAAATCCCCACCGACACGCCGCCGGTGCCCAAGGGGTTCGACTGGGACTTGTGGCTGGGGCCCGCGGTCGATCGCCCCTATCATCCGCACTACACGCACACGGTATTCCGCGGGTGGTACGATTTCGGCGGCGGCTCGATGGCCGACATGGGCATCTACAGCCTGTGGCCCGTGTTCACGGCGCTCGACCTCGGCGTGCCCGTCGGCGCCGAGGCGTGGGCGACCCACACCTGCACGATCGTCGACCACGTCAGCCGGCCGGTGAAGAACGACTTCTCGTACCCGACGGCCTGCACGATCCGCCTCGAGTTCGCGCCGCGCAACGGCCGCCCCGCCGTCGACTTGTTCTGGTACGACGGGGGCATGAAGCCTCGCCTCCCCCGCCCGATCGAGGCGCACGGCGTCGAAATGGTCCGAGAGGGCATCCTGTTCGTCGGCGACGAGGGATCGATTCTGGCCGGGTTCCGCGGGCAAAACCCGACGCGGTTCGCCCGAGGCAAAAGCGAGCCCCTCGCGTTGGACGAAGGGCCAAGGGCCGGCGGCGGGCGCCACGGGGCGTGGATCGAGGCCGTGCGGGGCGGCGAGCCGTCGCCGGGCAGCTTCCTCAACGCGGCCGCCATCACCGACGCGGTGAACCTGGGCACAGTCGCGCTGCGCGCGGGCAAGAAGGTGCTCTTCGACTCCGAAAACCTGAACATCACGAACCTCGCCGACGCGAACAAGTACCTCCAGCGCGACTACCGCCCGGGCTGGGAGCTGTAGCTCAGAACTCGATCTTCCGAAACGCACGAAAACCCATCCTCAGCGGCACGATCGTGGCGATCAGGCCCAGGAGGATGCTGCCGAGGGTGCCGGCAACAAGCCACACCTGGAGCCACTCGCCCAGGTGGGGACGCTCGCTGAGCAGGCCGCCGTACGACTGGGTGCCGAAGTAGAAGTGGATCGGCATGGCCGTCAGCAGCACGACCGCGATGATGTAGAGCGTGCTGAACACCAGGTTCAGGGTGCCGCCGAAGCCGGCGGCGATCTTCGAAGGCGAGTCTTCGCGAAGGCTGGGCATCTTGGCCCCCAGGCCCACGGCGATCCCCGAGAGCCCGAAACAGAGAATCACGCAGGTCAGCTGGTGGCTCGCCAGGATGCTGGGCGTCACGCGGAGCATCGCGTCGCTCAGCAGGATCAGCAGGGAGCAGGGGACGATCGAACCGCCCACGGCAAAGGCGAACTTGCTCCAGAGGATCCTCTCGCGAGGCAAGGGCAAAAGGCCCAAAATCCAGAACCGACGGCTCTCGAGGCTGATCATGGGAAAGATGAACCGCGTGGTGAACGTCGACAGCAGCAATCCCACGACCGACACGTTGAGAAAGCTGACCATGTTCACCCAGCCCTTGTAGTACGTGTCGTAGCTGAACCGCCGGATGTTGAGAAAGTACAAGAGCAGCAGCCCGAAAAAGATCAGAAACTGCGACCACTGCACCGGGTCGCGGCGGAACAAGCGGAGATCCTTGACGATGAGCAGGCGCATCTGGGCGGGCAGCAGGCGCGTCGCGCCGCCCACGACGCGGTCGAGCAGGGCCACGTGGGTCCGCTTGCGCGAGGTTCGCCTTCCATAGACGCCGTCGTAGGCCGCCCGGTAGGCGGCCGACGCGGTCCAAATGCCCACCTGACGGAAGAACAGCGCGTTCGAGACCATCAGCGCCAGGAAGAGCACGCTCTCCGACCACACGCCCTGGGCCGCCTCGAGCAGGCCCGAGCTGAGCCACCAGCTCGGCAGCATGCGGTGCTCGGTGAACTTGAGCCGGTCGAGGATCTCCTGGAACCAGTTGGGGGTCAGCAGGTCCTGGTGGAAGCTGCCGCCGATCGACCAGCCGACCGCGGCCATGACCGCCAGAACCCCCGCGACCAGCGACCCCAGCAGCAGGACCCGCCGGCTGGGCAGATGGCGGACGATCAACAGGCAGGCGACCGCGCCGATCGCCCCCGGCAGGTACGTGAACGCGACGAGAAACGGCACGAGCACGAGATAGTAGTACGCCGGGGCGCGCGCCACCAGCCCGTAGGCCAGAAGCATCGGGCTGCCCAAGAGGACAAAGGCCCAACTGCTCAGCACGATCGCCTCCTGGAATTTGTGCAGGAAGACGCGCTCGGCCCGGCCCGGAAGGGTCAGCAGGAACGCCACGTCGCGGGCCCGAAACAGCGAGCTGTAGAGAATGATGCCCGACGAGAAGGTGAGCATCAGGGTCATGGTCACGAAGAAGACGCCGAAGACGATCCGCACGGTCTCATCGTGCAGGTCGCCGGGGATCGTGTTCCTCAGAAAGCGAAAGCCGTCGTAGAACACCAAGAACAGGATGGTCCAGAGGACCGCGCTGAGCACGGCGATCAGCGCGACGCGCAGGCGCCCTTCGGTCAGCGTCTGGGTCGTGGCCGCCGAAGCGATGCGCCAGCGCATGCGCCAGTAGGCGCGGGCCTCGGCTTCGGGCGACACGAGCCCGCCACCCGGCGCCGCGACCGCCGGCGGGGCCAGGCCCAGGTCGAACGTCGAGGCGTACGTCGCGTCTTGGCTCACGAGCGGGTCACTCCGTGGTTGGCGACGGGGGGGCCGGACCCCCGGGGCGTCTCGTCGCCCTCGGCGGTCAACTGGAGGAAAAGCTGCTCCAACGAAGTGTTTTGCAGCGCGAGCTCCTTCTGCAACTGGTCCTGCGTGCCCAGAAAGATCAGACGCCCCCGGTCGATGATCCCGATGCGGTCGGCAATCTCCTCGGCAACCGAAAGCGTATGGGTCGACATGAACACGGTCGTGCCGGTCGAGGCCCGCTCCCGCAGCAGGTCCTTGGCCATGCGGACGCTTCGGGGGTCGAGCCCCACCATGGGCTCGTCGACGACCAGCACGGCGGGATCGTGCAGCAGGGCCGAGGCGAACACCAGCCGCTGCGACATTCCGTGCGAGTAGGTCTCGCACAGCTCGTCGACGAACGCGGCGAGGCCGAAGTTGTCGATCTGGCGGTCGACGGCGGCCGCCGATTGCTTGTCGTCCAATCCGCGCATCTCGGCCACGAACTGCAGGAATTCGCGCCCCGACAGCTTGTCGTAAAGAAAGGCTTCGTCCGGCACGTACCCGAGCACGTGGGCGGCGGCGCGCGAATCGGCCACCGTGTCGTGGCCGCACACGCGAATCGCGCCCTCGGTCGGGCGCAACAAGCCGACCAGCATGCGGATCGAAGTCGTCTTGCCGGCGCCGTTGGGCCCGAGAAAAGCAAACAACTCGCCCGAGGGGATCTTCAGGTCGAGGCCCGAGACGGCCACCTTGCGCCCGAATTTCCGAGTGACGTGGTCGAATTCGATCATGGGATTCGCCGCGGGTGGGAGGTTACTTCCATTCGCCGACCGATTCGAGCAGGACGTCGACCTCGCCCGACGGCAGGCGGACGAACGACATCGTCGCGTCAAACAAGGCCGCCTCTTGCCGGATGATGGTTCCGTCGTCCAGCACCCAAAGCCTGCCCCGAGGGCTCTGCGAACCACTGCCCGACCCGCTGTCGCGGCGGTAGACGACCAGCCAGGCGTCGACGGTCCGCCCTCCCCAGAGGGTCGCCGCCCGGCTTTCGACGGTCGCCCGCAGGATTTCGAAGGGATCGGTGCGCGGGCGCAGGGGACTGTAACTCCGGATGCTCCACGACTGCCCCTCGCGCAGACCGGGTAGTTTCGTCTGGGGCGAAAGGGAATCGTTGAGCAGGGCCGTCTCGGGCAGCTTCACATCGCTCTCGTAGCTGAAATCGCCCGTCCGGATGATCAGGTGAAGGTCTTGCCCGTCGATCGTTCCGCGGATCTTGAAGATCGAGTCGGTGCCGGGCAGCCCGACCGACGACTCGAACTGCGACATCCGTTGCAGGGGATCGAAGATCACGTGGCTGTTGGCCTCCACCTCGAGGCCGTTGGGCAGGTCCTCGCCCGAGGCGATCAGGCCCTTCAGCCACACGGGCAGCATCTCATCGAGCGGCAGCTTCTCGAAGCGGACCTTGCTGTCGACCTCGGTCAAGCCGTTCGGCAAGGCCGTGGTCCGCGTCAGGGCCCAGCCGATGGGACGATCGTTCCACGACATCGACCAGCCAACCAGGGGGTCGTCGCGCTGGGCCTCGATCACGGTGCGGTAGCTGGGCGGCTCGCCGAGGATGAGGGCGGGAACGACCTTCTGCGAAATCAACCAGCCCATGCATGCCAACCAGAGCAGCACGACCGCGACGTTGTACCAAGTGCTGTTCATCGCATCGAATGCCCTGCAAGATCGAGCCCGGGCCCCACGCGCGGCCCGATGCGCATTGTAGCACAGTCCGGCAAATCCTGGAATTCTCCAATTCTCCCAGACTTCCCCTTTTCACCCGTCGCGGTCAACCGAGGTTGCACAAATCGGCGAAACCGCCAATGATGAGGGTCCCAAGGAGCAGACGCTTTCGACCCGCGCCCGGCGGGGCCATCTTCGCTCCCAGACCCAGACGCTCGACTGCCCGTTGGAGACTCGACACCATGGCCAGAATCTCGTTTCTCGTCTTCGCCGGCATCTTGCTGACCGTGCTCGTGGCGACCGCCGGTTGCGGCTCGGGCGGCGATGCCCCAGGTGCCGATTCCGAGGGCACGGCCCCCGGCCCCGCGACCGAGGGCGTCGGCCAGACGCCGTCGGGGCCGTCGCTCGACCCGGCCATGCCGAAACCGCCCCCGCGGCCGACCAACCCCGTCGTCGTGATCGAGACCTCCCTGGGCAATATCACCCTCGAGTTGGACCGCGAGAACGCCCGCGAGACCGTCGACAACTTCCTGGGCTACGTCGATCGCGGGTTCTACGACGGCACGATCATTCACCAGGTGTTTCCGGGGGCCGTGATCCTCGGTGGCATGTTCACCGCCGACCTGACCGAGAAGAAGCCCGGCGCCCCGATCCGCAACCAGGCCGACAACGGCCTGAAAAACGTCCGCGGCACGATCGGCATGGCCCGCGACCCCGCCATCATCGACAGCGCCACGAGCGGGTTTTTCATCAACGTGAAAGACAACCCCAATTACGACCACGTGCCCGATCCCCAGGGCAACTACGACCGTCCCGAAGACTACGGCTACTGCGTATTCGGCAAAGTCGTCCAGGGCATGGAGGTCGCCGAGCGAATCTCGAACGTCGAGACCCAAGACCGGCCCGACTTCGAGAAGATTCCCGCCGAGACCGTTCTGATCAAGACCGTGCGGCGCATGCCGTAGGCAACGAACGGGAACTTCGCTCGGAAGACGGGAGCGGCCCGTCGCCGGCCTCCGGAGTTCTTCGCCCCGTGCGCGTGACGGGGCGCTTCGCGCGAGCCTACATGCCTTCGGCCAGCTTATCGAACTCGTCGATCGGCATGGCGGCGGTCGTGAAGAAGGAGATGTCGGTCAGCCGCTTCAGCGCGATCGACGCCTGCATGGCCTCGGCCATGCGCGGCAGATCGGCGATGATCACGACGTCGTACTCGCCCATGAGCACGTAGATGTCCCGGACCGTTCCGCCGAGGTCCTCGATCAACTTGCGGGCCTTCTCGGTCCGTTCCGCGCTGATCGCCTGCGCGGCCTGGGACGAGTACCTGCCGAACATGAAAAACGTGGCCATGACGCCCCTTTCCCATCGTGGCGGTCGACGGCCGGCCGCTGTCCCCGCGCCATCCCGAGGGCAGCGAAAGCCGGACCGATCGGCCGCGATTCTGCAATGTTTCGGTCGCTTCGGGCGCCCAAGACGCCTGCTCTCTACGATAACGCAAACCGCGCGCATGCAGAAGCCCTCGCCCGGGAACGACCCGGTTTCGCTCTGCCGGCCCCGAGGCCCCGATCACAGCAGGGGGCTGAACAGGCGGGCGACGTTCTGAAAGACCTTGTGGCTCCATCGGCGCCGATTCCAGGCGTCGCGCTCCAGCGGCAACGAATCGGCGATGTATCGCCTCTGCTCGGCCGCGAGTCGCCCGGCCACCTCGGCGTCGTAGAGCACGAGGTTCAGCTCGAAGTTCAGCGCGAACGAGCGGATGTCGAAGTTGCTCGTGCCCAGGAAGGCCACCTCGCCGTCGATGGTCATCGTCTTCGAGTGCAGCAGCCCGCTCTGGTAGAGGTGCACGCGAACCCCGTGCTCGAGCAGGTCGTCGTAGTACGACCGCGAGGCGGCTCCGACGACGATCTGGTCGTATCGCTCGGGCACGATCAGCTCGACGGGCACCCCGCGGAGCACGGCCACCTGCATGGCCTGCAGGAAGGGCTCGTCGGGAACGAAGTAGGGTGTCGTGATGATGACGTGCCGCCGGGCGCCGTGCAGCGCGGCGACCACCATTCGCTGGTAGTTTTCGGTGGGATAGGCCGGCCCGCTGGGAAGGGTCTGGATCGCCACCGATCCGGTCGTCGTGGGCTCGGGGAAGATCTCGTCGGAATCCAACAGCTCGTCCGTCTCGTGGTACCAGTCGGAGAGGAAGACGGCTTGAAGCTCCAGCACCACGGGGCCCGTGATGCGGGCCATGATGTCGTGCCAGGCGAGGTCCTTGTGGCCGTAGCTGGCGTCGACGATGTTCTGCGAGCCCGTATAGCCGATCCGGCCGTCGATGACCGCCAGTTTTCGGTGATTGCGCAGATCGAACCGGCTCGCGCGGCGCCGGAAGAGGCCCACCGGCAGGGCCTCGTGGACCTCGATCCCGCGCCCGAGCATCTCGGGGGCGAGCCTCTTGACCATCCGCGCCGAGCCGACCGAGTCGACCAGCACGCGGCAATGAACGCCCCGCTCGACCGCCCGGGCCAACGCATCGGCCACGCGCCGGCCCGTGGCGTCGGCGGCAAAAATGTAGAACAGCAGATGGACGTGGTGCCGGGCCCCCTCGATGTCGTCGATGAGCCGGTCGATGACCTGGTCGGTCTCGGTCATCAGCTCGACGTCGTTGCCGCCGAGAATCGGCAGAAATCCCAGACGCTCGGCCAGGGTCACCGCCGAGGTCAGCTCCGGGCTCAAGTGCGGACGGACCATGCTCGGGTGTCCCCGGAAACGCCGCCGGATCGACTGCCCTTCGTGCAGCAGGCGGGCGATCCGCTTGGTCCGCCGGCGGGGCAGCCAGTTCTCGCCGATCATCAGATACAGCACGAGCCCCAAATGGGGGAGCAGAAAGACGACCAGCAACCACGCCACGGCCGACGTCGGATTCCGGCGACGCGGCACGACCAGCAGCATGCCCAGGCAGATCACCCATTCGAGAATGTAGTTTGCGAAAGTCCAGAACAAGAGTCGCTCCTCGTTGCCGGCTCAGCAGCGGCGGCGGTACCCAGGTCGGCCGCGCCTCGCCTCCCCGAAATCGTCACGATGCACCATAACGACGCGCCATGGCGCGGAGCCCGACCGCTCCATTCGAAAAGCAACCGCAATTCGTTCGGCGACGCTCCGATCGAGTGGGGGGCGATGCGGCCGGGAACATCGTACCGCATTCCCGGGTGGATCGGCAATCCACCCGGGGATGGCCTTCGACGCAGTCAAGCCCCCGATTTGCGCCGGTGCTCGCGGCCGACCCAGAGCTCGCCCGGAGCCACCTGGACGATCTGCCCGGCCTGCCCGTCGGCCGCGGCCAACAAGCGTCGCATGGGTTCGTCGAGGGGCTCGTCGCTGAGTTGGAAGGTCGAGTGGTGCACGGGCAGCAGGCGCTCGGCGCCGCTGCGGGCGAACATGGCCCACACCTGCTCGGGCGTGGCGTGCATATTCTCCCAGGGATCGTAGGCGCCGATCCCGAACACCGCCAGGTCGACCTGCTCCAGCCCGTCAAAGGCGCGGGTCATCGCGGTGTCGCCGGCGAACAGAATGCGACCTTCGGCCGACTCGACCAGGTAGCTGTTCCACCGCCGATGCTGGTCGACGAGCTTGCGGGCGCCCCAGTGGGCCGCCTTGATGGCCTCGATGCGAAGGCCGCGAATCGTCACCGATCGACCTGCCCGCAACTCCAGCACGGCCCCGAAACCGCGAGGGATCAGCCGCCGCGTGCGGTGGGCGGTGACCACGATCGTCTCCGGGCGAGCGAGTCGCCGCAGCGAGGGGCGGTCGAGGTGGTCGAAGTGGGCGTGCGTGATCAGCACCAGGTCGACGTGCGGCAATCCCTCGGGGGCGACCGGCACCTGCTCAAGTCGTTTCGGGCCCACGGTGACCTTGCCGATTCGCATGCCGATTCGATCGGAGAAGACCGGGTCGACCAGCACGTTGAGCTGCCCCAGCCGGGCCAGCACGGTCGCGTGGCCCAGCCACGTCGCGGCCAACCCGTGCTCCTCGAGCGATTCGAGCGCGGCGAGCCGGGGCCCGGGGCCAGCAGCGCCACGCCTCCGCAGCGAAGCGAGCACCACGCCCGGGTAGCGGCTCAGCCCCGATCGCAAAGCGGCCCACGCGACCTTCCGCCGTCGCCGACGTCGGCGCGCGCGTTTATCGCGATGGGAGACCGGGTTCTTGTTGCCTTCCGCTGCGCACCAAGGCCCTTCGACCAACGGCACATCGTCGCCCTCGGGCGAGGGGGACATTTCGCGGGCCGGGCGCCATCGAATCCGCCGGTCGATCAACGATTGAACGATTCTACGCATCGCTACGGGAGCGTCCTTTCTCAAACCATGGGCCGATAGGGACTTTCGGGCCGCTCTCGGACCGTGCGGCGATGGATTCGCCGCCGAAACGGGCGTCTCACCGTATCATACCCCGATCGGTCGACGAGGGAAAAGCGCGGTGTCGAAGCAGCCTGCGGACGTTCAGTACGGAAACCGCTCGTCCGCCTCGGCCTGCGCAAGCTCGACGAGGAAGCCCGCCAGGCGTTCGACCAGGAGGTCCATGAGGCGCCGGCCTTTTTCGGCCGCGGCGGCGTGGGGGTTGCCCGCCCCCGCGTTCGTCGTCAGCAGGTGCCAGGGCCGCGTGATCGAGACCCAGCCGCAATTGACCGCCTCGAATCGCGTCGACGCCTTGCGCCCCTCATCGGCGGCGAGGGTGCCGTCGGGATTGCGGGCCACCAGTTCCGGGCAGAACGCCAGGGCGAGCGAGGTCTCCATCTCGCCGGCGTGGTCGTCGCGCTCCAGAAAAATCTCGTCGTACACGTCGTTAAAGACGGTATACCAATTGCACAGAAACAAATGGGCGGGCGTCTTGCCGTACAGCTCGCGCAAGAGCCCCTTCAAATCGTTGCCCCCGTGGCTGTTCAGCAGCACGACCTTGCGGATGCCGCTCCCGACGAGCGAATCGACCAGGTCGGCGATCACGGCGTTGAGGGTCGAGGGGTTCAGGTTCATGGCGAAGGGAAACGCGCGCTGGTTCGTCTGCGTGCCGTAAGGAACCGTGGGCAGAAGGAGCACGCTCGCCCCGCGGTCCCAGGCGGCCTCGCAGAGCCTCTCGCCGAGGACGTCGCCTTCGATGACGTCCATGCCGTAGGGCAAATGCAGATTGTGAGGCTCGGTCGCCCCCAACGGCAATACGGCCACTTCGTACTTCTGTTGCTTGACTGCGCCGTAGTTCGTTTCGGTCAGCTTCCAGGGTCGCACGATGATCTCTCCGAGGGTTAAGGGCGTCGATTCGAGCCTCGTCGCGCTTCGGTGCCGCACACGAAGGCGTTCGTCAAGTGATCGTGGTGCGGGCATTTCGCCCGCACCGCGGTTTCGTCAGTATGCCAGGGTCTCGCGCACGAACTGCCGGCTGATCTTGAGGCTCTCGCGCAGGGGGCGCGTCGGGCGAGAGTCGCGCTCGTGGGCCAGCTCGATCACCGCGTCGCCCGCGAATCCCACCTCGTGCAGCGCCTCGGCGATGGCCCGGTAGTCCATGTCGCCTTCGCCCAGGGCCTCCGACCAGCGCCCGTCGGCCTTCTGATCGCGAAGATGGAGGAAGACGATCCGATCGGCGAAGATCGAATCGAGAATCGGCGTGATGTCGTGGTTCGGCCGCGTGGCCGCGTACACCCAGGGATGGGCACCGACCACGACCTTCTTCGCCGCGCCGGGCGAGGCCTGGGCAAATCGCCCCGCTCCCAGGGCGACTGCCGCCGTGCCGGCCGATCGCAGGAATTCTCGTCGCGGTACGCTCCACTCGGCCGGCCGATTGCCGTGGTGCTCGGATGCCGTGTGCATGGCGATTCCCTTGGGTTGGAAGGAGCAGGCAGGACCCATCCAGGATAGCCAACCCGCGCCGGCCCGGCAAAGGGGCTGCCGAGCCGTTTGCAGGGGAATGCCGTTGCGTGCCCCGCCGGCCGCTCGTTGCGTGCGATTGTTGACACGGGCTCCCGGCCGACTTAATCTCAAAGGCGGTCGCGCCTGCCCGGGAAAGCCGTCTTGGCGCCCGCGCCGGCCGCCCGGCACGCCTTCGAGTCCGGATCATTCCGGGGCAAGCGTCCTTGCCTCATCCATCACGGGAGAAAAGCCATGCGGACCAGTCACACGCGTCGTCGTTTTCTGCAATCGGCCGGGGCGGGGGCCGCCGCCTCGCTGGCCGGCGTCGGGCCGTTCGACCGCGGGACCGCCGCCCGGGCCCAGCAGTCCGAGAATAGCCATAAGACCGCGTCCTTCGGCCTGGGCCTGGCCTCGTACACGACGCGCAAGTTCTCGCTCGACGATACCCTGGCCATGACGAGGCGCGTGGGCCTCGACTACGTGTGCTTCAAGTCGTTCCACCTCGCGCTGGACGCCCCGCCCGACGAGATCGCCGCGACCGTCGAGAAGGTCAAAGCGGCCGGCCTCATCCTCTACGGCGGCGGCGTCATCACCATGAGAAACGAAGACGAGGTCAACCAGGCTTTCGATTACGCCAAGACGGCCGGCATGACCACGATCGTCGGCGTCCCCGCTCCCGATGTGCTCAAGCGGGTCGACGAGAAGGTGCGACAGTACGACATTCGCGTGGCCATCCACAACCACGGACCGGGCGACAAGATCTATCCCACGCCCGAGAGTGCCTACGTTCGGATCAAGAACCTCGATCCGCGGATCGGCCTGTGCATCGACATCGGGCACACGGCCCGGATCGGCGCCGATCCGATCGAAGATGCCGAGCGTTTCGCCGACCGGTTGCACGACGTCCACATCAAGGACGTGTCGGCCGCCTCGGCCGAAGGCCGCACGATCGAGATCGGCCGCGGCGTGATCGACATTCCCAAGTTCCTCAGGACGCTCATCGCGATCCGGTACTCGGGCATTGCCTCGTTCGAGTACGAGAAGGACCCCGACGACCCGCTGCCGGGCCTGGCCGAGTCGGTGGGCTACGTGCGGGGCGCCCTGGCCGCGATCGGATAAAACGAACGGCGCAAAGCGTCTCAGTATTCGATCAGCTCATCGCCTGCGCGGGTGCCGAGCGCTTGCCACACCTCTTTGGCGATGCTGTCCGAGTAGAAATCGACCACGCCGTCGGCCAGCAGGACGTTCACTCCCCCCGGGTGCCGGCTCCGCGCCGCGAAGGGGCCTCGTTGCGCCGAAAACTCGCACTCGAACGATTTGAACTCGCGGCAGTTCGGCGTGAGGTCGGGCCACGTGCTGTAGCTCCAGGCCTGATTGCGACAGCCGAGGAACCAGGCGAAGCCCCGCGGCTGGGTCGGCACGGGGACCGGCGGGTCGAGCCCCAGGCAGTCTTGGTAAGGGTCCTCGTGGCCGTCGTAGAAGTTGATGCCGGGACTCCCGATGACGCACTCCGAGAGCAGCATCGTCATCGAGGGGCCGTCGCGCAATTGGGCAAACCGCGTTCCGCTGTTGATCCCGAACACCCCGTGACGGGTCCTGTCGGGCTCTTGCGCGAGATCGCCCCAGTCGGTGTCGCCGATGCAGGCCACGTAGTTGGTCGGGGCGTAGCGTTGCACGGGGGTGAGCCCTTCATCGCTGGGGCAGCGGAGCAGGGGGATCTCAAGTCCCGCGAGTTTGCCGTTCGAACCCGCGTCGCCCGGCTCGATTCGCCAGTCGATGCGCCTGTGGATCGTGTCGTATCCGAGATGCGGGGTCAGACGCGCGATCCACGAGATCGTGCTCGTTCGCTCCGGATAGTCGGCCTTCATGTTCCAAACCGCCGCTGGCGGAAAGGACCCGTGCAACGAGTCGTACTGCTGCAGCGCCAGGCCGAGCTGCTTGAGATTGTTGCGGCATTGGTTGTTTCGCGCCGATTCCCGCGCGGCCTGGACGGCCGGAAGAAGCAGCGCCATCAGGATGCCGATGATGGTGATGACCACCAGCATCTCGACAAGCGTGAAGCCTCGCAGAACTCCTGTGCCTCGTCGCATCGAACGTTCTCCTCCGTCCCCGGTCTCCGATGAAACGACTCCCCTAAAACAGGGCCCCTCGGTTCATGGTAGCGAGTCGTTTCATCGTGGGCAAGCAATGTGACGTCGCCTTCCCACCCAGAAGAAAGATACCCTGAAAGGGGCATGTTCTCCGGCGTGCACCTTCCCATGCGGGGGGGCGTTGCCCCGACAAGCCCGGCCGGATACCCGCCCTAATCGCCAACACGGCAAGGTCTTATGCCCGCGCCGGGCGAGTGACATGGCCCCGCAATCCGTCGCGACGTTACAATAGGAGGCGTCGGGGTTGTCGATCATTTCCATGAGGAGAAAGGTGGCGCGATGTCCTCGGATACCCAGGGAGCCGACCGCGGGCCGATCCGCTGGCACTACACGACGGGTCAGAACCTGGGGTCGATTCTGGCAAGCGGCGAGCTCCGGCCGGCCGCGCCCCGGGCGTCGAAAGGTGGGAAGCCCGTCGTGTGGTTCTCGACCAGCCCCGATTGGGACCCCTCGGCCAACCTGTCGCGCCGCGGGCTGGCCGGTGCGATCGAGCGGCTCTCGAAGGATCAGACCCTCGTGGTCGGCGGCGGGCTGGTCCGAATCGGCGTCGCGCCCGAAACCGCGCCGCACGACTGGAACGCCTACAAGCAACGCAGCGGCGTCGCCCCCAAGCTGGCCAAGCAGATTTACGACGCGGCCATCAAGCTCGGAGCCCGGCCCGGCCAGTGGTTCGCGAGCTTCGCGCCCGTGCCTCGCGACAAGTGGCTTGCCATCGAGGTCTTCGAGGACGACCGGTGGGTCGTGCGCCCGGGTTAGAACGCCGGGCCGTGGCGGCTCGACCCGTCGTCTGCTTGACAGGTCCACCCCGACGGATACCATGAACCGGTACCGTCCCGTCGACGGGAAGTCCGAAGACTCGATCGAGTAACGTCGACAAGCATCCCCATGAACCCTTGGCGCGTCACAAGGCCGCCCGGCAACCCGGTGTCGACTGCAACCGGCCGGCCCCAGCACGGCTGAGCCGATTCGAGCCGGTGCCCGTGGCGGGTACCTCCCAGCGCGAGCGGCGATCGTTCGATCGACGCAATGTTCGCTTTGGGTTCATGCATTACGGCGAGCAGCGAAGCATGGCGCCCGATCAGGCGAAGCGTGCGTCGTTTGGCGCGATTCCGGCCGCAAGGGGGCGCGGCTGCGCGCCGGATCTGATCGAGCGGTCTTCCTCGGGCGGTTCGTCTGGTTCGGCTTTCTGCCGGCGGCGCTGCGCGGTTGTCGCGCCGGTCACCTCGTTGGACGAAAAACCATGAAAGCCACGCCGAACATCGGCTTGCGTGACGTGCAGGCCGTCTACAGCGGTCCGGAGGGCGACCTCTGGGAGCTGGTGATGGGCGAGCAAATCCACATGGGCGGATTGCAGTCGTCGGCCGATCTGGCCGAACGGGCCGGCATCGGCGCGGGCGCCTCGGGCGTCGATCTGTGCTGTTGCAGCGGGGCGGGCATGCGGTTCCTGGTTCGCTTTCGCAACGTGGCCCACATGCACGGCGTCGACGCGACCCCGACCGTGGTCGAGCGGGGGCGGCGCCGCTGCGACGACGAGGGGCTCGCCGGCCAAATCACGTTCACCCTGGCCGACGCGTGCCAAAGCGGCTTGCCCGGCGCCAGCTTCGACTTTGCCTGGGGGGAAGATGCCTGGTGCTACGTCGTCGACAAGGCCGGGCTCATCGCCGAGGCGGTGCGCCTGGTCCGCCCCGGCGGAACCGTCGCCTTTACCGACTGGGTCGAGGGCGAGGCGGGGCTGAGCGACGCCGAGGCCGAGCGGTTTCTGCGGTTCATGAAGTTTCCCAACGTCGAAGACCTGGCCGGATACCACGACTTGCTCGCCGCCAACGGATGCGACGTGCTGGCGGCCCACGATACGGGGAGATTCCCGTCGCACGTCGACCTTTACCTCGACGTGCTCGGCAAGCAGCTCGCCTACGACGCCTTGAAGATCCTCGGGTTCGACGCGGCACGGTTGGAGTCGATGGCAAGCGAGATGGCGTTCCTGGGCGAGCTGGCCCATGCCGGCAAGATCGCCCAGGCGCTGTTCGTGGCCCGCAAGAAAGCCTAGGAGACGAACCATGACCGAGTGTTGCGGAGGGGAGCCCGAGGGCCGGCGCCCGGCGGGCGAGTGCGCCGGGGCGAGCCCGTGCGCTTCGGACGGCGCGGCCGGGGCCGCCGACACGCCCTGGGCGTGGTTCGGGCGCATGATCGAGAACTGCCTCGCCCACGCCACGGCCGAAAAGCGGGCGGGCCGGCCCATCGTGGGCATCATGTGCGAATACACGCCCCGCGAGCTGATCATGGCCGCCGGGGGCGTTCCCGTGTGCCTGTGCGGCGGATCGATTCGCACCATCGCCGCCGCCGAGGAGCACCTGCCGGCCAACCTGTGCCCGCTCATCAAGTCGACCTTCGGCTACCACGTCGAGAGGAGCAATCCCTTTCTCGAAATGGCCGACCTGATCGTGGCCGAAACGACGTGCGACGGCAAGAAGAAGATGTACGAGCTGATGGGCGAGTCGCGGCCCATGTACGTGCTCGAGTTGCCCCAGAAACCCGACGATCCCGACGCCATGGAGCACTGGATCTGCGAACTCGAGAAGTTCCGCGACTTTCTCGAACAGCGTTTCGCCGTCGAGATCACCGACTGCGCGATCCGCAAGGCGTCGCGCACGATGAACCGCGAGCGGGCCCTGCGGCGCGATCTGGCGGCGTGGATGCGGGCCGATCCGCCCCCCCTGACCGGCCGCCGGCTTCTCGACCTCAAGAGCAGCATCTCGGGCATCGCCGCCGACTTCGAGCAGTACGAAAAGGCCCTCGAGTTGCTGCGAGCCAAAACGCCCGACCGCGATCTGGCCTCGCGGGTTCGCGTGCTCATGACCGGCGTGCCGATAGTCCACGGGGCCGAGCGCGTGCTCGACATTATCGAGCAAAGCGGCGGGCTGGTCGTGGCCATGGAGAACTGCACGGGCCTGAAGCCGATTCTCGACGACGTCGATCTGACGGCGCTCGATCCGATCCGAGCCCTGGCCGAGCGCTACTTCCACCTGCCCTGCTCGGTGATGACGCGAAACGACAGGCGCCTCGAAATCCTCGAACAGATTGCCCGCGATTACCGGCCCCAGTGCGTCATCGAGCTGATTTGGCAGGCGTGCCTCACGTACGACGTCGAGTCGAACCGGGTCAAACGCTTCGCCGAAGAGAAGCTGGGGCTACCCTATCTGCGCATCGAGACCGACTACTCGCCTTCCGACTCGGCCCGGATCGCGACGCGGGTCGAAGCGCTGTTCGAGACGGCGGCCAAGGCGGTGAAGCATGCACGATGAACGATGAGCGCGGGGGACGGGGCGAGTTGAAGGCAATCGGCTACTACCATGCGCTGGTTCCGCCCGAGTGGATCGCCGCCCACGGCTTGCGCCCTCGTTGGATCGCGCCCCGGTCGCTCGGGGCGCGATCGCGCGTCGGCACGAGTCGGGGCGTGTGCCCGTACGCGGGCGCTTGCGTCGACGCGGCCCTCGACGGCGCGGCGTCGGCGGGGGTGGTCATGACGACGACGTGCGATCAGATGCGCTACGCCGCGGCCCTGGTCGAGCAGGAGGGCCGTGTGCCCTGCTTCCTGCTGAACGTGCCCTCGACGTGGCGGACGGCCGAGGCGCGCGGCCTGTACCGCGAGGAGGTCGAGCGGCTGGGCCGGTTCCTGGTGCGGCGGGGCGGCACCGCGCCTACTCCCGCCGGCCTGGCTCGCGTGATGCTCGAATACGACCGGGCCCGATCGGCCCTTCTGGCCGACCGCGAGCGCCTCGCGGCCCGGCAGTTCGCCGAATCGCTGAGGAACGTCGGCTCGGCCGATGCGGCGGAGCGGTGGGATCGAGCCGAGGGTCGCCGGCGACAAGCGACGCGAGT
>Ga0334884_1003234_pt1 | contig 18841 bp, 21 predicted proteins | sample GraSluR1_MG_7_FD_207215 | JGI IMG/M metagenome (GOLD analysis project Ga0334884, IMG submission 207215) | Sludge microbial communities from methane-producing bioreactor in Wageningen University, Netherlands - Granular Sludge_12_05 R1 | ecosystem: Engineered > Bioreactor > Anaerobic >...
ACAGCGCGGCCAGGGCAGAGAGGGTGAGCAAGATCGGATAGAGCTTGATGGGTTGGCGTTCCACGTGGTCCTCCTAGGGTAGGTGTTCACAGGCGATGCCGTCGTTGTCGCTGTCGAGGCGGTGGACGTCGCCGGCTCCCTGATCGAGGCAGTAGCGGTAGCACGCCTGCGCCTGGGCCTGGGTGGCAAAGTGGCCGCAGTTGTAGAGATCGGCGTGGCAGGCACAGACGGGCCGCGGCGTGGCGGTGGGCGGCGGTGATGTGGGCGCGGGCGTCGGTGTGGGCGTGGGCGGGTCGGCGCGGGCGACGAGCGGCAAGAATGTGCGGGTGGCGGTGGCGGTGGAGCCGGGGCCGGGGATGGCGCGGGCGGGAAGCAGGGCTCCCATCAGGATCAGGGCAGACAGGCCAGCAGCAAGCAAGATGCGTTTGCACATAGCGACCTCTCATACGGCTTGGGCTGATGTATCTATTGTACACTGATTATGCAGATAATGCACGCGGGCGCGTCATAGAACTGACGTTCTATTGACTGCGGGCATGATATGGCCTAGAATGGGAGATGAGACGGCAATCTCTGACGGAGTAGAGCACATGGCAGCGCTTTTCGTGTTTCACAAGTCGTTGTGCTGTGGGTATAGGCCCCCAGCGGCACGTAGCTTTCTCCTGAGATTGCCGTCTCCGGGAAGCGCGGTCCGCTGGGGGCTTATGCGTTATCAGGACAAGGAGACGGCAATGGCAGTACCGGATGAGGTTTTAATTGCGAGGGCGAAGGCGACGGGGGCACGGCTGCTGGCGCAGATCATGGCCCGGATGGACAGCGCGGCACGCATCACGCTGGTCCTGTGCGAGTTGGAGCGCGCCGTGCAGGTGGGGCAGCCGGGCGACGGCGATGAGCTGTGGTCGCAGTTGTGGACTGAGCTCCTGGGCCAGGTGGACGAGGCGACGCGGCGGTTGCTGGTGCAGTGGGAGGCGCTGCGAGCGACGCGCTTCGTGCTGATGCTGGGCGAGCCGAGCGGGCTGAACCTGGGTGAGGTGCACGAGGACTTGTGCGAGGAGGTGGTGACGGCGGAATGGATGCTGTCGGAGGCGGGATAGGGGAGTGTTGAGGCGGGCAGACCCCCGGTGAGGATACCGGGGGTCTTTTTCGTGCCGGTGCTATGAATATAGAGATGGTAAAGTTGAACGATATACTAGATGCGGGTATAATGAGGGTGTGATCCACGAGAGGTAGCGGCAGGGTGTCCAGGAGGAGGGTAGGGATGCGTGGAGTGCGGCTGTTGTGGATGGTGGTTGTGGTCGTGGCGATGTGTGCGGTTCCCCTTGTAGTGTACGCCCAGGCGGGCGATCCCCCGGATCTGACGCCGGGGATCAGTGAAGACGAGATCCCCGAGGCGGTCGATTTCCTGTGGTTCTTGGCGTCGCCGGTCGGGGCGATCGTGGTGGGGATTGTGGTGTCGATGCGGCTGGAGAGGTGGTCGTGGTACCAGGCGCAGAACGACGAATTGAAGCGGGTGCTGGCCTATGGAATCACGCTGGCCGTGGCGACCGGTGCGTATGCGTTGGCGCGCTGGGTACCGGCGACGTTTTGGGAGGCCGCGGCGCCGTTCTGGATGATCGTGGTGGTCTGCTTCTTCGCTGTCTTCGGCAACCAGGGATGGTTCCAGCTCGTGATCAAGCGGGCGCGGCACGAGGAGACGGTGCGGTCGTTCAAGGTCCTGGGGTAGCGCGTGGAACCGGCGTTGTTGACGGCGATCGGTGTGTTGGCCACGGCGCTTATCGGGCTCGGATCATCGCTGGCGGTGCTGGCCAAGGTGCGCGACGAGCGGGGGAAGTTGGCGGCGGAGAGCCGTAAGCTGACGGCAGAGAGTGACAAGCTGGGCGCTGAGCAGCAGGACGTTGAGTCGCAGGCGTCACGGCGGATCACCGAAACGGCGTTGTTGCTGTTGGATCGGTTGCCCGCGCGGGTGGCCGATCTGGAAGCGGAGCGGGAGCAGTTGGTCGCGCGGTTGGCCGAGCAAGAGGCGCAGCTGAAGGCGCTGCTGCAGCAGGTGAACGGGCAGCAGGCGCAGCTCGATCGTCAGGCGGAGCAGATGGGCCAACAGGCGATGCAGCTGGCGGCGCTCGAGGCGGAGCGCGAGGAACTCTACAAGGGCATCGAGTTGCTGATCCGCCAGATCAACAACCTGGACGCGTGCCCGGACTGGGTCCCGGCCAGGAAGGCGAAGGGGCACTGATGATCCGGCGTCGGGTGGCGGTCATCCAAACGGACAAGCACGGCGGGCACAAGCTAGGGTTGTGCAGTCCGGAGGTGGTGCTCCCGGCAGACGACGAGATCGGGCGTCCGGCACCGTACACGCCGGATCTGACGGCGTTTCAGAAGGTGCTATGGAATTGGTACCTGGACGATATCGAAGCGGTGATGCGATTCGCAGCCGGCGACGAGGTCGTGCTGTTCGACCTGGGGGATCAGACGCACGGGCTGAAGTACCCGGAGCACCTGATGACCACGCGGTTGGCGGATCAGATCATCATCGCGGTGGCGAACGAGATGCCGTGGTTCGAGTTCGACAACGTGGTAAAGGCGCGGTTTGCGAAGGGGACGGGGAGCCACGTCTTCGGCCAGGGAAGCGCGGAGATCATCATCACGGAGCAGCTGCGAGCGTTGTATCCGGAGCGAGATTTCCGCTGTCTGTACCACGGGGTGGCGGACCTGGGCGGGGTGACGTTGGATTGGGCGCATCACGGGCCGGGGCCGGGGATCCGCGATTGGACGCGGGGCAACCAGGTGAGGTATCACCTGCGGGATCTGGTCTACCGGCAGCGGCGGCACGCGGAGCATTGGCCGGCGCGATTGTACGTACGGGGTCACCGGCACTCGTGGGTGCGGGAGACGCTGTACGAGACGTGGCAGGGGGAGGAGTACATCTACGACCTGTTCACGCTACCGAGCTACTGCGGGCTCGGTGACTACGGCCAGCAGATGTTGCAGAGCCTGCCGTTTCAGAGCTATGGGTTGGTGGCGATTGAGTTGTTGGACGGCGAGGTCGGGCGGATCAAGCCGTATATGCGGGTGCAGGACATCCGGACCTGGGAGCGGTTATGACGGATTGTCGGGAGCAGGTGATCGCGGAGATCGCGGCGATGTCGGGCGTGATCTCGGAGATCGAGGATGACGAGATCACAGTCAACGATTTGATGGAGGGGACGGACTTGGGGTATCAGGCGTGTGCGACACGGCTGGCGGAGCTGGTGGAGGAAGGGCGGTTGACGATGCGGTGGGCGATCGCGCGAAACCGGCACCGGGTGAAGGCCTATCGACTGGTCGACCCGACGGATCACATACCGGGTATGGACGATACCGGAGAGCAGGGCTGAGAGATGGTGAACCATCGGGTGCCGAGCCCGGCGCAGGTGATCGAGAAAGAGTTGGATGAGCGCGGCTGGTCGGTGGAGGAGCTGGCCGGGCGCGCCGGGTTGGCGCCTGAGACGATCACAGCGGTGCTGGAGGATGACCGAGCGATCTCGCGCGAGATTGCCAAGGGGCTGGGTAAGGCTTTCGGTACGTCAGCGGATCTCTGGTACCAACTGTCGATCAACTACCGGTGGTGGTTGCGCGACATGCCGCCGGAGACGATGGGGTGGATGACGCCGGAGCTGCGGCGAGCCCTGGACGAGATTGAGCAGCCACACGTGGCGAAGAAGCGGGCCACGGTGTTGCTGCTGGCGAGCGCCACGGCGAACGACGTGGCATGGTCGACGGTGTTCGAGGATCCGCGGGCCTGCAACCAGCGGGTGTGGTACCAGAAGTGGCAGCATGATCCGGCTATCGCCACGGCGCTGGAGTTGGCGACGATGGAGGCGCTACATTGGCGAGATGCGGAGACGGCGCGGATCGAGGCACACGTGACGCAACAGCGGCGGCGGGCGATCGCGGAGGGGTCGCTGGATGCGGTGACGGGGTTACGCAAGACGGCGTTGTCCGAACCGTCACATATGCAGATCGATGCGAGCAAGGTGCTGCTGACCCTGGCGGACGAGGAGGCAGCGGCGAAGCTGGCAGCGGCGAAGGGCAAACCGATCGAGGTAGAGGTCAAGGGTCTTGACGACCATATTGAGCGAGAACTGGCGAGAGTGGCCACCGGCGGCGAAGCAGGCGATGCTGAGGAAGCTCCGGGCGATGCCGACGCGGAAGCCTAGCGCCCAATACGCGACGTATCGCCGGGACCCTGTCGGGTTCATCGATCGGGTCCTGGGCTGCACGTTGACCGGGCCGCAGAAGGCGGTGTGTGAGAGTGTGCGCGATTACCAGGTGACGGTGGTGCAGTCGGCCAACGCGGTGGGGAAGACGCACGCGGCGAGCGGCACAGCGCTGTGGTTCCTGCGGACCTTTGAGCGCAGCAAGGTGATCGCTACAGCGGCACCGCCGCTGGAGAACCTGGAGCGACTCCTGTGGGGCGAGGTCGAGGCGCGATTGGCGGGGGCCGGGGATGCGTTTGCGGACGCGACGGCGGGTTATCTGAATGTCGAGATCCTGCCCGAGTGGTGGATGGCGGGCAGGGCGATCCCGATGTCGGGCACCTCGGCCCAGCGAGAGGCGAAGTTCAGCGGTATCCACGCCCCGGCGTTGCTCTTCATCGTGGACGAGGGCGATGCAGTACCGGAGGAGGTCTACCGGGGAATTGAGAGCTGTATGTCCGGCGGGCTGTTCCGATTGCTGATTCTATTCAACCCGAGGGAGAGCAAGGGCGAGGTCTACCGGATGGTCCAGAGCAAGACGGCGCACGTCGTGACGCTGGACGCGTTCAGTCATCCGAACGTGATCAGCGGGAGGAATCTCGTGCCCGGCGCGGTGACGCGGGAGGTCACGGTGTTGCGCATCGCGGATTGGAGCCGCCCACAGGCGGCGGGGGAGTCGATCCGCGACGACGACCCCGACTGGTTCCGGGTGCCGGCGTTCCTGGATGGGGCCAGGGCCACGCGCAAAGACGGCTCGCTGACGGAGCCGTTGACCGGCGGTGAGATGCGCAAGGTGACGAACCCGGCGCTGTCGTATATGACGCTGGCGCGGTTCCCCGGGCAGGCATCGAACCAGCTGATCAGCCGGGTATGGGTGCGGTCGGCGATGGCGCGGTGGGTGGCTCGGCGTGAGCTGCATGGAGATGCACCTCCGGAGGGCGTGCGACCGGTGCACGGACAGGACGTGGCGGAGATGGGCGCCGACTTGAACGCGGCGTGCTTGCGCTACGGCAGCTGGGTGGCGCCATTCGAGACCTGGAACGGCGTGGACGTTCTGGTGACCGGAGATCGAGCGGCGAGATTGGCGGCGACGCGCCTGGCGGTGGCCTCGTTTGTGGACGCGACGGGGATCGGTGCGGGAGTGGCGCCACAGATGGATCGTCGCTGGGCAGCGGATCGGGCAGACCTCGTGATGGATGCGTATGAGGGTCAGGCGGTGGCAGTGAAGGTGGCCAGCAGTCCGACCGAGGCCGTCGACGAGGGTGAGTTTGGGACGTTGCGCGACCAGATATTGTGGCGGGTGCGTGAGTGGCTGCGAACAGACCCGGCGGCGATGCTGCCCCCCGATCCTGATTTGGAGGACGAGCTGTGCGCGCCGCAGTATGAGGTGCGGCGTGGAAAGCTGAAGGTGACGGACAAGGAGACGCTGCGATCGTGGCTGAAGCGGAGTCCGGACCTGTTGGATGCGCTGGCGCTGACGTTTGCGCCGGAGCCGGCCGCGGAAGACGGGACGGCGATGGCTGAGGCGATGGTGGCGGTGAGTCCATTCTGAGGAGGGGGATTACCGGAGGGTAGGAGGGCACGATGAGTCGAAAGCAGGGGCGGGGGCGTCCGCTCGATGAGATGGTGAAGGGGTCGCTGGATTATGAGATGGCGCGGGTGCGCCAGGCGTTCCGGGCGCAGTTCCCGTCGAGCGACGCGTGGTGGCCGTGGATCGAGGAGATCTTCGGCGATCACGTGATCGTGCATGACGACACGCTGCAGAGCGATGAGTACTGGCACGTGCCGTACACGCGCGAGGAGGGGCAGATTACGTTTGCGGCACGCGAGACGTGGGAAGCGGTCGAGTTGACCTATCAGCCCCAGAGCCGGATCGACGAGTCCAACAAGGGGCCACGGCAGCGACTGGTTGAGCGCGTTGCCGACAGCCGGGTGCGACTCGTTGAGTCTGAGGGTGGGCTGACAGGACGCATCACAGCGATCGGGTTGACGGCGGACACCGTCAACGGTAACGGTCGGAGGTATCCGGCGCGGGTTGTCGAGGCAGCGGTCCGTGAGTTGCGGGGTCATCTGCACGAGAGCGCCGGTCAGGGCAGGCTGATACAGGTGTTGGGCGAGGCGGAGCATCCTTCCGACAAGCCGACCAGGCGTCCGAACATCCTGGAGACAGTGTGTGTATGGGACGATGTTGCCTTCGATGGCGCGCAAGTCATCCTCGAGGGACATATCGTCCGCACGTCGAAGGGACAGGACATCCTGGCGTTGATGGAGGGCGGCGTGAGGCCGGACATCAGTCAGCGGGCCTATGGGAATGTAAAAACCGTCACGGAGAACGGATTGACCGTCGAGGAGGTCACCGAGCTCCACATCACCGGATATGACTTCGTGCTGGAAGGCAGCGACCTGCAGGCGGGGGTCACGATGGTGGAATCACGAGACGATGAGGAGAGAGCGATGGAACTCGAGGAGCTGAGGAAGAAGTACCCCGATCTGGTGCGTAAGATCGAGGAAGAGCACGATGCGAAGAAGCGTGCTGAGATGGAGCGGAGCCTGGCCGAGCGGGCGCGGGCCGATGCAGAGCGTCAGCGGCTGTTGGCCGAGCACGATCGCGAGCTGCGGGAGATGCTGGGCCTGGGCGAGACGGACGACCTAACCGCGGCGTTGGAGTCGCGCGAGCGCCGGCTGCAGGAGATGGAAGAGGCTGAGCGGGCGCGGCAGGTGGCGGATTACATCGACACGCAGATGGCCGAGATCAAGTATCCGGAGTTTCTGAAGGTGCAGTTCGTCGAGTCGGTCAAGGCGGCCGGGGCGAAGAGCATCGAGGAAGCGAAGGCAGCGATCGTGGCCAAGCGCAAGGAATACGACGCGATCGTGGCCTCGATGCAGCTGGAGCGCCGTGGTTTCCAGGGCGTGGGCGTGCAGGTCCTGGGTCCGGTGATCGAGGAGCAGCTCGGCATCCCGGCATACGCGGCGGCTGCGTGGCAGCTGCAGGAGAGCCTGGTGCGGTCGAACCTGGCGCGGGAATGGGATCATCGCAAGCCGAAGAGCGTGAACGAGCGCTTTGCCGCGGAGTACCTGCGACGGTTTGATGAGGTCTACGCTCGCGAGCTCAAGGCTGAGGCCCGGCTGTTCGAGGAAGCCGAGCAGGCGAGCGATCTGAGCTTGCCGTACAGCGTGATGCGGGCGGTGGTGGCCGAGGCGTTCCCCGAGCTGGTGGCGACGAGCATCTTCGACGCGCAGATGATCAACGAAGCGACGACCCGACTGTACTTCGAGGCGTACGAGGGCGAGACCGGTTACAGCGTCGACGTGACCAACGAAGACGTGACGGCTGATCGCGGCGACTGGGTGGCGCTTGACTATAAGCGCGTGACCCCGGGCAGCGTGGCGGTCAAGAACACGGGTGGGGATACGACCTACGTCGAGGGCTCGGACTACGTGATCGACTATGCCAACGGGCGTCTGATGGCGCTCACCGGTGACATCAGCGACGAGCAAGCGCTCAAGGTCTCCTACACCTACACGACCATCCGCAAGGGCGAGATGGCGGCGATCGAGCGGGGCAAGGTGAAGCTCAGCTACATCACGGTCGATGCCCTGGCGGATCGGCTGGCCACGCAGATCTCCAACGAAGCGATCGTCTTCAGCCGGGCGCAGATGAGCTACGACGCTGTGACGCGCACGCTGGCGAGCCTCGTGCGGCAGGTGCGTCGCAAGACGGACCAGGGGATTCTGTATGCGGCACTGGCTGCGGTGCTGCAGGTGGCCAGCAACAGCGGCGGCACGTGGACTGCATCGTCCGGCGATCTGGACGATCTGATCAAGTACATCGGTCTGGCTAAGGTGAAGGTAGCTAATCGCTATTACGAGCCGACGGGGATCCTGATGTCGGCGACGAATGGGGACCGGGTGTCGAACTGGGACGGTTTCAAGCGGGACGGCTTCCCTGACGCGATCCTGAACGCCAACGGCTTTATCGGTCGAGTGAAGGGCCTGCCGGCTTTCGAGTCGACCGAGTTCAGCGACGCGTACATCCTGGCGGTGACGCGCGACCTGGTGATGCACCGGGTCTTCCAGCCGATGCAGCTCAAGGGACCGTATCCGACGTATGACGTCAGCGCCGCGACGAGCAAGCTGATCGCGGCAGATCAGTACTATGCCGAGGAATACAACCTGACCGAAGCGCCGGTGCCGGAGAAGGGCGCCTACGTCGTCATCACGTAGCCGATAGGTGCGATGGGCGAATGGGGGTCGGGGCAGCCTGCCCCGGCCCCCGAGATGATGCAGATCACGAGGAGAGAGGAAAGATGAAGAGCAAACGATTGCTGCACGTGATGGGGCTGGTGGGCATAATGGTCCTGGCGTTGGTCGGCGCCGTGCAAGCGAGCGATCCGGGAGAACCGCAACCGGGTACGGTGCGCGGGCTGGGTGGCCCTCACACCTTCTACGTGGGCGGGGTGGTCACGGAGACGACCTATACGGCGTCGCCGCGGGTAGTGTACGGGCAGGACGTGAGCCAGAGTTGGCTATGGCACGCGGTGGACGTGTTTGTGACGGCAGACGTGAATGGGACGGACGTGATCACGGTGACGCCGCAACTGAGTGTGGACGCGGCGAACTGGGCGGATGCTACGTATACGTACATCGCAGAGACGTGGACACAGGAGACGGATGGTGTCACCACGACCACGACGTCGGTCTCCGCGCCGGCAGAGGCGACGTACCGGATCGTGATGAGCGCAGACGGCACTGACTACGTGCGGATGCCCTTGGCCGGACGCTATCTACGGTTCAAGATCGAGACCTCGGGGACGGTGACACCGACCATCCAGGCGCTGTTCAGGAACGACTAGGCAACACGTGCGCGTGCAGCGCGCAAGCGAGGTGGAGAGGTGATGAAGCTGAGGGTTGTGTCGGATGACGGGGTGGTGGTGGGCCACAAGCTGCGACTGCGGGGAGAGGTGCTGGAGGTGGATGACGTGCTGGGGAGCGATCTGAAGCATCGTCACCCCCTCGTGTTCGTGCGCGTGGACGACGTGGAGGAACCGATCATCTTCGCCGAGCCTGCGCCGTGGTGGCGGGATCCGGTGAGCTCGTTGGGACTGAGCCCGCGGGTGCTGGACGCGTTGGACGCCAATGGGGTGGCGACGGTAGGGCAGCTCCACGATGCATATGGCCGCGGCGATGCGTCGATGCTGGAGCTTCAGGGGATCGGGCCACGGGCACTGGAGGAGATCCGGGCCGCGCTGGCGACGCCTCCAGAGCTCTCCGATAAGGACGATATGGGGAGTGAGGCGTGAGCATCACGCTGGCCTCGCTGGTGAGTCGTCTGACGGTCGACGTACCGGTGCGACACGACGTGCCGACGACGGCACAGTATGAGCAGGCGGTGAAGGACGCGGTGCGTGACTACTCGCGACGGCGTCCGATGGAACGGGTAGCGACGGTCGAGGTCACGAGTGGGGTTGCCGATTACGCACTGCCCGCCGATTTCGTGAGGCTGATCGCGTTGGTGGGTCTGCCTGAGACGGAGGGCGTGATCCACACACCCTCCGGGTTGGTGCCCCTGGCGCAGAACCCGCGTGAATACTGGACGATCGCCGGGGCAATCCTGACGCTGCACCCCACACCGCAGTACAGCGTGACACGGCAGGTGCGGTATGCGGCGGGCCACATACTGACCGAGGGCGAGTATCCTGATCTGACGGACGATGACGTTTCGATCCTGATGCTGAAGGCGCAGAGCCTGGTGCTGAGGGCTCAGGCGCGTGCGGCAGCGATTGTCGGGCAGATGGTGGAGTATCAGATCGGGGATGAGCGTGTGAAGCGTGAGAGCGCCGCGAGTGCCCTGACGACTGCGGCCAAGATGGCGGAAGCTGACTATGAGATGGCGTTGGTGCGGGCGATCGGGCCGGTGGGACTGGTGGCGACGTACTGATGGCGCTCTTTGATTTCGCGCAGGCGGCCACGGATCTGGCCGCGGTCGTGGCAGAGAACGCGACGAGCATCAGTATTCGGCGCGGTTCCACGACGCTGGAGGCTCAGAGTGTGCGGATCGCACGGGCGGGCAACGCTCATGGGCGCCAGCTCAGCAGCGGTGAGATGCGGGAGAGCCGAGGGCGCGTCGTGGTGGTGGGCGGTAAAGACCTGGACATCCGACCGGACGACCGCTTCAACGCGGGGGATGAGCTCTATCGGGTCGTGCTGGTGCGACCGAACCGGCTGGCAGCGGTGATAGCGGAAGCGGAGGTCGTGGAGTGATCTATGGGGATGCACTTCAAGTGGGTGAAGCCACCGAGCCATCTGGCGAAAGAGGTCGATCGGTATGGGGAGCGGATCCTGATCGCGGTCCACGCCGTGGCAGCGTACGTGGGCCAGCAGATGCAGGATCAGGCGCGGGGGCGGGCCCCGTGGCAGGACCGGACGGGCAACGCGAGGAGCGGGCTCTTCTTCGCGGTGGACGGTTTCGGGCTGCGCCCGGTGGTGGGACAGGTGTCGTCGGGGGCGAGGCAGTCGGGGTCCGACACTGCGTCGGTCTCCGGGGACAAGGACCGGTTGGTGATCGCGCTGGGACACACCGTCTATTACGGCAAGTATCTGGAGTTGGCCCACGGCGGACGATATGCGGTGGTGATGTCGACCATCGAGGGCAATCTGGGCGGTCTCGAGCGGATGCTCCACAACCTTCTGAAATGAGGCGGTATGGCGATCTTTGATCGGGTGCGAGCTCTGTTGCGGCAGCGTCCGGACGACGACGTCCATACGACGATGGATGAAACGCCGGCGCCGCGGCGTCCGAATGAGGCCCTGGCGCGGTTTGCGGCGGACCGGGAACGTGTGGAGATCGTGAAGCGGTGCCGGGAGATGTATGACACCGACACGCGGGCGAAGGAGGTGATCCAGACTCTCGCGCGCGACATGACGCGCGGTGGGTTTACGGTGAGCGCGCCGGGGGATCCGCGGGCGGCAGAGATCGGTGACGCGTTGGCCAAGCGGCTGCAATTGGACACACGGTTGGACGATTGGGTGCGATTGACGCTGCGGGATGGGGACACGTTCTTGGAGGTGGGGGTTTCGCAGGAGATGGAGATCGCTGAGGTCACGCGCAAGCCGACGTTGGAGATGCATCGCCAATCGAATCAGTTCGACCGGTTCGACGATCCGGAGAAGGCCTATTGGTGGGCGGACAGCTTCTGGGGAGGCGCGGAGGCGCCCCAGGACGCGATCTGGTTCGCGGACTGGCAGATCATCCACGCGCGGTGGGATCACGACGAGGACCGGCGCTACGGACGGCCCTTGTTCTCGTCGGCGACGGGGCCGTGGAAGCGGATCGTGGAGGGCGAACGCGACATCGCCGTGCGGCGGAAGACGCGGGCCGGGATGAAGTACAACCACAAGTTCCCGGCGGGCACGGACGAGAAGGTGATCAAGGCCTATCGGGAGATCAACAAGGCGGCGCTGGATAACCCGTGGGCGGCGGTGGCGGATTTCTTCGGCACGACGGAGATCGAAGTGGTGCAAGGGGACGCGCGACTGGCGGAGATCGACGACGTGGAGCACCACATCCGGACGTGGTGGTTGGCCTCTCCGGCACCGATGAGCCTGTTGGGCTATGGGCAGGATCTGAACCGGGACGTGCTGGAGAAGCAGAAGGAGCAGTACGACGAGGCGCTGCCGGTGCTGCAGGCGTGGGTGACGGATCAGTTGGTGCGCCCGCTGTTGGAGTTGGAGTGGCTGTTGCACGGTATCTGGCCCGAGCATCTGGAGTACGACGTGCAGTGGAACCGGAAGCAGACGTTGACGCCGGAGGCGCTGGCGAAGCTGGCGGATGCGGCCTTGCGTCTGCGCGCGTTGGGCTGGCCTCAGGCGCTGGTCGTGGAGGTGCTGCAGATGTTCATCGCGGGCGTGGATCTCTCAGTGCTGCTGGGCGCTGAGGGGGCCGGGACGACGGAGATCGGGGGCGTGATCTAGTGGCGGAACCCGAGACGGTCCAGGACCTGACGGTTGAGATGTTGTTGCCGGCACTGCACCGTGCCGAGATGCGGTTGCAGGTCTATGTGGCGGGCCAGGTGCACGGGTACCTGATCGATGCAGGCCGAGCGTTGCGAACGGCGCTGATCGACGCAGGCGGGGAGAACGGGGCGCTCGATGGGCTGGGCCTGAGCGTGGTGGTGAACCGGGCTGCGGAGGTGTGGCGAGCGTGGATGACGCGGTTTCAGGCGCTCCTCGAGATGGCGCGACGGGAGGCCGTGGCCATCGCATTCGGCGGCCTGCCGGTGCTGCACGACCGGTACTTCGGCACGCTGCAGGAGGCGCGGGGCGCACAGCGAGCGGTGCTGAATGAGGAGATTTGGCTTGGGGGGACGGCATTCTTCGAGCCGCAGTTGGAGGCGGTGTTGAGGGCGGCCGGCGAGCGGCTGTACGGCGACGGGCTACGGCTGTCGCGGCGGATCTGGCGGCTGGACGAGGAGGGGTTGGCGGGGATCCGGGGCGCGGTGTACGCCGGGGTGGCGGACAGCAAGAGCGCATGGCAGATCGCCGAGGAGGTGGAGCAGTATCTGGGGGCGGGGCAGGGGTGCCCGCGGTGGACACGGTACCGGCTGTATGGGTTGACGAAGACGCAGATCGCGCAGGGGCATCGGGGCGGGCTGTATTCGGGCGACGAGTGCGCGGAGCAGGGGGTGGCGTACAAGGCGCTGCGGCTGGCGCGGACGGAGATCCAGACTGTGCATCATCTGGCCGGGCAGCGGATCCGGGAGCAGCTGCCGTTTGTGGAGGGGGAGCAGGTGGTGCTGAGCCCGGCGCATCCGCGGCGGGACATCTGTGACGAGGTGATCGAGGCGGCGCCGAACGGGGACGGGGTGTATGCGGTGGGGGAGGTGCAGCTCCCGCTGCATCCGAATTGCATTTGCGATCAGCGGGCGGTGATGATGGATCCGGACGCGTTCGTTGACCGGCTGCGCGGGTGGGTGGACGGGTCGGAGCCGTGGGCGGAGATGGACGGGTACGCGAGTTGGGTGGGGATGCAGCCGGCGACGTTCAGCTCGCCGTTTCTGGAGGGGCTGACGTGGGGGCTGCAGTTGTGGTTGTTTGGGGACGAGGCGGAGCACGACGAGCGATTCGAGACGGGGTAGCCATCCGATAAGCGACATATGCGGAGTGAGGCGGCTTGATGCGTGAGACGATCGCGGGGGTGCTGCAGGGAGACGCTACGTTGGCGGGGACGCTGACGGGCGGGGTGTACGCGGGGACGGAGATCTCGCGACAGTTGACGCCGGGGGCGTTCGACGGGAGCGGGGAGATCAAGCCGTGTGCGCTGGTGCGGGTCGAGAACGACGTGCAGCACGGGCCGTACATGGGAGGGACGACGCTGAGCGCGCGGACGTACGTGGTGGTGTATGCCTATCAGCGTGCGGGCTATGACAGCATCGACGCGGCGCTGGCGCGGGCTAGAGCGCTGCTGCACCGGCAGAGGCCGGCGGCGGCCACGGGGACGTGGTCGATCGATTGGGCGGGAGATAGCGCAGATCTGCAGGACGAGGGGTTGGACTGCGCGATGCGTTTCGGTCGCTACGTGGTGACGAGGTTGCGATGAAGATTCTGTTGGGATGCGGGAACGAACGGCGGGAGGGCTGGGTGCACGTGGACCGAGCTCGCCGGGTTCACGTCGACGTGGTCCACGATCTGGACGAGTGTCCGTGGCCCTTCGGCTTCGACGTCGCCGAGCGAATCGAGGCGATGGACGTGCTCGAGCATCTGCAGGACACCGTCGCGTTCATGGACGAGTGCTGGCGGATCCTGAAGCCCGGCGGGCGGCTGCTGGTGCAGGCAGTGGGGTGGCAGAGCGAGAACCTGTGGCGGGATCCGACGCACAAGCGTGGCTTTCACCCCGACACCTTCCGCTACTTCGACCCGGACAGCGCTTGGCACTACCGGTTCGGCTGTCTGTACACGGAGAGGACGTGGCGGGTGCTGCGGGTCCGGGAGGAGCAGGGGAACGTGATCGCAGAGATGGAGCCGCGCAAGTGAACGGCGACGAGGTCCGCTTTGCGCTGGCGGGGTATCTGAAGCCGTGTGACGGGTATGGGTACGGGACGATCAAGATCGGCGAGGCGCTACGGCGGATGACGGGCGGCGCGGTGGAGCTCGTGAGCCTGGAGAAGGTGCGGCGGTTCGAGGTGCCGGTGGTGGTGGTGTGCACGCCGGATTGGCTGCCGGAGATCGAGGCGCCGCGGGTGATCGCGCACACGATGTTCGAGGCGACGCGGCTGCCGGTGGGCTGGGTGGAGAAGCTGAACGACTACGCCGACATGGTGGTGGTGCCCTGCGCGTGGAATGCAGAGGTGTTTGTGGAGAACGGGGTTCTGCGGCCCGTGCGGGTGGCGCGCTGGGGGATCGATCCTGAGGACTATTTCCCGCTCGACCGAGCGGATCACGACGGCCCCTACACGTTCCTGTGGAGCGGGACGCCGGACCAGCGGAAGGGCTGGGACGTGGCGTATCGGGCGTTCCGGCAGGCGTTCGGCGACCGGCACGACGTGCGATTGGTGCTGCACTTCCGGACGCTGCCGACGGGGGTGACAGGGTGCGACGATGCGAACGTGGAGATCGTGGAGGGTCTCTTCGGGCGGCCCCGGCTGCGGGAGATGCTGCAGGCAGCGGACTGTTACGTCTTCCCGTCGCGGGGCGAGGGCTGGGGTCTGCCACCGCGGGAGGCGGCGGCGACGGGGCTGCCGGCGATCGCGACGGACTTCGGTGGGTTGGCGGAGGAGATCGAGGATTGGGGGATCGGGCTGCCGATCGCGGGGATGAGCCGGGCGGAGTACGGTTTCTGGACGTGTGACCTGGGTCACTGGGCGGAGCCGGATCAGCAGCGATTGCAGGAGTTGATGGTGTGGTGTGTTGAGGATCGCGCAGGGGCTGCGGGGCGCGGGGCGCGGGCCGCAGCGTGGCTGGCGGAGCACGGGACGTGGGAGCGGACGGCCAGGGAGATCCTGGACGTGGCGGCAACGGTGGTGGATCTAGAGCTGATGAGAGACGAGGAGGATGAGCGATGAGCGGGTATGGAGAGAAGCCATTCGGCATTCGGGATATCAAGTTGACGCCGATCGAGAGCGGATCGCAGGTGGATCTGCCGAACGAGCGGACGCTGAGCTTCCGCGAGCGGCTGGTGAACGGCGAGCTGCGGGGCGCGGGCAAGACCGTGGCGGTGGTGGCGGAGGTGGACGCGGTGGAGTTCGAGCTGGAGGCCGGCGGGATCAGCTTGGAGGCGTACGCGCTGATGAGCGGGCGCACGGCGACGCCGTCGGGCAGCACGCCGAACCGCACCAACACGTTGAGCGGGGCGGGCGCGGAGCGCTATCCCTACTTCAAGATCTACGGGAAGAGCTTGGGGGACGGCGACGATGACATCCACGTGAAGCTGCGCAAGTGCAAGCTGACGGGGGGCATCGAGGGACGGCTGCAGGACGGCGAGTTTTGGGTGACGAACTGCAGCGGGGTGTGCATCGACGATGGGACAGGGATCTGGGACATCGTGCAGAACGAGACGGCGGCGGAGCTGCCGGCAAGCTAGTTGCCCGTTACCAGTTGTCAGTTGTCGGTTGACAGAGCGCAGGCAGGAAGCCCCCGTGCACTGCCGGGGGCGGGCCTACGCTACGGCGGAGCGCTCCCCTTCCGGTGAGGAGGGGAGCCGGTATTACGCGAGTAACAGGAGCCAGGGATGGATCTGAAGGCGTGGCGCAAGCAGCAGCGTGAGGGCGTGGAGTTCGAGACGCCCAGCGGGTTGGTGGTGCGGTTGCGACGGGTGAGCCTGCTGGATATGGCGGCGCTGGGGGAGATCCCGACGCCGCTGGTGGCGGCGGTCGACGCGGTCTTCGACAGCAGGTCGCGCGACCTGACGGTGGAGATGGCGGGGCAGTTTACGGAGGTGGTGGATCTGCTGGTGCGGGCGGCGATGGTGGATCCGCCGGTGGCCGACCGGGCGGATGAGGGTCACCTGGCGGTGAGCGAGCTGCCGATGAAGGACCGGGTGGCGATCTACAACTGGTGCCAGATGCACGAGCCGCTGCGGCCCTTTCGTGGAGCGGGTGGAGAACCTGCTGATCCTGGACGCGGTGGGGCAGCGGTACGGAGTGCGACCGTCGGCGATCCTGGGGATTGAGGACGCGTGGCTGGCGTGGCAGCTGGACGTGGCGGTGTTGGCGGCAGTGGGTTCACGGCAGGGCGGCGGGCGCCGGCACAGCGAGGCGCGGGCCGGCAAGGCGAGCGGGTTCGCAGGGCTGGGGACGCGGGCGCGGGCGGTGAAGCTGCCTGAGAGCGGGGTGTGGTAGGTCCTCTCCCAAGGGGGAGGAGAGGTGATGTGTTCCGTGTAGGGACAGTGTCGGAGGGTCATCTGTGGCAGTTCAGTTAGGCAGCGCGTATGGACAGGTGGTGCTGGATGCCAACGGCGTGCGGAAAGGCGCGGCGGAGGCGGAAGGTGCGTTTGCGGGCCTGGAGAAGAAGGGCTCGATGGCGATGGCAGCTCTGGGGCTGTCGATCGCCGGCATGGGCGTGCTGCTGAAGAGGACGGTGGACAAGTCGCTGGGGTTGTCCACGGAGTTCGAGACGAGCTCGGTACGCATGGGGCTGGCGGCAGACAACACCGCCGGATCGTTCGAGACGCTGCACGACGCGGCGATCCGGGTGGGCGATGACAGCCGGCTGCTGGGGGTCTCGGCCTCGGGAGCTGCGGCGTCGATGGAGGGCCTATACAAGAGCGGCCTGAGCAACACGGTGATCTTCGGCAACCTGAACGGCTATATGGCGGGCACGGTCGAGCTGGGCGGCGCGTTGAGAGCGTCGATCGACCTGGCAGCGGCCTCGGAGCTGGACATGGTGCAGGCCTCGGATCTGGCGGCGGTGTCGCTGAGCACGTTTGGGGCGGAGCTGGAGAGCGATACTGAGAAGGCCGAGTTCATCAACGAGGCGCTGGACAACTTCGTGAGGGCGGCGGACGCTTCGGTGGCCGAGGTGAGCGACCTGGCCGCGGCGATGGTCAACATCGGCCCGGACGCGGCACGGATGGGCTTCACGATCCAGGACGTGAACAACGCTCTGGCGATCCTCTCGACTCGGGGGATCGCGGGCGCGGAGGCGGGCACAGCGCTGAAGTCGATGCTACTGAACATGAACCGGCAAACGCCGGCGGTGGTGGGGGCGCTACGCGAGCTGAACGTGAGCCTGTACGACGCAGAGGGGCGCATGCGGAGCCTGCCGGAGATCATCGGGGACCTCGAGCGCGCCTTTGCAGGGCTGACGGACGAGCAACGCGACCACTATATGCAGACGCTGGCGGGCAACTACGGGATCAAGGCGATGAGCACGCTGGTCGCCGAAGGGACCGACGGCTGGTATGCGATGGCCGACGCGACGGCGAACGCCACGGGGATCCAGGAGCGGGCGGCGCGGATGTCGGAGACGCTGGCAGGGCGCACGGAGGCGCTCGAGGGCAACGTCGAGACGCTGTACATCATGATCGGCGAGAAGCTGATGCCGGTGGCCAAGGACTGGGTGGAGTGGATGATCGCGGTGATCGACGATCACGGGCCGAAGGTCGTCGATGCGGTGGGGAAGATCGCGGACGGCGTGCTGTGGGTCAGCGACGCGCTGCAGGGAGAGGGGACGCCGCTGCAGAACACGACGGCCCAGATGGCGGGGCTGGCGACGGCGGCAGGCGTGGGCTTTATGGCGTTCCAGAAGCTGGCGCCGGTGGTGACGACGGTGGGCACGGTGCTCGGCGACGGCCTGGTCGGGCTGCAGCTGTGGGCCGGCGGGGCCAAGGTGGCCGAGGTGGCGTCGTTGGGCTTCGGGGCAGCGCTGGGGCCGATCGTACTGGGGGTCGCGGCGGTGGGCACGGCGCTGTATGCGGCGAACAAGGCGCATCAACTGCACCAGGACATCCAGGAGAAGACGGCGGAGGTCGGCGACCAGTGGGTGGGGTTCCTGGAGCGGCAGGCGGAGGAGCAGGAGAACGCGACCGGGGTGGCCGCGGTATACGTAGAGAAGCAGCGGGAGGTCGGCCAGGTCCTGGAGGATAACGCTCAGAGCAGCAATCTGCTGAAGCGGGCGGCTGCGGGGCTGATCGACCGGCAGTCGGTGATGAACGCGGACACCCAGGCGCTGGGGGAGGTGCTGCTCGAGACAGCCACCGATTATCAGGATTATCAGATGGCTGTGGACGCGGTCAACACCGCGATGGTCGACCAGGCTGAAACGATGGGTGAGTTGTCGTGGGCCTACGACAACATGATCCAGCCGGTGAGCATGACGACCTTTGAGCTGCTGCGGGGTAACGTGATGTTGGAGAGCGGGTTCATCGCCGCGCAGATGATGACGATGGCGGTCAGCGAGCTGGGCGACGCTGAGGCGCGGGCGGAGAGAGATGCCCGCGCGCTGGCGGCAGCGAACCAGGACAGCGCGGAGGCTTATCTGGGGGCGGTCAATGCGCTGCAGAGTCTGGGCGTGATCACGCGCCAGGAGGCAGCGGAGATGCGGGGCGTGGTGATCGACGAATTCGGGCAGATCACCACGGCGACTGACGACGTAGCCGAGGCGCAGCGGCGGTT
>Ga0334884_1003239_pt1 | contig 18817 bp, 16 predicted proteins | sample GraSluR1_MG_7_FD_207215 | JGI IMG/M metagenome (GOLD analysis project Ga0334884, IMG submission 207215) | Sludge microbial communities from methane-producing bioreactor in Wageningen University, Netherlands - Granular Sludge_12_05 R1 | ecosystem: Engineered > Bioreactor > Anaerobic >...
GCGAAGGCGATTTCCGCCGTCCCGACGGGAGGATCGCCGTACTTCCCGACCTGTTAGACCCGGCCCGGGAAACAGGTCTCTGGCGTCTGCCGAGAACTGATTAAGTGATAACCGGAAGGAATGCTCTCCCCCCGGTTATCCGTATTCTTCAGCTTGAGAACGCGAGCACGAACCCGACGATTATGGAGACAGACCAGAGCGACGCCCCGAAGAGCATCCCCCGTACTCCGGCCTTTTTCACCACAGAGCTGTGAAGTCCGAATCCGACCATGTAGAGTGCGACTGCCATAAAGACTTTTCCCGCAGAAGCAAGGGATTTAAAAAAAGCCGGAAAGGGCAGCACCGAGGCCGTAACCGAAGCAAGAAGGAATAAGATGATGAACAGAGGAACGGAAAGTTTCCCTTTCTCCCCCTGCTGCAGTGAAAGAACAAATACTATGGGGGTTATCCAAAGGGTCCGCGTGAGCTTCATTATGGTGGCTGTGGAGAGAGACGCGTCACCGAGGACAGCGGCCGCTCCCACGACTGAGCTGGTATCGTGGATGCTCAGGGCGCACCAGATCCCATACTGTTCCGGGGTAAGAGAAAAAATCCCTGCAAGGAGAGGAAAGGCGAAAAGCGCCACTGTGTTCAGCAGGAATACCACTCCCATGGAGACGCCGATCTCTTCGTCCCTGGCCTTCATCACAGAGGAAACCGCTGCTATCGCGCTTCCTCCGCAGATAGATGTTCCGAAAGTAATAAGCTTCATGGTGGCGGGATCAAGACGGAAGAACCGAAGCAGGAAAAAACCAAGGGAGATGATGACGGCCAGGCTGACGGCCGTCTGCCAGAATCCCTGTCCTCCGACCGTTATGACCTGCCTGATGTTGAGCCCGAATCCGAAGAGTACCACAGCAGTATTAAGGGCGAGCTTGCGCATCTTGCCCAGGTTTGAGGGTGTGGCAGAGGGAACGAGGTTGGCCACTGCCGCACCGAGAACCAGGGCGATCCCAACGGCCCAGGTCTTCGTCTGTGGAAGCAGTGCAAGAACCACCACTGCAGCCATGAAAAAGAGGAACGGGGCATTTTTTCTGTCCGGTTTCAAGGACTTTTACTCCTTGCTGCCGCCGGGGAACAAAACCCCGTCGAAATATTGCTGGTAATGGAAAAGGGCCGGAATTCCTCCCGTATGGACGAAGAGGATCTTCTCCCCTTTTTTGCAGAACCCCTTCCCGATAAGGTCAAGCATACCTGAAAAAGCCTTTCCGGTGTAGACAGGGTCCAGCAGGATCGATTCGCTCCTGGAAAGAAGCACGACTGCGTTCACCATGGCTTCTGTGGGAAGAGAGTAACCTTCCCCGACATACCCGTCAAAACACTGGATCAGGTCATCGGGCAGGGGTTCGACTATGCCGAGCATCCTGGCAGTCTCTTCCGCAAGTTTTCTCACCAGGGGAACCTGGAGCTCATTGGGGCGACTGATATTTATCCCTGTGAGCGGAATGCCCGATCTGTTCGCCCACAACCCTGCGGCAAGACCCGCATGGGTTCCGGCGCTTCCGCTGGTTGTGAAGATACGGTCAAATGAGACTCCCTTTTCAAAGGACTGGGCAAGAATTTCATCGGCACATGCCACATATCCGAGAGCACCTATGGCATTCGACCCGCCTCCAGGAATTACGTAGGGCTTCTTTCCGGCCTTCTTCAGTTCTTCAGCCGTTTTATCCATCTCGGCGGGCATGTCGGATTTTGCAGGTACAGCACGGATGGAATCGACTCCCATGAGATGAAAGAGGAAGTTGTTTCCCGACTCCCTTTCGGAATACGTCCCCGCCACCCGTTCCTCGATAACGAGATGGCATTCGAGCCCTTCCTTTCGTGCAGCGGCAAGAGTGAGACGGCAGTGGTTCGATTGGGGAGCGCCGCAGGTTATGACTGAATCAGCACCTCCGGCAAGGGCATCCGCCAACAGGAACTCAAGTTTTCTCGTCTTGTTGCCGCCGGGGAAAAACCCAAGATAATCATCCCTCTTGATCCAGATTTCAGGACCGCCGACGATCTCTGAAAGCCGGGGCAAAAACTCCATCGGGGTTGGTCCTTCCGTGTAGCGCCGACGGGGAAAGCGTGCAAGATTCATTTCAATCCAGCTCCTTTTCAAAATGATTTTATGATGATGGATTTTTCTTCGAAAAAAGCGCCCTCTTCTGAAAAAAGAGGGCGCGATGGCGTGAAAGAGGTGCTTTCTATTCTGCGTTTTCCTCGAGAGTTTCAGCAAGAATGAACATTTCACCGCTTCCGGAGGACGAACGGATCCTGCCCGTGATCCGGACGGACGTTCCTTCGCCCTTTCCCCGGAGCCATTCCTGGAGGTCAGGGTGAAAAACCCGTACCGGAAGGAAGCTCACACGTTCCACGCCGTCATACCCGACGCTCGGATGCTTCAGCGAAAATCTCAGGTATACGCCGTTTCTGTTTCTACCGGCCATATCTCCTTTGGGAAGATGTATCAGACCGGTGACCGTGACTGAATTCTCGAAGTTCACCAATATTCCAGCTCCTTGTGCGTTATTGTCTCCCGTTTCAACAGGGTGAAGGAAAGATACCACTCTTTCATTTTTTTCGCAAATAATTCCTTATTTTATGAGCCCCTTTTCCCGAAGGTATGCCGCAGCGATGTCTTCAGGGTCGTCACCTTCGTCGAATGCGAGGTTCATGGCCGCCATTGCCTGTTCGTCAATGATCCCGCTGATCTTCTCTACCACGGGAACAAGGCCGGAATACTTTTCGGCAAGGGGAATTGGAAGCACGAAGGCAGCGCTGTAATCGGGGAAAAAGTTCTTGTCATCCTCGAGAAGAGCGAGGTCAAGCTTCTTTATCCGGGAGTCTGTGGAATAGGCAGCGATGACGTCCACCTCATCCTCGGCGAGTGCCATGTACATCATGGCGTACTGCATGGGGAGCACGTCCCTGAAGGTGATGCCGTAGCGCTCCGACCAGCCGGGATAACCATCGAGGCGGGTATCGAAGTTCTCGTCTCCGCCAAGCTTCCACTTCGGGGCATGGTCCGCGAGGTCGGAGGCCTTTTTGAGGCCCAGTTTTTCTGCCCTCTCCGCCTTCACAGCCATGACATAGGTGTTATTGAACCCCACCGGGCGGGTCCACGTCATGTTGAAGTTCTTCTCGAAGCCTTCCTTCACCATTTTGAAGGTTTCGTCGGACGGTTTCGACTCACCCTCGTACCGGAGAATTCCGGTGAGCTGGGTTCCGGTCCAGGAGGGGTAAAGATCTATCTCGCCGGCAGCCATGGCCTGGTGGAGCACGGCTGACCCCGCGAACTCCGTATTGATCTTCGTGTCGAAGCCCGTGTGCTCATCGATGAGAAGCTTTGACATCCAGGCAAGGATGATCGTCTCGTTCACATTCTGCGAGGCGATGCGGATCGTTCCCCTGTAGTCCATGGGATCATCAGACGCAGCGACGTGACCGGCAGATCCGGCGAACAGAACAAGCGCGAGAAACAGTACAAACAACTTTTTCATAGTGTCACTCTCCTTTAATGGAATTCTTTTCAATGTATCTCGTCGGGAGGCCCATATTTCGCCGCGAGCCGCACCGCACGCGCGGCCGGATTAAAGTAATCCTGCGCCCTCTTGAGGATCCAGTCCGCGAAAAGGGCGAGCAGCGTCGCAGGAATTGCGCCGGCGAGAATAATTTCGTTCCTTATGGAAGAAAGGCCTGAGAAGATGAGCCGTCCCAGCCCGCCGCCCCCGATCGCCGAGGCAAGCGTGGCCGTACCTATGGTCCAAACCATCGCCACACGGATCCCAGCCACGAGGACGGGACGGGCAAGGGGAAGCTGAACCTTCGTCAGTATCTGGAAATCTGTCATCCCCATGCCCCTAGCTGCCTGCACATAGGACTTCGGTACACTCCGTATCCCTGTATAGGTATTCTGTATCACCGGAAGCATGGCGTACAGGAAGAGGGCGAAAATGGCGTTATCGTTGCCGATACCGAAGACGAAGATGAGGAATCCCAGAAGCGCAAGACTGGGAATGGTCTGAAAGACATTGGCGAGCCCGATGATATATGGAGCAGCCTTTTCATTCCGCGTGAGGTATATTCCAAGAGGTACGCAGACGATCACAGTGATGCCCACCGCGATAAGGGATATCATTACGTGTTCGCCGGTAAGGTTCAGAATGCGCATATAGTTTCTTCCGACGTATGTCACAAAAAGGTCCCACAATGGGCGTTGTTCCATCATGCCGTCTGCGCCTCCTTCGTTCCGCTTCTCAATCTCTCAACAGCCAGCCGGGCAAGGGCTGTTGACGTTATGACGCCGATAAAGTGTCCGTCCCCATCCAGGACCGGAATAGAGATATCCCTGTCGGAAAGCATCTCCGCAGCGTCGCGGAGGGTGGCTTCACCGGCATAGAGCTTCCTGTCCCGGTTTACCCTCTTCAGGACGGTTTCACCAGCTGACGCGGCACGACGGACCCGGCCGAGGAGAGCCATGCCTAGCCACTGCCCGCTTTTCGGGTCAACGACCTGTATGAACTCCCTGTCATTTTCCTCCATACGCTCCAGAACCTCAGCAGCGCTTTCCCACGGGGCAGCCTTTCCCCAGGGTTCTTCTATTATGGATTCCACAGGGTCATCTGGAGACATGCGGGATAACCTGTCCTCACCAATGAAGCTTCGAACGAAATCATTTTTCGGCGAGTTCTGGATCTCCTCCGGAGTTCCCTCTTGCTCGACCCTTCCTTTCCTCAGGATGACGATCCTGTCGGAAATGCGGAGAGCCTCGCCCATATCATGGGTGACGAAAACGATAGTTTTCTTCAGGTCCTTCTGGAGGGAAACCAGCTCGTTCTGCAACGTTTCCCTGCTTATTGGGTCAAGGGCCCCGAAGGGTTCATCCATTAAAATGACCTGGGGATCGGACGCAAGGGCCCGAAGAACGCCTATCCGCTGTTTCTGGCCGCCGCTGAGCTGATCCGGCAGCCTGAACCGGTACTTTTCAGGCGAAAGCCCTGCCATGGAGAGAAGCTCGTTTACCCGGGGCCTGGTCTTTTTCGCCGGCCATCCGAGGAGGTTTGGAACTACACCAATATTTTCCGCCACTGTCAGGTGCGGGAACAGGGCGATCTCCTGTACCACGTATCCGATGCGCCGCCTGAGTTTGACAGGATCAGTGCTCAGAATATCCATACCGTCGACCGTAATCGTCCCCTCGGTTGGCTCCTCGAGACGATTGATCATTTTGAGGGTCGTCGTTTTCCCGCACCCTGAAGGCCCGATCAGGCTGACAAGCTCACCCCTGCGAATTTCGAGGTCAAGCCTGTCCACTGCCCGTGTGCCGTCGCTGTAGGTTTTCGTCACTTTTTTAAAAAGGACGCTGCCTTTTTCAGCCGTGATCTCACCGTTCATACATTTTCCCCCTTTTCTTCAGAGAGAATTTCTGCAAGGGTTTCCAGGAACAGTGTGTTCTCTTCAGAAGTACCGATCGAAACGCGAATGGAGCGCGAGAATCCCCACCCTCCGCAGGGCCGGACTATGATTCCCCTTTTAAGGAGCTTTCGGGATACTTCTTCCGCTTCCACGGGAAGGGTGAAGAAAATAAAGTTCGTGCTTGAACCAAGTATCTTCAGCCCCATGCCCCGAAGAACGTCTGATACGCGCCCCCGCTCAGAAACGATGAATTTGAGTGCGCTCCGGAAGGCCTCCCCGTCTTCTCGAAGGGAGGCGCACGCGCCGGCAATGGCCATCCTGTTGGCGTTGAAGGGTTCACTCACCGTGTCAATTACCCTCACGAGTTCAGGCCTGGCCAGGGCATAGCCGATCCTTGCTCCTGCAAGTCCCCACGCCTTAGAGAATGTTCTTACGACAACGAGGCTCCGCCCTTCTTCCAGCAGCGCCCTGGTATCGGGCAGGCTCCCCTTGAGAGCAAATTCGCCGTACGCCTCGTCAAGAACCGTCCAGGTTCCTTCAGGGAGTTTCCGGATAAAGTCCTCGATCCTTTCGGGAGGCAGAATAAGTCCCGTGGGGTTGTTGGGATTGTTCAGCCAGATGAGCTTTGTTTTCTCTGTTATGCACCTCTCCATTCCAGCGATATCTACGGAGAAATTGTCAAGAAGCGCAGTTTCCCGAAGTGCAGCCCCCATAACCAGTGAGATTTCCCTGTACAGACCGTAGGTCCCCCTGGATAGGACAACCTCGTCCTCAGGATCAAGGAATACTTTTCCCAGGGTCTGGAGCATGCCCTCTGCACCGTGGGAAAGGGCGACCCACTCCGGCTTCAGGCCGAACTGCCCGGCTATAAGCTCTTTCAGTTCCCTGAAAGAGACGTCGGGATACATGTTCAGCCTGCTTATCTCGTCGACCATGGCTGTACGGGCTGCCGGGAAGGGTCCCCAGGGGTTCTCGTTGGATCCGAGCTTGATTATTCTCTCCAGCCCAAGCTCACGGCGGACCTCCTCGACGGTTTTGCCGGGAGTATAGGGAGAAGCTGACGCAACTGCCTTTCGCACACCGGGGATCATGCCTTCGCCTCCTGTCGCGTATTTATTTCTATGATCGAGGGAACCGAGACCCCGAAGGCAGATTCGAGGGCCTTTCCGACATCAGCCCCGTCACGGGGGGCAAAATAGGGGATCCCGTAGGCTTCCGCAATGCTCCTGAAATCAGGATTCCAGTGATCGACGGCTATCCTGGGACCGCCGTTCCGGTCCTGGCTCCGCCTGATCTCGCCGAAACCTCCGTCGTTCCAGATGATCACGGGAAGACAGATTTGTTCCTGGACACCCACCGCCAGTTCGGGAAGCGTAAACTGAAACCCTCCGTCACCTGCGAGGGCCGCCACCCTCCGATCGGGAAAGGCGCACTTTGTTCCCAGCGCTGCCGGAAGAGCCGCGCCAAGGGTCCCGAAGCCGACCGGGTGAAGAAATGTACGCGGCCGGAAGGAAGGGAACTCACTGATAGCGTAGTACGCCGCCCCTGTCATATCAGCCCAGAGAGCACCGTCTCTCCCCAGAGAACCTGCAAGGGCTGAGACTGTCTCTCCCAGTAGAGAAAGCCCCTCTTCTGCACCGAGCACTCCTCTGATGCTCTCCCTGCATCTCTCAAGGAGAGCCTGTTTATCATGAAAAGACCGTCCGTTTCTTCTTTCCACGGCTGCAGCAAGCATGGAGACTCCGTCCTCACATCGGCAGTTCAGGAAAAATCCCTTTCTGACAGAGGAAAAACCTCCGTCCACATCCATGGATATCATGGTGTCCGGGAAGGGAAAATCGTCCTCCCATAAGTCGGTCGGTGAAAGCTCCGTACCAAGAGCTATTACAGAATCGGAACTCTTTATCAGTTCCTTCACCTGCGGAAAATGAAGCCTGGCACCGAGACAAAGGGGATGATCCTCAGGAAGGATCCCCTTTCCTGCAGATGTAAGAGCGACAGGGGCGGAAAGTTTTTCCGCCAGCTCCCTGACAGCTTCTGCTGCATTCGCAGCTCCCCCGCCGACGATAATGAAAGGCGACCGCGACTTTGACAGGCTTTCCGCCGCCCGTTCAAGAAGTGCCCGGTCAAGCCTGTATGGCTGTGGACGGGACAGTTCCCCAGGAACAAGATCAAAGTGTTGGTCAAGAAAATCAAGGGGAACCTCCACGTGGACAGGACCCGGCCTTCCCTCGGTTGAAAGCCGCAGAGCACGCTCCACGAGACCGGGTATCTCTTCCGGTGATGACGCCCGAAAACTGGCCTTGGTCACTGAAGAGGACATGGCGGTGGAATCGCGAAGCTCGTGAAGGTACCCCGTACGTCCGGAAAGAAACTTCGAAGGGATCTGAGTCGAGATAACAAGCATTGGAACTGAATCGTGATACGCCTGCCCGAGAGGAGTGAGGATATTGGTGAGCCCGGGACCGGTTATGGCGACTGCAACTCCCGGTGTCCCCGTAGATTTTCCCCATCCGTAGGCCATAAACCCTGCACCCTGCTCGTGCCTCGTGGTAATGTGCCGTATGGGGCTGGATGTCAACCCCTCATATATTGAAAGGTTGTGAATGCCCGGTATGCCGAAGAGAACTGAAATATTCATGCGCTCCAGGACCCGGACAGTGTTTCTTCCGCCGGTATTCCCTACCATGTAAACGACCTCCTGTAATCATTTGAAAACCGAACGCCCCCCTTTAGGGGGGCATTCCGAAAAATCTGGCTGATATTGAGATGAATTCTTTCAGTACGACAGTTCCAGGCAAAAACGCGAAGCGGTCAAAAAGGGGAATTAGGGGAATACGCCGGTTCCTTCCGGCATCAATGTCCTGTTGTTTCTAACCCGAATGCCGCAAAACATCTGCACGCACTGCTATGCGCGTCCCGAAGCATCCTTTCAGTCAACAGACTTCAAAAAGGAGTTACTATCCCAACGCTTCGATGGCGGTCACGTTTATGTACATCTCGCCGCTCCCCAGGGACGAGCGCACATCCCCCTGGACTCTCACAGGAACACCTTCCCGAAGGTTCTTCATTTCTTCCTGGATTCTGGGATCATAAATTCTGGCGAGCAGAAAATCTTTCCTGACGCTCCCGTCCATCCCCGGCGTGTCCTGGCGTACCGAAAAAGGCATGTATTTCTTCGGTTTGCCTGCGCTGGGCTCGACGCGGACCAGATGGAGCGTCCCTGAAACCGTCACGATGTTCTCCGTCAGCATCTGGACATCAACTCCCACTTTTGGAATGTGTGCGTTGCATCTGCCTGAAAAACCTCGTATTCATCTTTTTCTTTACAAAACACATTCATATTCTACCTTTATTTCCTCTTTTTGTCTCCCGTCATTCCCGCAAAAATGCATTATGCAATATGTTTCACTCAAATTCCCAGCCGCTGAAGAGTCTCTTTCAGCGGTGCGCCTGTCTTCCTGTCCCATCCCCTTGCATCGTAATATTCATCGAGCATGAGATCGTAATTCCGTACCGCGCTTTCAGGGCTCTCCGCATATTGTCCGAAAGCAGGCAGGGACCGCACACGGTCAGGGAGAAGATCATGCTCCCTTCCGAAACCTTCACGGCAGTTGAACAGGCGCTGCATGTTCGTGACCCTCTCCGCAGTTTCCATAAGCTCTTCTCCCGTTACGTTCCAACCGGTGAGCGCAGAGAGCATTGCCGCATATTCATGGGGAGTGATACCGACGTACATGTAAAACTTGCACGTACCCAGGATATCCGGCAGGGTGCCCCCGTCCTGCAGGATCCGGATCGCTTCGCCTTTTCCTTCCTCGTCCCAGCGTTCAAACTTTTCGGGATCAGGGAGACCGAAAGAGGACAGTCCGAAGTCGAGATGTGCGCAGTCATATGCGACAGTCTCAAGGGGATGGATATGACACATTCCGCGGTTTGCCGTTCCATAGCTCACCGCAAGGGTCTTCCCTGCCCGGGGATCATGACATGGTCCCTCAAGCCCCTTCACGTGAACGGCAAACTTCTCCGCACCGCCGCCTATCCTCCGGGCAGCTCTTTTCACCCCGTCGGCAAGAATATCCCCTATCCCCTCGCGTCCGGCGATCATTTCAACCAGAAGAGGAAGTACTTTTCCGTTTCCCCAGGACAGGCCCTGCCCATTGACCGCGTCCTCCTGCAAAATGCCTTTTTCAACACATTCAAAAAGAAAGCCGATCACAGCTCCGGTGGAAATAGTGTCTATTCCCAGCTCGTTGCAGAGGTATCCGCAGTGTACAGCGCAGTCCACATCTTCGTTGAGGACATATGCAGTGAAGGACCCCACGGTCTCGTATTCTCCGCCGTCGTGTAAAGGCGTCTTCCACGGACCTTCCTTAACGTGCACCTTTCTCCCGCATTTCATGGGGCACCCCTTGTAGCACCCGGTAGAGGATACCTGGTTTTTCCCGAAGAAGTGGGCTGAAACAGCCTCCCCCTTCCCCCATGAATTCGACTGCCAGTTCTTCGTGGGAAGGTCGCCGATCCTGTCGCTGTTCTCATAACCTCCCATGGTTCCCAGTTCCGTGAATCCAGGGGTGTTCGGGCTTTCTTTTACTATTCTGTGGGCGCTGCGCACTGATTCCATCCATGCAGACGGATGTGCGGGCTGGATCCTTCCTGTACCTTTTACCGAAACAGCGGCGACGTTTTTCGATCCCAGCACTGCTCCGGCACCAATGCGCCCGGCAGCCCTGTGCCCCACCATGACCGAAGCGAAGAGCACCCGGTTTTCACCGCCGGGGCCTATAGTGAGAATTGAATATCCCTCCAGCCTTTCCTGTTCCCTTAAAAGTTTTTCCCGTTCCAGAACCGGACGGCCGCTCAAAAACGATCCGTCCCTCAATTCGACTTTTTCGTCTGTAATAACGATATGAACAGGCCGGTCTGAGGCTCCATGAAGCACGGCGAAATCATACCCTGCGCGTTTCAGTTCCGGGCCGAAGTCGCATCCGACTCGGGCTTCGCCCCACCCTCCGGTGAGCGGGGATTTACAGCACACCGACAGGCTGCCTCCTCCCGGAACCGTATTATCGGTAAGCGGCCCCGTGGCAAGAATAAAATAGTTCCCGGGCCCAAGAGGGTCTGTTTGCGAAGATACCCCGTCGAACAGAAGACGGGCGGCATACCCGGTTCCTCCAAGCCACGGCCTGATTTCATCAGATGAAATTTCTTCCCGGGAGACATCTCCCGTGGTCAGGTCGATCCATAGGATCTTCCCTGCATACCCGAACAGCTTCTCCATAAGACCATCTCCTTTTCTCTCGAATTACTATAACATGGCGGAAGAATTTCACGGGGTACAGCCGGCCCGGTGGAAAAAGCCCCGTCCGGGTACCGGACGGGGCTAAATGCAGCTATATTCAAAAACATTTTAGAAACAGAAAACTCATTTCGCCTCTGCTTCAGCCCTCGGACGATGGACATAGACGCTGCACGGCGCATTGGCCACAACCTTGGCTGCAACGCTGCCGAGGAAGAACCTCTCCATCGCACCCAGTCCCCGATGGCCTATCATGATCATGAACGCATCATTTTCTTCCGCAAACTTGACTATCTGGTCGTACACCCGTCCCGACCTCACAGAAACCGACATTCTGGGGATCGTCTTGCCGATCGCCTCCATCTCCTTTTTGATGAAATCCTCAAACTCCGATTTCACCTCGTCGTCGGTCGGGGGAACCACCACGGTACCTTCACCGTAGAATACCGGCCTATGCTCAGAGAGGGCGATGACGTGGAGAAAGAGCATATCCGCATCCTGCTCGCGGTTTGCGTAATGGATAGCATAATCCACCACACCCCGGCTCGCGTCGCTTCCATCAATCGCCACGACAATTTTTTTCATTTCAATCCCTCCTTTTCAATTTACGGGCAGGCAAACTCACTCATTTTCCCGGCACCGAAACATTGTTTATATAAGTATTATATCACGGAACTTTCAACTTTATTGAAATACTGACTATATTATAAGGTCTATTCACTTTGACGGAGCCACTGTTTTGGCTATTTATTTTCATCCAAAGTGTTACAATTACGATGAAAACTATGATCGAACGACAGGGAGGCTGGTCAGAATGATGAGTTTCGGCTTTTTCCGACGTGTGCTGTTTTTCTTGTGCCTGGGGATGGTTATTCTGCTTTCTTGGACGCCGGTTTTCGCCCAGGAAGGAGATTCCGCCCACATTGAGCTGATTCTTGACGCTTCCGGGAGTATGTGGGCCAAGCTCGGGAAGTCGACCAGGATCGAAGTTGCAAAGGAAGCTCTCAATAAGATCATCGACGACCTGTCCGAACGGAAGGGTATCGCGGTCGGACTCCGTGTCTACGGGCACCGTACAAATGACTGCAAAGACACAAAGCTTGAAATACCTATCGGTCCACTGGATGCGAAAAAGATGAAAAAATTTATCAATGGGATAAAACCGAAGGGAAAAACACCTATAGCATACTCGCTTGAGCAGGCGACCAGGGACTTCATGATAGATTTCAAGGGGAACAGGATCGTTATTCTCGTTACAGACGGACTGGAAAGCTGTAATGGGGACCCGTGCGCTGCAGCAAAAGCCCTCGCGGAAAAAGGGATCGTTTCGAAAATTCACGTAGTGGGATTCGGCATGGATAAAAAGTCGATCTCCCAGCTGGAGTGCATCGTCAAGCCATCAGGGGGGCTTCTTCTGGAGGCGAACAACGCTGATGAACTTGCGAAAGCATTCGATACCATTGTCAAGACGGCTCTTGATGTCAACCTCGAGGTAAAGGGATTGGACAAAAAGGGAAACCCCTCCTCCATGACGGTAACCATCATGAAAGACGGTGATGAAGTGCTCTCTGAAAGCGGGGAAACGGTAAGACAGAACGTCCCTGAGGGCAGCTACCTTATCCGTGCCGTTGCCTCGGGTACAGAAGAAGAGATTTTCTTCGAGGGAGTGGATCTTGTCTCAGATCAACTGACATCCCTCGAAGCCGTTTTTTCTCTTTCGAGGATCCAGGTTAGAGGAGTCGACAGCAGCGGCAGCCCGGTAAATGTCTCCTGGGAAATTTTTCTGAAAGAAAACCGGGAAACACCTGAAAGAGAATTTTCAGCAACAGACTGGAAAACAGAGATCCTGGCCCCCGGTGAATATTTCGTCAGAGGTACCCACCAGGAGACGAAAGCCGTCCAGTCATTCGACCTTGCCCTTGCAGACGGAGACCAGGTCAAAAAAGAACTTTCCTTCGCCCAGGGGAAGCTGGTCATAAAGACGCTGGACTCCTCCGGCAAACCCCTCTACACAGATTCAAACGTCTACAAGTCTCCCTACGACCGGGACAACCCGGAAGAGGTGGATCGGGACGGAGGCGAAACCCATGAGTACATCCTGGTCCCTGGAACCTACGACATTGTCGTGAGAGACAACAGCACAAAGGTCGAGCAGTGGATCAAAGATGTAGTTATTGACGGTGGAAAGACTGTACGCAGGGAAGTCTCCTTCGCACAGGGCTCGGTAAAGCTTACAGGAAAGGGTTTCAGCGGGAAACCGGTCTATTTCTACGTAGACGCCTTTGCGTCTCCGGCGGGTGAGGAAGAAAATCCCATTCTGTCGGAAAGCGGTGAGGGGGAGTATTCCTTCATCATGGTCCCGGGAAAATACGACCTGAAAGTCCATACTGATCTGCCCCCAACTGTTATTTGGGAAAGGGAAGTGGAAGTCGTACCGGGTAAGAAAATAGCGAGGGAATTCAATTTTCCTGCAGCACGGACCCGGTTCATAGCCCCACAAAAGGATGGGGAAAGAACGTATGTTTACGTGGATGTTTTTGTCCATCCCGCAGATGAAAACGAAGACCTTGCCGCTTCGGAAAGCGGCCATGACGAGTACATTCAAATATTCCTTGTCCCGGGAACATACGATTTCAGGATCCATGACGATGACGGAAATGAGGTCTGGTTCAGGGGAATTGAGCTTGCGGCAGACGAAACCTTCTCAAAAGAGGTGAAATACGAAGAGTAATTCTATTATACACTCTGCACACGTCACCAACTGTGAAAAGAAAACACCCCCGAAACCGGTCAGAAAATCCGGAGGCGGGGGTGTTTTGAAAACAGAATGGCTCTAAAACCGTTTTTTCCGGCCAAGGAGCAAGAGAGGAAGAAGAAGCATTCCTGAAAGGGGAAAAGCTGTGGAAGAGCAGCCTCCGCCTGGATTCCCGGGAATTCCCATGGCCTTGACGCAGAAGTTTGCATCCGGTTTTTCATCTGCCAGGTCTTTCCATGAAATGCCGTCAGAACTGTAAAAACTCTGCCCCGGCAAGGCTGAGGCCCCGTCCGAATACCCCGCGACGGGCTCCTCAACAGGAAGGGGGTATGGATATCCTGGTGTTGCGAGCTTGACTTCCACCGAAAAACGGGTCCCGGAAGGGATAAAAACCGGTGAATCCAGGTGTACGGTATGATAACCCGGCTTTTGAAGGATCCCCGACTGTCTCAGCAGCACAGAGGACTTCTCTGCCGGAGTTGTTCCCCTCAGTGAGGCTACTGCTATCTCGTATTCTGTCCCGTAGGCGGCGGCATAAAGTGAGACGGCTTTGAGCAACTGGCTTTCTCCGGCTCTGAAAACATTGGCCATCCACGCCGCAGTCCCGGCCTCGGGAACAGGCAGGGGAGAAAAAGACGTTACCCACCCCAAGGGATCATACTGGTTGATGATCGTGTAATCATACGGCTGAGATGTGAAGTATACGATACCGCTGTCGAGGCTTGTGTCCTCGTATGAAATGTAGAAATATCCTTTTTCGCCGAACCTCTCTCCCCAGCTGTTCCGAACGATCCATGCACCATCGTTTTCCGGCCGTGCAACAAAATTTTCCTTCGGGAAAGTGTCATCCCACCCGACTACATTGACTGCGTGGTTTGCACCTCTTTCACCGTTGTAATAGAAAGCGCTGGCAGCCGGATTCCAGAATTCACCTCCAGCAGGATCTGCCATGTCGGGGGTCGCCATCATGCCGATGGATAGAGCACCATAGCTCATCAGTGCCGATTTCAGCTCGCTGATGACAAATAAGGGATAACCGTTCCGCCAAATATCAGCAGCTGGATATGGCAAATACAGGGCTCCTGTAAGGAGTTTTTCCCGTTTCAGTCCGGGGTTTACGGAAGGAAGCGGCCCATTGTAGGGCAGGTCTGATTCCTTCACCGGTCCGGTCCCCCTCGCAAGAACAGCCACTGCCCTCCAGTCATCCCCTCCCTGGTCGAAGAGGCCCACTTCTCCGTAAACGGTGAAAGGAGGAAATCCCTGGGGGTTTTCATTGTAGGCCCAATAGGCAAGGTGCCATTCGGAGAAATCCCGGGGGTCTCCTGGAAGAAGGTTTGATTCCACAGCCGCCATGGCGGCGAAGGTCCAGCAGGTACCGAATGGAGCCTGGTCGTGGATCTGGGAGAGCTTTCCCTGTTCGCGGAGGTCGAACCGGACGGGAAATCGAGCGGCATCTGTCTTCCCGGCAGAGAAAGTCCCGGCAGATAATCCCCCGGGGGAGAGATGATCCAGGTTGAGGGGAGAAGGACGTTTGGCTGCCGGTCTTCCATATCCGATAGGTGCAAAAACCTTTTTCGACATTCCGGAGGAAGCGAGGCAGGAAAGGCCGGCCTGTTCCTTGAGGAAGGCCGGGTTAAGAGGTGCAGTAGAACTTCCTTCACCAGGGGAAGGAAGGAACAGAAAAAAGACAGAAAGAGCTGTGATGAAAACAGCAAAGCCAGGTTTATACAAAAAAAGCACCCCGTTTCTGCACCACTGTATTTCTGAAAATAATTACGATTTTTCCTCGAATTCTTTCTGGTAGATCTTTCCTGATCCCATCATGACGCTGATAAAGTTTAGCGAAGGGATGCTTTCGCAGACTATCTTGATGATCGCAGCAATAATCGTTGAGATAAGCGCCCCTACCACGCCCCAGATTAGACTCCAGAACAGCAGGGAAATGAGCACTACCACGGGGCTCAGGTTCAGCCTGTCGCCCATGACTTTCGGTGTGATGAAATTCCCGATGGTCACCTGGATGGATAGCAGAGCAAATGCAGTAATGATCGCAGGCATATAGCTCGGATAGAACTGCACGAGCGCCACCAGGACGGGAGGAATAGAGGCAATGATAGAACCGACGGTGGGAATGAAATTAAGAATAAAGGCAAGCACGCCCCAGGTCACTGCGAAATCAATCTTCAGGTAAGCAAGGAAAAACCAGACAAGCAACCCTGTCACAGCACTTATGAACGCGAGAGCACTCAGGTACCTCCCGATCTGGAAAGAAATCGTATCCATTATTTTCTTGACCTTTTCAGCATGGCAGGGGCTGAATGCTTTCTTTATCTTGTATTCAAAAAAAGGTGCCCCGAGGAGAAGGAATATAAGGAAAACGATAACCATAACCAGGCTGGACAGAGTCGTAAGAAAAGAACCGGAAAGATCAATAAGGAAACTCCGCAAAGTTGCGCCTGAACCGATAGATGGCCAGAAATCCGGGGGAAGGTCAAAGTTTACAGTGACTAATTTGCCTATCTCCACCAGTCTTCCGTAATACTGGGGAAAAGCGGAAGTAAAGGACAGGACACGTGCGTTGACGAAAAGCGCAGCGAGAACACCAATTCCGAAAAAAAGAGCTATTACCAGAACAATGGTCAAAGAAAGCGGTATTTTCAGCTTGGTCAGAAAACGAACGATTGGACCGAAAAGATACGATAGAAGCCACGCGATAATAAGCGGAATAAAGACTCCCTGGGCAAAGTTCAGGACAGTTCCTATGGCCACTATAGAAATGATCCCCACGAGACCGATGATAACCCTAAAGTTTCTCAAAGCATCCCCTCCCCTTTTTTAACCTACCCCTTTTTTATTTTACAGCAGGAAATGCTTTTTGGAAGAAGATTTTCTGCAGAAAAAACATACAATCACACGGTATGTATCATGCATGCATCCACCAGTTTTCCTGAGGCTTTCACATAACTTATTTTTCTACTAAATCTGCAGAGATTCTTAACCGGACAAAAAATAGAAAGATTCTTGTCCGATTGGAAAAGACATAAATTTGCCTACCGGCAATATTTAAAAAATTGCCGGAGAAAAAAACTGAGTCCAGGTACGACTTTGGGAAAGATGAAGGGATTTAGAAAAAGTCAAAACATACGAGCCTGTTGCCTAACCATTGATCTGCGGGGAGGTCTCCACCGAAAGGATGTGGTTTCCAGTCCCGCATTTGAATTTCTCGTATGAAGAACAGTGCGGAGATTCTTTCCAAAAGGTGCGTCACGCAGCAAAAGCCATTGTTTTTTCCCTTTCCTCCGTCATACGAAGTGCACCTGACGTTTTATGGACCTTGTCAATTCCATACCGCCATAGCTTGAGCAGGTTGTGTGCCGTGCACATAAGCTTCCATTCATTGCCGCACGCCTCAAGACCGCGCCGCATGAACCTCCTGAATCCCAGCACTTCCTTGATGTGTCCGAATATCGGTTCTATGGTGATGCCCCGCTTCCTGTAAAGCTCTTTCCCACCTGGACTACGCAACTTCTCCTCCATGTCCGGGGCGGGAGACTGAGGAGGCGAAGAGGGGGCCCCGCCTCCCGTTCGTCTTCCGCGCGTCTTCCATTCACTGCTTACCGCCACTAAAAGTTCCGGACCTGCGGAATCGGCCAACTCCAGGTTCTTCCGGCTGAAATAGCCCGCATCCGCCAGGAGGGTCCCCATCCGCAGGGTCCCGTCCGCCGCGGCGAGGTTTTCTTTGGTTCTTTTCAGCATGGGGAGAAGCTGTTTTTTGTCGTTGCAGTCCTGTGTCACTTCCGCGCTCGAGGATCCGGTCTTCCGATGCCGCCGCCTGGGCGTTGTATCCCTGCAGGTGCCCTTTCGCAGTCTTCATTATCCTGCTTCCGGACTTTCTCCTCTTTTTCCTCCCGAAGGCTCTTCTGGATCTCCCGCAGCTTGCGAAGCCTCCCCTCCTGGGTGGACAGGTCCGGAGGCAGTTCATCCCCTCTCCGGCCGGGACCGTACAACTCGTCTTCCCGGGCGTCCGCTTCCTCCGCCTCACGGAAGTAGTTCTTTATCTCTTTCCTGAGCCCCGCCTCGTTCCGGTTGGCGGACAGGGACGCGTTCGCACCGATCTTCGTCCCGTCAAGGGAGACCGTGTTGAGTATGCACAGACCCGCCTTGCGGCACAAGGTGATTATCTGGAGAAAGAGGGACGACAGCTCGGAAGCGAACTTCTTGCGGAAACGGCTTATGGTGGTGTGGTCCGGCTGAAGCCCCCCGGATACGACCCTGTAGGGCACACTCTCCATGCAGAGCCGCTCGATCCTCCTGCTTGACCTCTCGCCGGAGCAGTAGGAGTAAAAATACAGGGCGGTCATCATGGCGGGGTGATATGCCGGACATCCGTCTCCTTCCGGATTGTAGCGGCTGTAGAAGGGGCTGAGATCCAGCTGGGAGACGATCTCCGTTATGAACCAGACAAGATGGTCCTGCGGCAGCCAGTCCCTTATGTCGGGAGGAAAGAGAAAGAGCTGATCCCAGTTGCAGTTTTTGAAGTTATAGGCCATGACATCCACCCCGGCAGTCTCGCAGTGATTTACAGCTTCTTGATTGTACCGTATTTCAGTCTGTGAATAATCCGGTTATAAATTGGTTTTGCAACAGACTCAGTAGTAATTTTTTACAGTACCATAATACTGAGGGAGGAGGGCTTGCTCCTCCCTCAGTTTTTTACAGCTGCCTGTCAGCTTCAAGTATGGATCTCGCGAGAACATCTGCTCCCTGAACGAGATCCTGCGGAGCGGTATATTCTTCTTTTGAGTGGCTTATTCCGTTGACGCTCGGGACGAAGATCATTCCCGCCCGGGTGATGCGGGCCATGGGATTTGCGTCATGGGATGCGCCGCTCGGCATGCGGACACAGGAGACTCCCGCCTCTTCACAGGCCTTCTCCACTGATGATTGAAGCAGAGGGTCAAGGTCGACTGCACCTTTCCAGATCACCCTATCCATGGAAACGGAGACCTTTTTTCTTTTCCCCAGGAAGGATCGAAACTCCGAAGCAACCTCCTCCATGACAGAATCCTTCAGGGAGCGTATCTCAAGGAGAAATTCTGCCTTGCCCGGCACGATGGCCACCGCTCCCGGATGGAGGGAAAAGACTCCCACGTTGCAGACAAAATCATCCCGCGTATCCGTCCATGCAAACCACTCCGAGAGGAGTTCGGCAGCTTCCCTCATGGCATCCTTCCGCTCTTTCATGGGAGTGGTCCCCGCATGGTTGGGCTCGCCATTCAGGCTCACGGCATAACGGCTTATGCCCACAATGCCCGTAGGTATGCCGA
>Ga0334884_1003240_pt1 | contig 18811 bp, 18 predicted proteins | sample GraSluR1_MG_7_FD_207215 | JGI IMG/M metagenome (GOLD analysis project Ga0334884, IMG submission 207215) | Sludge microbial communities from methane-producing bioreactor in Wageningen University, Netherlands - Granular Sludge_12_05 R1 | ecosystem: Engineered > Bioreactor > Anaerobic >...
GGCGCAACGCTTTCATTGAAACAATTCTCGATAATCTACCGATCGGCCTGGCGATCAATTCGCTGGACATGACCAAGGTCGGATACGTCAACGAACGTTTCCGAGAGATCTACGGTCACTGGCACGAGACGGGAATGACCAGTTTGGCCGATTTTATGGATCGTTTATGTCCTGATTCCGATCAGCGGCGAGGGTTCCAACTGCAACTGTTGAAGGAGGCAGGCGAGGCCGGGGCGGAGCGGATCCAGTGGGACAATATCCGCGTGCGCGGAAGGGACGGCAGCATGCGCATCGTCCAGGCCGTGAGCCGGCCGCTGCCCGACCACGGGTTCATGATTGCGACGGTGCGCGACGTGACCGAGCAGAAACTGATCGAGGACGCGCTGCGCGAGAGTGAACGCCGCTATCAGATCATGGCGGAAGCATCGCCGGTGGGCATCTTTCGCTGCGACCGGAACGGCCGCTGTCACTACGTGAATCGGCGTTGGCGCGAGATCACCGGACTGACCTCGGCGCAGGCCGCGGAGACAGGCTGGTTGCCAGCCGTCCATCCGGATGAGCAAGCGGCCGTAACCGCGAATTGGCAAGCCGCAACCGCCGCCGCGGAGGTGTTCCGCGCTGAATGCCGCTTCCGGCGTCCGCAAGGGCTGACCGCCTGGGTCATGCTGCAAGCCGAGCCGGTTTTCGACGACCGGCGCCAACTCAGCGGTTTCATCGGCTCGGTGACGGATATTTCCCAGCGCAAGCGCAGCGAGGAAGAGATCCGGCGGATCGCCTACTACGACACTCTGACCAAGCTGCCCAATCGGGCGTTCTTCATCGAACAGCTCCGGCGGACTCTCGCGACGGCCAAGCGCTCGGGCCGCAGGGCGGCTCTGCTCTTCTGCGACCTCGACAACTTCAAGGATGTCAACGACTCGCTCGGTCACGACAAGGGCGACCTCTTGCTGCAGGAGATCGCCGAGCGGCTGTCAGCGTGCATCCGCCAGGGCGACACGCTGAGCCGCCTGGGCGGAGACGAGTTCGTCCTGTTGTTGCCGGCCGTCAAAGCCGACCGCGACGCGGTGATGGTGGCGCGCAAGATCAAGGAGCAACTGGCGCGGCCCTTCGATCTCGCCGGTCACGAGGTCTACACGTCGCCTTCGATCGGCATTGCCTTCTACCCGGACGACGGCGACACGGTGAGCACGTTGCTCAAGCATGCCGACATGGCGATGTACGCCGCCAAGGCCCGCGGCCGCAATCGCTACCAGTTTTTCAGCGAAGACATGCACAAGCGGGCCGTCGACCGCATGCAACTGGAAGCCGGACTGCGGCAAGCCCTCGAGCGCCGGGAATTCCGGATCGCCTACCAGCCTCAATACCGGCTCGAGACAGGCCGGCTCGAAGCGGTGGAGGTCTTGTTGCGCTGGCAGCATCCTGAACGCGGATTGATCATGCCGGCTCGTTTCATTCCCCTGGCGGAAGAAACGGGTATGATCCAGGCGATCGGCACCTGGTTGCTGCGCGCCGTCTGCGAACAGGTCAAGGAATGGCTCGATGCCGGCTACCCCGACCTGCGCGCGGCCGTGAATCTGTCTAGCCGCCAGTTCGCCGAACCGGGTTTCGTGGAGACTGTGCGCAGTATTCTGGCCGACGTCGGTCTGCCGGCGCGCCATCTGGAGCTGGAGATCACCGAGAGCGTCTTGATGCAGGACGCCCAGCAGGCCGTCACCACGCTCGAGGCGCTGCGTGCCGACGGCATCAGCCTGACCATCGACGATTTCGGCACCGGCTACTCATCGCTGGTCTACCTGAAGGACCTCGCGGTCAATCGCTTGAAGATCGACCGGGAGTTCGTGCGGGAGATCGATCAGGACGAACGCAACGCGGCGATCGCCGCGGCGATCATCGAACTGGGGCGCAGCCTGGGCCTGGACATCGTGGCCGAAGGCGTCGAAACCGCCGCGCAGGCGGCGGTGCTACGGCGCCTGCGTTGCCCCATGGCGCAGGGGTTCTATTTCTCGCGTCCGCTGGCCCGCGATGCGATTCAGCTCAAGCTCGCCGATGCCGCGGGCCGCTGAGCTGAGCGGCGTAGGCGTCGCCGCCGAGCGCTCGATATAGGACTTGACCGTTGCCGCCGAGCCGTGCAATGTTGATTTGTTAACAATGACACCAACGAGCCGGGCGGCGACCCGGTCGTTTTGTCTCAGGTTTGGCGAAGGAGTTGGGAGGCCCGACATGTCGCTCGGCCAGAGAATTCACGACTTCTTGCAGCGAACGCGCGCGCTGATGAAGGGCGGCGGTGAGCAAGCGGTTCAGAAGCAGGTCGCCCAGGGCAAATTGACGGCGCGCGACCGCGTGGCGCGGATCTGCGACGCCGACTCGTTCCATGAGTACGACCTCTTCGTGGAGCATAGTTGCCGCGATTTCGGCATGGACGGCAAATCCCTGCCGGGCGACGGTGTTGTGGCCGGCACCGGAACTGTGCAGGGTTTCCCCGTCTGTATCTTCGCCCAGGATTTCACGGTGGCGGGTGGTTCGTTGGGCCTCGCGCACGCGCGCAAAATCACCAAGATCATGGACCACGCGATGAAGATGGGCGTGCCGTTGATCGGCATCAACGACTCCGGCGGCGCCCGCATCCAAGAAGGCGTCAATTCGCTCGCGGGCTACGGCGAGATCTTCTACCGCAACACCCTGGCCTCGGGGGTGATCCCCCAGATTTCCGTGATTCTGGGCCCGTGCGCTGGCGGTGCGGTCTACAGTCCCGCGCTGACTGACTTCGTCTTCGTGGTTGATCGGATCAGCAAGATGTTCATCACCGGGCCGGAGGTGATCAAGACCGTGCTCGGCGAGGAGATCTCCATGGAGGACCTGGGCGGCGCCCGCGTTCAGGCCGAGATCTCAGGCAACGCCCACTTCTACGCTGCCAGCGAGGAGGAATGCTTCGAGCAGATCAAGCGCCTGGTGACGTTCATTCCGTGGAACAACCGCAAGACCAGCGATCCATTCCCGCCGCGGCCGCCGCGGCCCGGCAAACACATCGAGTCGATCGTCCCGGACGATCCCCGCAAGCCCTACGACATCCGCGATGTCGTGCGCGCCGTGTGCGACGACAGCGATTTCTTCGAGATTCAGGAGCTCTGGGCGCGCAACATCGTGATCGGGTTCGCCCGACTGGACGGCCGCACCGTCGGCGTCGTCGGCAACCAGCCAGCCTATCTGGCCGGGGTGCTCGACGTGGACGCCTCGGACAAGGCGGCCCGTTTCATTCGCTTCTGCGACGCGTTCAATATTCCGCTGCTGAGCTTCGTGGACCTGCCGGGCTATCTGCCGGGCGTCGACCAGGAACACGCCGGTGTGATCCGCCACGGCGCCAAGATTCTCTATGCGTACAGCGAAGCCACCGTGGCGAAGATCACGGTGATCATTCGCAAGGCCTACGGCGGCGGCTACATCGCCATGTGCTCACGCCATCTCGGCGCCGATTTCGTCTTCGCCTGGCCGTGCGCCGAGATCGCCGTGATGGGACCCGAGGGCGCCGCGAACATCATCTTCCGCAAGGAGATCACCGGCGCGGCCGACCCCGACGCGATGCGCCAGGAGAAAATCAAGGAATATCAGGACAAGTTCGCCAATCCGTTCATCGCGGCGCGCGACGGTCATATCGACGCCGTGATCCAGCCCGAGCAGACGCGCGATTTCTTGTTGCACGCGATCCGGGTTTCCGAACGCAAGACCGAGCAGCGTCCCGCACGCAAGCACGGGATTCCGCCGTTCTAGCCCAGATTATTCGTGAAGGTCCGGCGCGGACAAATCCGGCGCCCGTGGCCGGCGGACCGCAGAACTGGAGTGACCATGCAACCCACCCGGCAACCTGACGGCGACGAGCCGCTGGTCCCCTTCATCGTCGACGACACATTGTACGAAACGCGTCTGACCCGCAAAGCACGCGAGCGCCGGCTATGGGCGCGTCCGAACCACAAACACATCAAGACCCAGATTCCCGGTCTGATCGTGAGCGTGCTGGTGCGCCCCGGCCAGCAGGTGCGCCGCGGCCAGGGTGTGATTGTGCTCGAAGCGATGAAGATGCGCAATGAGCTGCAATCACCCTATGACGGCACCGTCAAGCAGGTGCTGGTCGCCGCCGGCCAGACGGTTCCGAAGGACACGATCCTGATCGAACTCGCATAACCTGCCGCGCGCCGCGCCGGTCCTTCATGAATTATCCGGGTTAGTCCGCGTACTTCACGCTGCAACCGTAGGGCCGCGTTTCGGCCACGGCGACCGGCTCGCCTGCCGCCAGGGCGGCCAGGGCGTCGGCCACATGGTTTGTTTTACCTAGTTGCATCGCCGAACGGTCGTCGTCGATCGCTCCGTTGTAGACCACTGTGCCGTCCGGGGTGATCACGAACATGTGCGGCGACGTTTTGGCGCCGTAGAGTTTGCCGACCTGGCCCGCCGCATCCAGCAGGATCGGGAAGGTCATCGCGAACTCTTCGTGGGCCTTCTGGTTGCGCTCCAGGCCGTGGCCTTGCAGGCCGGGCGCGCCCGAGTTGATCGCCAACCAGACGAGACCGAGGTCGCCGAAGCGGGCGAACGTCTCGTCCATGGTGCGGTGGTGCTTGTGGTGCTTGACGATGAACGGACAGTCGGGATTGAACCACTCCAGAACGACGGTCTTGCCCTGCGCGAGGTAGGCGCTGAGCGTGTGGTCCTGGCCGTTGATGTCGGTCAGCGTGAAATCGGGGGCCTTGGCACCCGGCGTAATGGCCAGCGCCGGGACGGCGGCGAGCACGACCGCCAGAACGGCGAGGCGGATGGTCAACGTCGCGGGATACTGCATTGGTTCAAACCTCCTGGGGTGGTGACGGTCGCGTTCACGGCAGCACGACCGTTCCGGTCAGCTGCCGCGCGCTCGGGTAGTGGATGGACAACAAGCCTTGCAGCGGGTTGCCGGCCGCAGGGCCGGGTCGCAAACGCAGCGTGAGGATCGGGCCTTCGCGGTCTCCGTCGCGGATGAGATCCACCAACGTCGGTCCCGATTCGGCCGGGATGAACACGAGCCGGCTCGCTCCGGGTGCGGTCACGCGGATCACTGCCGCCTCGCGCTCGATCGTGACCGTCCCGGCCGGCAACGCGACCGGCAGGGCGCGGCGGGCTTGGCTCCACAGCTCGACGGCCCGCGGATCGGAGGCGCCGCCGGCCACCGGCACCGTCAAGACGACCTGTCCAGGCACGCACAGCTCACGGCAGGCGAGCCAGGCGAGACGCGCGGTGATGGTCTGGCCAGCCACGGATGGACGGCCGCCGGTGTGCAGGGTCTGCAGGAGCAGCAGCTCGCTCGAGTAGATGTGATCGAGGATGTCCCCGGGCAGGACTTTACGCACCGGCGCCGGGAACTGTAACGGGCCGGCGGTCCAGCCGGCCGGCAGATCGAGTTCGACCGAGGGCGGAAATCCCGTGTCGTTGCGATAGGGAGCGTAGAGATACCACCGATCGTCCGGCTCGAAGCGCCAGACCAGGTTCACGCTGTCCGGTGTGACCGCGGCCAGGTGGACCGTGGCGCGGACGTGGCACGGCGGCGTCGTCGTCGCCGGCAACGCCGCCGCCGGCGACGCCGCGTGCGCGGACCAGAGCGAAGCGCTCAGAGCAACGAGAAGGACGGTGGCTGTAAATCCGACTTTCATAGTATACATTATAATCCGAAACCGGACCGCCGCCACCGGCGACTTCCAGATTGGCGGCCTTATCTGTGACGTAACGGCCGATCTGGCCGGTTTTAAGGAGATCATTATCCTGTGGTCGTTAGCCGGCCCGCGTCGGAATGAAAAGGAGGAATCATGCGTTGGACGCTGCGCCTGGGCGCGTACCGCGGCATCGACGTCTACTTGCACGCGACGTTCCTGCTGCTGTTGGGTTTTCTGGCCGTGAGCTACTGGCTCGCGAGCCGCTCGTTCGCGTCGGTGTTCATGGGCGTGGGGTTCTTCCTGCTGTTGTTTGCGAGCGTGCTCCTGCACGAATTCGGTCACGCACTGACGGCCGCCCGCTACGGGATCAAGACGCGCGATATCGTGCTCTACCCGATCGGCGGTGTGGCGCGTCTCGAACGCATGCCCGAGGATCCGCGGCAGGAATTGGTGGTCGCCTTGGCCGGTCCGGCGGTGAACGTCGTGATCGCGCTCGGGCTACTGCTCTGGCTGAACCTGGCCGGCATACTCGAGCCGCTGCGGGGGATGGACTGGACCCGCGGGCCCTTGCTGGAGCGCCTGGCCGTGGTCAACATCTTCCTTGTGCTGTTCAACCTGATCCCGGCGTTTCCGATGGACGGCGGCCGTGTGTTGCGCGCGCTGCTGGCCATGCGCCTCGAATACACCCGGGCCACGCAGATCGCGGCCGGCATCGGCCAGGCGCTGGCGTTGGTCTTCGGCCTGGTGGGATTGTTCTGGAATCCGTTCCTTTTGTTCATCGCCTTCTTCGTGTGGATCGGCGCGGCGCAGGAGGCCAGCCTGGTGCAGATGAAGAGCGCCCTGGGCGGCATACCGCTGCGCCGCGTCATGCTGACCGATTTCGAGGTGCTTGCCGCCGACGACCAGCTCATCCGCGCGGTGCAACTCACCTTGGCCGGCAGCCAGAAAGACTTTCCCGTGGTCGAAGACGGCCGGCTCGTGGGGGTGTTGCGGCAGGACGACATGCTGCGCGGCCTGCACGAACGGGGACCCGGCTCGCGCGTTGTCGAGAGCATGCAGCGCGAATTCCAGACGGCGGTGCTGGGGGAGATGGTCGAGACGGTCTTACAGCGGCTGGGCGAGTGTCGTTGCCGCACCTTGCCTGTGCTCGACGGGCGCGACCAACTCGTGGGCATGGTCACCATGGAGAACATCGGCGAGTTCATGCGCATCGAGGCGGCGCTCAGGCGGTGAGGGGCATGGGTCAGACCAGGTCGACGATGCTCCCGAAATCCGCGTCGAAGAGCCGTTTGTAGATCCGGCTGGCGAAGCCGTCGGTCATGCCCGCCAGGTAATCGCACAGGATCCGCGCGCGGCCGGCCTCGTCGAGTTCGGGCCGGCGGATTTCCGCCTCGAAGTCGGCCGACAAGAGGTGCAGCCGCGGACCGCCCGCCGCCAGATAGTGGGCGCTGAGAGTCTCGAAGAGCCGCGTCAGCATGAAGCCGCCCTTGTGCTCGAGCTGGCAGACTTGCGGGGAGCGGAACACCAGGTCGGTGGCGATCCGGGCGAAGAGCTGCTGTTCGCGCCGGGCATCCACGGCGACCGTGATGCCGAAGCGCCAGCGGTTGGAGAGGTCGGCCAGGAAATTGTCGCGCTCGACCAGGCGCACGCTCTCGACGAGGCGCCCGATGCGGCGGTTCATGGCCCGCTCGACATCGCCGTGGCGCAGCGCGTCGCGTAGGTAGCCGACCGCTTCGCGGTCCTCGGGCGCGGCGTTGGCCTCGGCCCAGCGCTCGACGCCGCCGAGGGTGACGAAGCCCGCGTGCACGCCGTCGACGATGTCGTTGAGCGAATAGGCGGTGTCATCGGCCCAGTCCATGATCTGGCATTCGAGGCTGCGGAACTGGTTGCGCGGCGCGCCGGGTGCGAGGTCGGCGGGCCACGGGCGGCCGGCGCAGACGAAGTCGACGAACGGCTGTTGGTCGGCGTAGAGGAAGTGTTTGCGCTGAGCGGGGACCTCGCCCCAGAGCGTCTTGTACTTCATCACCGCGTCGACCAGGGCGCGCGTCGGATTCAGACCGCGGCGCCGGCCGCCGCTGGTGAAAATGGTCTGACCGATCAGGCGCAAGGTCTGAGCGTTGCCTTCGAAGCCGCCGAACGGCTGCATCAGCCGGTGCAGTGTGCCTTCGCCCGCGTGGCCGAAGGGCGGGTGGCCGATATCGTGCGCCAAGGCGGCGGCCTCGCAGAGATCGGGGTCGATCTGGCAGCCGGGCGACAATTGCGGCGCGCTGTGATTGAGGAAGTGGCCGATCGAGCTGGCGATCTGGGCGACTTCGATACTGTGCGTCAAGCGCGTGCGGTAGAAGTCGTACTCGCCCGAGAGAAACACCTGGGTCTTGCCCTGCAGGCGGCGGAACGCGGCGTTGTGGATCAAGCGGTCGCGGTTGCGGCGGAAAGACGTCCGGTAGTCCTGCGCGGCGGGCTCGGACTGTTCGGTGTCGAATTCGCTATAGAACGCGTTGTGAAGCCTGTCGGCCATGGCGCGGGCGGTCCCGGGTCTCAGGCCAGCGCGCGCTGCCGCATGGCTTCATAGAGGATCACCGCGGCGGCTGTCGCGACGTTCAACGAATCGCCGTGGCCGCGCATGGGAATGCGCACCGCCTGGCAGCCCTCGTCCTTGAGCCAGGCTTCGCTCAGACCGTTGTGCTCACAGCCGAGGACCACCGCGAGCGGACCCGTCAGGTCGGCCCGCGTGTAGGTGACGGCGGCGTCGGGCGTGGTCGCCAGGACCTTCAAACCGCGTTCGTGCAGGAAATCGCGCGCCTCGCCGATTTGGCAGTGCACCGCCGGCACGGTGAAGAAGGCGCCGCGGCTGGCGCGCAGGACGTTGGGGTTGAAGAGGTCTGTGCCTTCGCCGGTGACGAGCACCGCGTCGGCGCCCACGCCGTCGGCGATGCGCAACGCGGCGCCGAGATTGCCGGGCTTCTCGACGTTCTCCAGCACCACGAGCAGCGGATTCTCCCGCAGCACGAGGTCTTCGAGCGAGCGCTTCTGCTGAGGCGCTATCGCCAGGAGGCCGTCGGGCTGGTCGCGATAGGCGGCCTTGCGCAACAGATCCGGTCCGAGTTCCACCAGCTTGAGGCTGGTCTGGCCCGCCCGCAGGGCCGCGCGTAGGTCCTCCAGCAGTTCCTTCGCAGCCGGGGTCATCAACTCGTTGCAGTAGTAGACGGCGTGCAGGGGATAGCCGGCCTCCCAGGCGCGGCGCAAGACGAGCGGTTCCTCGATGACCGTCAGCCCTTCCTGGTCGCGGGCGCGGCGCTGGCGCAGGCGCACCAGAGCTTTGACCTGGGGATTTTGAGGGCTCGACAGCTTCTCGGCGTTGGCAGCGGTGTTGCCGTTGTTGAAGCTGCCTTTGCGCCGCCGCGAACCGCTGCCGCGATTGCTCGGCTTGCCGCCTCGCCGCCCCGAGCGTCCGCCGCGTGCGGCCGGACGTTCGCCGCCGGGTTCGATGGGGTCGAGGATGCCCGGCTCGAGGCCAGCGGAGAGGTCCAGATCCTTATCGAAGGGGCGCGCAGCCATTCAATCCTCCTCGCAGAGTGTGCGAACCGCGGCCGGCAAGGCGACCACCCGCCGCTCGCGGTAGTCGAAGCAGGCCATGCCGGTTTCGGCGACGGCGATCAGCGCTCGATCGCCGTGGCGGGTGATCCGATAGAAGAAGCGGAAGCCCGTTCGGGCTGCTTCGCCCCAGGCGACCTCGATCGTGAGCTGGTCGCCGGCGAAGCATTCGCCGCGGAACTGAACCGCGGCATCGGTCATGATCAGGCCCGCACCGGCGCAATCCATCTCGCGCCAGCCATGGGAGGCCAGGCAAGCGACGCGCGCTTCATGGAGCAGGGCAAGGTAACGGTCGTTGCCGAGATGACCACCATAATTGATGTCGGTGATCCGGACGGCAAGCCGGATATGGAAAGGGTAAGCTGAACGGGGGGTCAATTGCAAGCGCGGCATGCGAACCTCTGCATGTTTTTTTTCATACAGGCGGCACGCTCGCGGGGGCGAAGCGTGGTCGCCGCGAGACCGCGTCACTGCGGGCGCGCGGTCAAACCGCTGTGAGCATGCCAGCCAGGCAGGCGGTCAGCCAGGAGGCGAACGCGCCCGCGAACATCGCCTTCAGACCGAGCCGGGCCAGGTCGCCGCGGCGCTCCGGGGCCATGGCGCCAATGCCGCCGATCTGGATGGCCAGACTCGAAAAATTCGCAAAACCGCAGAGCGCGTAGGTGCCGATCACCACGCTGCGCGGCGAAAGCTCACCGGCGTGGCCGGCGCGGACCAGCTCGAGATAACCGACGAACTCGTTGATCGCCAGCTTGGTCCCGAGCAGGTTGCCGAACGCGCGGGCTTCTTCCCAGGGGACGCCCATGGTCCAGGCCAGCGGACAGAACACCCAACCAAAGATCTCCTGCAGCGAGAGGCCGACCCACCCCAGCGCGAAGTTGACCATCGCCACCAGCGCGATGAAGGCGATCAGCATGCCGCCCACATTCAACGCCAGCTTGACGCCGTCGGCGGCGCCGGCGGCGGCGGCCTCGATGACGTTGACGTGCCGGCGGTCGATCTGCAGGCGCGCGCCCTCGGCCGTGGCCGAGGTCTCGGTCTCCGGCAACATGATCTTGGCCATGACGAGCGCCGCCGGCGCGGACATGACGCTGGCCGTGAGCAGGTGGCCGGCGTCGATGCCGAAGCGCACATAGGCGGCCATCACGCTGCCGGCGACCGTCGCGAATCCGCCCACCATCACGGCCATCAGCTCGCTCGCGGTCATCCCGGCCAGGTAGGGACGCACCACCACCGGCGCCTCGGTCTGGCCGACGAAGATGTTGGCCGCCACGCACAACGTCTCGCTGCCGCTGGTGCGCATGGTCTTGCGCATGATCCAGGCGGCGGCCGCAATCAGGCGCTGCATGACGCCGAGGTGGTAGAGAATCGCCATCAGGCTGCAGAAAAAGATGATGATCGGCAGCACGTGGATCGCGAAGACGATGCCCAGGGCTACCGGTTCGCCGCTAACGGGGTCCAGGCCCTGCCACCAGTTCGCGCCCTGCGCGAGGTTCTCGATGTACTGCGGACCGGTGCGAAACAGCGGTCCGAACACGAATTCGGCGCCGGGATCGGTGAACGCGAGCAACTGCGTGACCGCGCCGCGCAGCCAGCCGAAGCAGGCCCGTCCGCCGGCGGTCCGCAGAAGCAACAAAGCCAGCGCGATCTGCAGGCCGAGGCCCCAGAGCACCGTGCGCACGGGGAAGCGGCGGCGCTGGCTGCTGAGCGCCCAGGCCGCGCCCAGCAACACGCCGATGCCCAGCAGCGGAACGAGGTTGACCACCAAGGACTCTCCTCGACGGTTACGGGCAGCCCTCGACCTCGTGCAGGCTGGTCAGGCGGCCGAGGCGGGCCAGCGTTTCCTGCTTCGTGGGGCCGGTAGCTTCCTCGTAGCTGCCGTCGCGCCGCGCGCGGGCGATCCAGGTCAGGCCCCACTCGACGGTCCAGCGTTGGTCGTGCATGCGCTGCAGGTGGGCTTCCGCGCCGTCACAACCGCCGCTCATCAGCGTGATGATCGTCTGCAGGGTGGTGCTCAGGACGTTCAGATCGTCCGCCGACATCTCCAGGCAGTCGGGCAGGGCGACCTCGATGGTGCGTGAGTGGGACATCGCGCGGACCGTCCTTTCGCGGCGGGGGCGGCGCCGAGCGCCGCCACCCCCGGCGAGCCTATTTCCCGTACATTTCCGTGATCTCCCGCTTACCCTTGCCCAGGATCCCGTACTTGCCGGCAACCTTACGGAAGGCCGCCAGACCCTTGTCGAGATGGGCCTGGGTGTGGGCGGCGGAGAGCTGCGTGCGGATGCGCGCGGCGCCCTGCGGCACGACCGGGAAGAAGAAGCCGACCACGTAGATGCCTTCGGCGAAGAGATCGCGCGCCATGTCCTGCGCCAGCTTGGCGTTGTAGAGCATGACCGGCACGATGGGACTCTCGCCCTGTTTGAGGTCCAGGCCCATCTCCGTCAGGCCCCGGCGCCAGTAGTTCGTGTTCGCTTCGAGGCGGTCGCGGCGCTCGGTGCTGGCGAAGACGAGGTCGAGCACTTTGAGCGTGCCGGCGACGATCATCGGCGCCACCGTGTTCGAGAACAGGTACGGGCGCGCGCGCTGGCGGCACATCTCGACCAGCTCGCGCCGGCCGCTGACGCAGCCGCCGGAGGCGCCGCCCAGGCCTTTGCCCATGGTGGTGGTGATGACGTCGATCTTGCCCATCACGCCGCAGTGCTCGTGGGTGCCGCGGCCGGTCTTGCCGATGAAGCCGGAGGCGTGCGAGTCGTCCAGAAAGACCATCGCGTTGTATTCTTCGGCCAGGGCCACGATCTCGTCGAGCTTGGCGAGGTCGCCGTCCATGGAGAAGACACCGTCGGTGATGATCATGCGGATGCGCTTGTCCTGGTGCTCGATCAGCTTGTCGCGCAGATGCCCCATGTCGGAGTGCTTGTAGGTGTCGCGCATCGCCTTGCACAGGCGCATGCCGTCGACGATCGAGGCATGCACGAGGCGGTCGGCGATCATCACGTCCTCTTCGCCCAGGATGGCCTCGAAGCAGCCGGCGTTGGCGTCCATGCAGGACGGGAACAGGAGCGTGTCCTCGGTCCCGAGGAATTCCGTGAGCCGTTTTTCGAGCTTGCGGTGGATGTCCTGAGTGCCGCAGATGAAGCGGACCGAGGACAGACCGTAGCCGTGCGTCTCGAGGCCCCGGCGGGCGGCGGCGACCACGTCGGGGTGGCTCGACAGGCCGAGGTAGTTGTTGGCGCAGAAATTGATCACCGGGCGCCCGTCGGCGCCCGCCGGAAACTCGACCTCGATGTCGGCGCCCTGCGGGCCGAGGATGTAGCGTTCCTCCTTGAACAGGCCGGCGGTGCGCAGGCCGGCCAGCTCGTCCTGGTACGCTTGGCGAATAGTGGTCGAAAATGCCATGTCGTCCCCTTGCCGCCTGCGGTCAGGCTTTGACGAACCGCTCCACGAGAGCGGCAATACTGTTGACGGTGTCGAAGGCCTCGGGCGTGGCGTCGGCGTCCGGGATCTGGATGTTGTACTTCTTCTCCAGGAATCGCTTCAAGGAGACCATGGAGAAGGAGTCGACAATGCCGCCCGAGATCAATTCGGTGTTGTAGGTGATCTCGGTGTCGTCGTCTTCCTCGAGGTATTCGCGGATCACGTAGTCCAGGATCATCTGCTTGTCGATCGGCATGGGTTTCTCCCTGTTAGGGTGGCGGTCCTTCATGAATAATCCGGGCCAGGCGTCAATCGTTCATCAAGGTCGACAAGTCGCCCACAGGTTCGCCGAACTCTTGGGCGCGCAGAATGCGGCGGATGATCTTGCCGCTGCGGGTCTTGGGCAGGCTGTCGACGAACGCGATGACCTGCGGCATCGCCAGCGGCGACAGCTTCTTGCGGATGAAGTTCATGATCTCCAGCTCGAGGTCGTCGTTCGGCTCGTATCCCGGCTTGAGCGCCACGAAAGCCTTGACCACTTCCATGTTGACCTTGTCGGGCGTGGCGACGGCGGCCGATTCGGCGACCGCGGGATGCTCCAGCAAGGCCGACTCGATCTCGAACGGGCCCACGAGGTGGCCGCCGGTGTTGATCACGTCGTCGTCGCGGCCGACGAACCAGAAGTAGCCGTCGGGGTCGATGCTGGCGCGGTCGCCGCACAGGTACCAGCCGCCGGCGAACTTGGCCGCGTAGCCCTGGGGATTGTTCCAGTAGCCGCGGATCTGCGAGGGCCAGCCGGGCTTGAGCGCGATCACGCCGACCTGGCCGGCGGCGTTGCGCGGCTCGCCGGACTTCGGATCGACCACCGCGGCGGTGATGCCGGGGAACGGGCGGCCCATCGAGCCGGGCTTGACCTTCATGCCGGGGAAGTTCGTGATCACGATGCAGCCGGTTTCGGTCTGCCAGAACGTGTCGTGGAACGGCTTGCCGAAAACCTTCTCCGACCAGATCACGGCCTCGGCATTCAGCGGTTCGCCGACGCTGCACAGATGGCGCAGATTCGACAGATCGAACCGGCGAACCAACTCGTCGCCCTCGCGCATCAAGAGGCGGATGGCGGTGGGCGCCGAGTACCAGACGGTCACCTTGCGCTTGGCCATGAAGGCATACCAGTTCTCGGCGTTGAAGCCGGCGTCCAGGACCACCTGGGTGACACCGTTGGACCAGGGGCCGATGATGCCGTAGGAAGTGCCGGTCACCCAGCCGGGGTCGGCGTTGCACCAGTAGATGTCGTCGGGGCGCAGGTCGAGGACCCACTTGGCGGTCAAGTACTGCGACACCAGCGAGTAGTGCACGTGCTGAGCGCCCTTGGGTTGGCCGGTGGTTCCGGAGGTGTAGTGCAGGACGGACGGCGTTTCGGCGGTGGAGGGAAAGACCTGGAAATTCGCCGGCGGCGGCAAGCTGTCCAGGGCGAGCGGGGTCTCGAGTTCCTTGAGCGCGGCGTCTTCGGCGTCGACCACGACGATCTTGCGCAGCGACGGCAACCGGTCGCGGATGCGCCGCACCTTGCGTACGTGCTTCATCTGCGTGACGACGGCGGCGGTGCCGGCGTTGTCGAGGCGGGTCCAGAGCGAGTCCTCGCCGAAGGCCGAGAACAGAGGCTGCACGATGCCGCCCATCTTGAGCACGCCCAGAAAGCCGATGTACAGCTCGGGCAGGCGGTCCATGAACAGGCAGATGCGTTCGCCCGGCTGCAGTCCCTGGTCGAGCAGAAAGGCGGCAAAGGCGTCGGAGCGGACGCGCAGGTCGTCGAAGTTGTAGGTGCGGCTGCGGCCGGTGTTGTCCTCCCAGATCAGGGCGGGCTTGGCGGCGTGGCCGAGCTGGCAGATCCGGTCGCTGCAATACCAGCCGATGTTGATCTTTGCGCCTGGTGCGTAGCCAAGTTCCTGCTCGGCCAGCGACCAGTCGAAGTTCCGCCGTCTCTCGTCGTATGTGGGCGTGGGATGCATCCTCAGCCTCCGTCGTTGGTTGATCAAGCCAGGAGCAGGGCGCTGGCCATCGCATAGCAGCGGCAGCGCGCGTGGGAGACCAGAATCCGGCGGACGCCCAACTGCGCCGCCAGGTCGCCGAGGCGGCCGCGCAGGTTGACCCGAGGCCGGCCACGCACGGTCAACACCTCGATGTCGCGCCAAAACAAACCTTGCCCGCCCGCCGCGGCGAGCGCCTTGACGACCGCTTCCTTCGCGGCGAAGCAGGCCGCCAACATGCCCGCGGGTTCGCGGCCAGCGAACCCCGCCGCGATCTCGGCCGGTGTGAACATGGCGGTCAGGACATCGCGATCCGGCGCGGCCAGCGCCCGCGCCAGGCGGTCGATCGCGCACAGGTCGGTCCCGAAGCCGAGGAGCGGACCGCGCGTGCCGGAGTCGGAGCGGATCATGAAGGACGGATATCGGTTTGTTTGCAACGAGATATCCTCACGGCTCGACCCCGACAAGCAGGCTAGAATATGGCACTCGCGCGAGTCAAGGTCAATGCGCCGGCCGGCTGGCCGGCCGCCGTTGACACGGGCGGCCGCCCCGGATACTTTTCGCCCATGCCGCACCGCATTCCACACCCGCTGCCGCCGGTGATCATCGGTGTCGCCGGAGGCTCCGGCTCCGGCAAGACGACCGTGGCCGAGCGTGTGCGGGAAGCGGCGCCGGGCCGCACCGTGGCGATCCTGCACCACGATTCCTATTACCGGGACAATTCGCATGTTCCGCCCGCGGATCGCGCCCGCATCAACTACGATCACCCCCAGGCGTTTGAAACCGAGCTGCTGATCCGGGATCTGGCCGCGTTGCGTGCCGGCGAGGCGGTCGCGGTACCGGTCTACGACTACGCTACGCACAGCCGCACCGGGGTGACGCGCCGCGTCGAGCCGGCGGACATCGTGTTCGTCGAGGGCATCCTGGTGCTGGAGAACGCGGAGCTGCGCAGCCTGATGGACATCCGTCTGTTCGTCGACGTGGACGCCGACGAGCGGCTGTTGCGCCGTCTGGAGCGAGACATCCAGGAGCGGGGGCGGAGCCTGGACTCGGTGATGCGCCAGTACCGGCAGGTGGTCCGGCCCATGCACCTGCAATTCTGCGAGCCCAGCAAGCGGCACGCGCACCTGATCATCCCGGAGGGCGGCCACAACCAGGTGGCCATCGATTTGATCACGAGCAAGATCGCTGAGATTTTGCGCCAGCGGCGCCGCTGGAGCGAGGCGGCCGCCGGCGTGGTCGAGCCAGTGAACGGAGAGACGACGTGACCTACGACGACCAGGACATCCTGCGCCGCCAGCCGAATCTCGACCGGGTGCTCATCGGGTCGCAGGAAATCGGCCTGCGTATTCGCCAGCTCGGCGTCGAGATCAGCCGCGACTACGCCGGCACCGTGCCCATCCTGGTGTGTGTGCTCAAGGGCGCGTTCGTCTTCCTGGCCGATCTCTCCCGCTGCATTTCCATCCCGCACGCGGTCGATTTCATGGCGGTCTCGAGCTATGAGGGCGGCACCCAGTCGACGGGCGTGGTCAAGATCGAGAAGGACCTCGTCGCGAGTATCACCGGCCGCGACGTGATTCTGGTCGAGGACATCGTCGACAGCGGCCTGACGCTCAATCATCTCGTGGACCTGCTGCGGACGCGAGCGCCCCGCAGCCTGCGGATCTGCACGTTGCTCGACAAGGTCGCCGCCCGCGTCCAGCCGATCGCAGTCGACTACCGCGGCTTCGAGATACCCAAGGAATTCGTGGTCGGCTTCGGCCTGGACTACGAGGAACAGTACCGCAATCTGCCGTTCATCGGGGTGCTCAAACCGTGACGGCGGCGCCGGCAGGAAGGCAAGACGCATGCAGAACAGCGAAGACCTGACCCCGGCCGGCGGCGGTCTTTCAGATGCCTTGACGTTTGACGACGTGCTGTTGGTGCCGGCCTACAGCGACGTGGTGCCGGCGCAGATCGACACGTCGACGCGCCTGACCGCGAGCATCACGCTGAACATCCCCTTTCTGTCCGCGGCCATGGACACCGTGACCGAAGCCGAGATGGCGATCGCCATGGCGCGCGCGGGCGGCATCGGTGTCGTACACAAGAATCTCAAACCCCGCGCGCAGGCCGCCGAAGTCGAGCGGGTCAAGCGCAGCGAATCGGGCATGATCACCCGGCCGATCACCATGGGACCGGACGAGACCATAGAAGCGGCGATGAGCCTGATGGACCACTACAAGATTTCCGGCGTGCCGATCACCGTCGGCGAGAAGCTGGTGGGCATCCTGACCAACCGCGATCTGCGCTTCGTCAAGGACACCAGCCGGCCCGTGCACGAGGTGATGACCAGCCGCAACCTGATCACCGTGCCGGAAGGGACCACGCTCGAGCAGGCGGCCGAGAAGCTGCACCAGCACCGGATCGAGAAGCTGCTGGTGGTCAACGACGCCGGTGAACTGCGCGGCCTGATCACCGTCAAGGACATCCAGAAGAAGCTGGACTACCCGCTGGCCAGCAAGGATCCCCTGGGCCGGTTGCGGGTCGCCGCGGCCGTGGGCGTGGGGTCGGATCTGCTGCTGCGGACCGAGCTGCTCGTCGAGGCCGGGGTCGACCTGATCTGCGTCGACACGGCGCACGGCCACACGAAGAACGTCATCGACACCGTGCGCGAACTGAAGCGCAAGTACCCGAGCCAGCAGATCCTGGCGGGCAACATCGCCACCGCCGAGGCGGCGCGCGCGCTGATCGACGCGGGCGCTGACGCGTTGAAGGTGGGCATCGGCCCCGGTTCGATCTGCACCACGCGGGTGGTGGCTGGCGTCGGCGTGCCGCAGATCACCGCCATCATGAACGTGGCCGCGGTCGCCCGCCCCGCCGTCATCCCGGTGGTGGCCGACGGCGGCGTGCGCTACAGCGGCGACGCCGTCAAGGCGATCGCCGTCGGCGCCGACTGCGTGATGATGGGCGGTCTGCTCGCGGGCACCGACGAATCGCCGGGCGAGAAGGTCCTCTTCGAGGGCCGGGTCTACAAGACGTACCGGGGCATGGGCTCGCTGGCCGCCATGCAGCAGGGCAGCAAGGACCGCTACGGGCAGGCCGACGTCAGCGACGCCGAGAAACTGGTGCCCGAAGGCATCGAGGGACGCGTGCCGTACAAGGGACGCGCGCGGGATCTCCTGTTCCAGATGACGGGCGGTCTGCGCTCGGGCATGGGGTACTGCGGCTGCGCCTCGATCGCCGAGCTGCACCGCACGGCCCGCCTGGTGCGGACCACGGCGGCGGGGGTCGCCGAATCGCATCCGCACGACGTGCTGATCACCAAGGAAGCGCCGAACTACGGGATCCGGCGTTAGGCGGGGCGCGGGGCGGCGGTCGCTCGGGATGGCGACCGAACGGCGCGGCGGCCTCGCGGCGCCGGCGTGGGATCACCGGCTATCGACCGAGGGGTGTTTTCCATGGGTAGACGCGCGCCGAACCTGACCGAGTATGCCGCCCGGGCCGAGGCCGTCCTCGCGCAACTGCGCGCGCTCGGCGGCGAGGTGAGCGCGCGCAGCGCCCGCTGGATCGCTGCGGACGCGCGGCGCGAGCTCGCCTCGGACAAGGTCCAGGCGCGGCTGGCGCGGCAGACCCGGCGCCAATGACCGATGGATACTGCCGTCATCGCTGGTAAAAATAGAATTCCAAGCGGCGGGCGGCGTTACGCGTGCCGTCGCAACCACTCTCTCGTCCTGGCACTGGTTGTGGCTCTGGGGACCTCGCTCGCCTTTCAGGCGCTGCTCGTCGGGGAGTTCGGGTCGGACAGCGTGACGACGCCCGACAGCCTCGAATACATTCGACTGGCCAAGCGCATCGATGCGTTTCTCGGCGATCCGAGCGTCGGCGTGTGGGACGATCTGCGGCCGCCGTCGTACGCGTTGCTGCTCAACGCCGCGGCGAAGCTTGCCGGCGTCGAGCCCTCCGAAGCGAGCATCGAACTGCGCAACTGGGGGGGGGACGAATCCGCAAGGGCGCGCGCTCGTCAAGGCGACGATCCTGATCCAACAGGTGATCGGTCTGTTGATTCCCATCGCGCTGTTCTGGCTGGCCTATCTCGTCGTGCGGTCGCCCTGGTTGGCGTTG
>Ga0334884_1003241_pt1 | contig 18802 bp, 17 predicted proteins | sample GraSluR1_MG_7_FD_207215 | JGI IMG/M metagenome (GOLD analysis project Ga0334884, IMG submission 207215) | Sludge microbial communities from methane-producing bioreactor in Wageningen University, Netherlands - Granular Sludge_12_05 R1 | ecosystem: Engineered > Bioreactor > Anaerobic >...
GCTCACTTTCCAGCTTTTCGATGTGCTCTTCGATCTGAGCAAACTCGCGCTGTTCGTTGTAGGATAGGCCTTTGTTATCGCGTTTGGGTCGCATGATCACAGGCGCGGCTTTTTCTTCACGCTCTTCTTTCTCATAGCGTTTGACTAAAAGGTAGTCTGAGTAGTTACCAGCGAACTTGCGGAAGCGGCCATTTTCGTGGATAAAGAGATAATCCACGCAGCGATCGAGGAAGAAGCGATCGTGGGAGACTACCAACAGGCAGCCTTTGAAGGCATCGAGGTAGTCTTCCAGGATCTCCAGGGTGCGGATATCCAGATCGTTGGTGGGTTCGTCCAGGATGATGAAGTTTGCGCCAAACATCAGGGATTTGAGCAGATAGAGCCGTTTCCGTTCTCCTCCGGAGAGAGCGGAGAGCTTCATCTGCTGCATCTTGCCATCGAAGAGGAAGCGATTCAGCATCTCGGTAGCGCTCACCTTGCTGCCATCAGCGGTACGGATGGTTTCGGCATATTGAGTAATGTACTCATAGACGCTAAGCTTGGGGTCAAATGAATCCTCATCTTGCTTGTAGTAAGCGATGTGAGTATTGAGTCCCAGCTTGATGCTGCCCCGATCCGGACTTTCTTCGCCCACCAGCATGCGGAGCAGAGTGGTCTTGCCGCAACCGTTGGGGCCTAGGATGCCGATGCGCTCCAGGGGCTGAAAATTGTGATCCATATCCTCAAAAAGAGGGCCGCGGTCATAGGCCTTGCTGACCTTGTGCAGTTCCAGGATGGTGCGTCCCAGGCGATCGGTCTGAAAGGAGATGTCCAGATCCTGATGCTCGATGAGGTAGCTTTTGCTGATCAGCTCTTTCACTCTGTCCACATGATGTTTGGGCTTGGTGGCACGGGCTTTGGCTCCTCTGGCCAGCCAGGCGAGTTCCTTGCTAAGCTGGGCCTGACGGCGGGTTTCCTTGCGCGCGGAATCCTGTTGACGGATCAGTTTGCCTTTCACGTAGTCGCTGTAATTACCTTCGTAAAAGTAGATATTGCACCGTTCGATCTCCATGATGCGGTTACATATGGCATCCAGAAAATAACGGTCGTGCGTGACGAAGATGAGCGCGATTTTGAGCGAGATCAGATATTCCTGCAGCCATTCGATGGTATCAAGATCCAGATGGTTGGTAGGCTCGTCCATCACCAGCAGTTCGGGCTCTGTAGCCAGAACCTTGGCGATATCTGCCTTGCGGCGTTGGCCTCCGGACAGCAGGCGCATGGGTTTATCATAGCTGTCAATGCCAAGTTTGGTGAGCAGTGCTTTGTAAACATGATCTGCTTTCTGGAGTTTGGGATCATCGGGTAGGACATGCTGCATCACAGTGCTATCGGTGCCATAGGGGGGATCCTGCTCCAGATAGCCAATCTTGAGGTCTTTACGGGTGGTAACAGTTCCGGAATTTGGGGCCAGATTGGCGGAAAGGATCTTCAACAGAGTGGTTTTTCCGCTCCCATTTACGCCCAGTACACCGAGTTTGTCTCCGGCATGAATCCCGAAACTTGCGGCTTCGATGATTGGCCTGTCACCATAGGACAGAGATACGTCTTCAAGGGTGAGGATTACGTTGTTTGCCATAAATGATGGCGTCCCTGAGGCGATTCGAACGCCTGACCTTCACCTTCGGAGGGTGCCACTCTATCCAGCTGAGCTACAGGGACGCAGGAATTGTGTTCAAGAGATTTTAGCATGCTCTTTGTGTCAACTGATTTGCTTAAATTCGCTTTTGCCGCAGAGCATTCGGGCTGCATTGGGAGCGTTTTTTCTGGCAATCCCGGCGATCGCGTCCGAGATTTCACGGATCTCCCATTGAGCGTGAGAATCGCTCCGAAGTCTGACAAAATGATATATCTCGCGAAGGTTCATTTTAGCATATACTTTTACAGGAGTGGCATTTAAGGATAGATAACCCCGCAGATGCTGCACTGAGGATGGGACACTATCCGCGAGCGCGATGCCATCTCGCATCAGTTCTTCCCAGATCTGCTCGCGTCCAATGGCGCGGATGACAGGTGGCAGCACGGCAATCCCGGGACTTCCGGCTTTTTTGATCAAGGTGCACTGACGATGGCGTTTGAACTGAGCCCAGCAGCATTCGCTCATACTGATTTCAAATTCAAATTCTGCCACTTCAAAGCAGCGAGGCAGCTTGTGCCAGCTTTTTAGCCCTTTGAACATCTGTCGCCACAGCTGTTCTTTGGCGATTTTTGGGATTGAGTATGTGGTATCCAGAGTGTCCTTCCAGCCCAGTTCACCATGACTGTAGATGGCTGTGGCCAGGATGCGGTCATCAGCGTTTTTGGGCGTGGAGATTACATTGACCTTGTTTTCCAGATCAAGCGCTGCGAGCCAGGGTAGTTCCTGTTGCAAAAATCCGCTAAAGCCCACGGCATCAGGGTTCACTGTGCCGGTATAGCCATCTGGTTCAAAGTAACGGAGCAAAGAGGGACTGATCTTGGAGACTTCCGCATAGAGCAAATCCTTGAGCTCCAGCGCTTCCGCGATGGGGGAGATGGCCAATCTGCGTAAGAGCGCTTCGATGTTGCGCGCGTTGATGGTGATGCCCATCTGCGTTTTCGTGGCTAGAGGTAGGATGTAACGGGCGTCTTCTTTGGCCATGCATTCGATGTCTTTGGCTTTTAATGATTTGTGGGTCTTTTTATAATGATCGGTTAATAGCTTGCAGCAGGTCTCGTATTCGGCAAATAGAGACTTCATATAAGCCTTATACATTTTCTTCAGCTTGGGTCTGCGGTTAAGTTCTGTTGGAATAATGTAATCTGTGCCGAAGGTCACATAGCGTTGCGATTTTTCGGTGAAAGATACCAGGCGACTGCGCTGGATGGTTTCTGTGAGATAGCGGGAAACGCCGATCAAGTCCAGATTGAACACCGCGTGTTCAGCTACCGAGGCGTGTCCCATCTCGAAAATGATATTGGTGTTGGAGCTTCGGGCTTTATCCACTTCGGCCAGTGCTTCCCGGCGCAGTTCATCCACTTGCTTTTTACTGCGCGAGATGCGGGCATAGGCAGCAGAGATCACCTCAGGAGTGGCGGTAGCTGCATTCAGGCTATCGATCAGGCTTTTATCTATGTTATATCCGGCAACTAACAGTTTCATGTGAAATCCTTAAATCAGGGCTGTGACGCTGCTGGCACCGATGCGGTTTGCTCCGGCTTCAATCATCGATTGAGCACTGGCCTTGTCCCGGATTCCACCGCTGGCTTTCACGCCGAGCTTGGGTCCCACGACTTCCCGCATCAAGGCTATGTTTTCGGCTGTAGCTCCAGCACTGCCAAATCCGGTGGAGGTCTTGACGAACTTTGCTCCGGCTTTTTTGGCTAAAAGGCAGCTTAGGATGATTTCATCGCGCGATAAATAGCAGGTCTCCAGGATCACTTTGAGCAGCACAGAGTTTTCCAGGCATTGGATGGCTACGCTTTTGATGGTTTCCAGTGCCATTTGCCAGTCTCCGCTTCTCAGAGCTGCGATGTTTTGCACCATATCCAGTTCGTCAATCCCGGCTTCGATCACGGCTTTTGCTTCTTTTTTTACGGCTTTACGGCTATTGGCGCCAAGGGGAAAATTGATCACAGTGCAGCTCTTCACACTGTCCGTGAGCAGCTTTTTGACCAGTGGGACAAAGTGAGAATTGACGCAGACGGAAGCTGTATCATGCTCATTGGCAGTGGCGCACAGGGCTCTGATATCATCGTCGGTAGCATCTGCTTTGAGCACAGTGGCATCAATGATGGAGGCGATAGGGTCACCGGGAGTGTAGAGCTCATCGGGTTCGTCAGCCCGGCATTTGGCACAGTTCAGACAGATACTGTGAGCTCCGCCACAGCGGCAAGGCTCAGTTCCGGGAAAATACTTGCTGGCAATTTCTTGAATGCTTGTCATTGTAACTCCTTTAGGTTGCGGCTAATTGACCGCAGGCTCCACTCACTTCGGCACCGCGGCTACGACGCAGAGTGATAGCTTGATTCAAGCTCTTAGCGGAAGCCATAAAAGCTTCTATCTCAGCTTCATCCGGCTTGCGATAGGGGAACCATTGAACCGGATTGTAAGGGATGAAATTCACTTTGCAGGATAGATCTCCCACAAACTTGCGCAGCGCTTTGATATCCGTAGCGCTCATGTTTACTTCAGGGATCAGGATGTATTCAAAAGTGACGCGGAAGTTACTCTTACTCAGATAGTACGTGATGGCATTCTTTAGCGCTGCGAGGGGGTAAAGCCGATTGATCGGCATCAGTTCATCACGCACGGAGTCAATGGCTGAGTTTAGGGACACAGCCAGCTTGCATCTCACTCCGCTCTCAGCCAGAGCAGTGATGCCGGGGATGACCCCGCAGGTGGAGATCGTGGTGCGACGCGGGCTGAAGGCGAGGGCATCTTCAGCCTGGATAATGGCCAATGCTTTGAGTACATTAGGCAGGTTATCCAGCGGTTCACCCATGCCCATAAAGACGATATTGGTGAGCCTTTGCTCCGGTTTCAGGGATGCGGCAAGCATGATCTGGCCAACGATCTCGTGCGTCTCCAGGTTTCGTTTCAGCCTCATTCTACCCGTGGCACAGAAACTGCAAGCTCTGGCGCAGCCCACCTGGGATGAGACACATAGAGTGAGCTTTTTGTCGCCATCCGGGATCAAAACCATTTCGATTTTGGCTCCGTCGGCCAGGAGTAAACGGTACTTTGTGCTGCCATCAGACGCAATCTTGCTTTGGTCGATCTGGGGGAGGGCAAAACTGAAGTTCTGAGCCAGCCAGGCTTTGTAGTCCTGAGGCAGATCCGTCATCAGTAGAGGATCAGAAACATACTTTTGGTAGAGCCAGTGCATCAATTGGCGATGTCTGAAAGCGGGAAAGCCGGGGCAAATCGTGCCTTTGATTTCCGCAGAACTTAGTGTAAAAATGTTCAATTGCATGGTTCGATATCAGGCACGCTCAGCACCTGCAATTTCTTGTATTCCTCGGGGTTGAGCTCAATGATATTCTGGTCGTCAGCGGATAGGAATATCCTGCCGGCGAGCACGTCGATGCGAAAGACCATGGCACGTTTGTTCTGATATTTCACGCAGGTACCGATGATGGGATAATCCCTGCCTTCTTCCACATAGAAATCTTCCTCGAAATTAAGGCAGCAGAGCAGTCTACCGCAAGGACCTGATATCTTGGAAAGATTCCCGGCAAGGTTTTGATCCTTTGCCATTTTGATGGTCACCTGGTTGAAGCGCTTGAGAAAGCTGCTGCAACAGTATTGATTGCCGCACATGCCAAAACCGCCAAGGCGTTTGGCTTCATCCCGACCGGTGGTCTGATGCAGCTCGATTCGGGTCTTGAAGATCGTGGCCAATTCCCGCACAAACACTCTAAAATCGATTCTGCCATCGGCAGTGAAGAAGAAGGTGAGCTTGTTGCCGTCAAACTGATACACTGTTTCGATCAGCTTCATTTCAAAGGGATAGCGCAGCAGGGTATCATTAAAGGTCTTGCTAGCTTTTTCTTCCTCAAAACCTATGTTCTTCAGCTTTTCCATATCGGCATCGCCGGCCAGACGCAGTATCTTGTAAACACGGGAATTGCTGAGAATATCGTTGTCTTCCCGTGGGACTGCCATGTGCACGATCTGGGCAATATCTTCCCCTCGTTCGACTTCCACGACGATGAGGTCTTCGGGGCCGATGGGTAAGCTGTTTGGGTTCAGGTAGTAGCCCATTCGGCCACTACGGAATTCAACTTCTATGTAATCTTGCATTTAATCTCCGGAAATGGTCTGATACAGCCTGCGCTCGCTGCTGCTAAGCTCTAAGTTTCTGCGGTTCTTCACGATGGCTGCTGTATCGCAAAAGTCCTGAAAGCGGTATTTTGTCAAGGCTTGTGCTTCACCCCAGGAATAATCTGGGATGAATCCCGTGAAAAGGCCCGAGCCGTAGATATTGCAGGCACAGCCGATCACCAGGCCAGTATTGAGGGATGTGTTGATCCCGGTCTTGCTATGATCTCCGATCACAGAGCCCATAAACTTGCTACCGGAATCGATTTTACCCAGTGTCTGGTAGTTATAGTATTGCACATTTTTGTAAGTATTTTTGAGGTCGCTGTTGTTTGTGTCAGCACCCAGATTTACCCATTCACCGATGTAGGCATGCCCCAAAAAGCCATCATGCTGCTTGTTTGAATAGGCCTGAAAGATGCTGCCTTCCACTTCGCCACCCACCTTGCAGACCGGGCCGATGCTGGTGCTGCCATAGATTTTGGCAGCGATCTTGATCAGGCTCTTTTTGCCTACATATAGTGGCCCGCAGAGCACCGCTCCGGCCATCACTTTGGCACCTTCATCTATCACGATGGGGCCGTCTGAAGCGTCCAGAACCACATTCGGAGCTAAGTCCACGCCTTCCGCGATCCACACGTTATAGGGATGCAAGACGCTGACTCCGGGCTCGGTCTCAAAGAAGTTATCTTCGTCATAGAAAATGTGTTCAAAGTCCCAAGTGATCATGCGTCCGTTGTCGTGAATCAACTGCGCGATGTGTTCATACATAGGCAGGGTGCTCTGGATTCTTTCAGTCCCCGAAGGAAGCTGAAAGCCCCAATTAAGATATTCACTGGTGCGTAGAGCAAGGATAGTTTCGTGCTTGAGCAAAGCCTGATTTGGGGTCAGGGCCTTGATGGCGGTGATCGCTTCATCACTGATGATGAGGCGGGAATTGATATACAGTTTATCGCCGGCCGGAGGGTTGTTTACAATCCAATCCGGATGCCGTTCACGGTACAAATCCACTAAGCGGTCTTCAATGACCAGGCCGGAATCGCCATCGGCAAAGATATATTCCAATCTTTGGCGCAGCTTCAGGATGCCGCAACGAAGGTCTCCCACGCTGCGGGTTTGGGCTATGGGATAGAAGGACTTGTGCTGTTTATCGTCAAATACTACGAGTAGCATTGTACACTCCTTTGGGTGGGCGTTTGCCATGCCATACAAAGATGCCGAACTGCCCCAAGACCATGGTAAAGACCAAAAAGAAGGTTTGGATCAAGAGCCAGATGGGGTAGAAATTTAACATGCGAGCCGTAACTCCGAAGTGCTTGCGCGAGTATGAGATCATCAGATGTTCAATGAGGATGCGATAGGCAAAGATGGCCAGCCCCAGTTTGAGGTTTAAAAACATCATGATGATGCTGCCCCAATACAGGCAGGCCATGGAAAAGAGGATGAAGAAAAACTCCGGGTTGAAGCTGAGCTGATACTTCATGTTTGAAGCCCAGCGGCTGCGTTGATTGATCAATTGCTTCCAGCTTTTCACGGGATGCGTATGGGTAAACGAAGCTGAGCTGAAGTTAAAGATGATCTTGTGCCCTTTTCTGCGCATCAGCTGCATCAGATTCACATCGTCACCGCTGATCAGATGGGCGATTTTGGCAAAACCACCCACATCCAGATAGGCGGATTTGCGATAGGCCAGGTTTTGCCCGATGCAAGCCCAGCTTTTGCCCAGCGTGTATCCACCCCCCAAAACCATATAGGTGAGAGCAAAATCCAGGTGTTCATATTTTTGCAGGATGCTTGCTCTGCTCCACACTGGAATTAAAGTGCGGGAATAACCTGCCACCATGCTCACGTCGTCGGCAAAGCAGGCTACCATGCTGGATATCCAGCTGAAGGGCACGATGCAATCCGCGTCTGTAGTGAGGATGATCTCACCTTCTGCAGCCTCTATGGCCATGCTCAAAGCCAGTTTCTTGGGAGAAACCACCTGATCCCGACCTTCGGACTTGATGTATTTCACGTTGTGCCCGGCGGTAATGTATTTGGCGATTATGGCTGCGGAGTTGTCTTCGGAATCGTCGTCGCCAAATACTATCTCATAAAGCTCCGTGGGGTAATCTTGGGAGAGCAGACAGGTCATCAAACGCTTGAGGTTTGCCTCTTCATTGCGCGCCACCACTACCACGGAAACCCGTTTCTTGTGATGATTCACAATCGGCTGATAGCGTTTCCAGCCAAAGTAAAAACGAATCACGAATACTATGTAGGTGATAGCGCCGCTGGTGATGAGCGCGCTAAGAACCCAAAAGATGATGCGGCCTATCACTCAAGTTCCAGTGAGTCGTTATAGCCCCAGCGAGTGGGGTAGAAATTGAAGCGAAGCGTATCCTGAAGTGCAGGAGGGATATTGTCTTGCAAAAAGTACTCATCCAGTCCGCTATCGTTTGGTGATAGGAAGCCGGAGCTGGGATTGATCTTGCGGCTCACCACCTTATCCGGAACTGTGAAGGAATATCGCGGATCCGAGGATGCGGGCAGTTTGCCTTTGTTATCCAGACGGATGCACTGCGTCATGATCCTGCCCCAAATGGGAGCGCAGACCGCGCTGGAAGAAACACTCGCGCTCATGTCGAAGCCATTCCAGATGCCCAGAGTAAACTCAGGATTGTAACCGATGAACCAGGCATCACGGTGATCACTGGAAGTTCCGGTCTTACCGGCCACTTGCCAATGATAGTTGTTTCTGGCAGCAGCACCGGTGCCTGAGGTGGTCACGGATTGCAGCATGGAGGTCATCAGAAATGCCACACCTTCATCTGTTACTTGACTTCTGGTCGTGATTCCCCGTTCCAGCACTTTCCCATTCAGATCTTCCACTTTGGTAATGAAGACCGGAGTCACCCGATGTCCACCATTGGGAAATGTGGTATAGGAAGATATCAGTGTGATGGGCGTTATCTCGTAGGTACCCAAAGCCGCAGAGTAGTCTGTGACATTTCGTTTATAGCCAAAGCGGCCAAACGCCTCGGTCATGGTATCCAGGCCGATATCAATCGCTGTTTTAACAGCCCATACATTGTAGGAATGGGTGAGGGCAGTGCGCATGCGGCTGAATCCATAGTATTTCTTGGTATAATTTTGTGGTGTCCATTTCTTGCCATCTCCACCGGTAAGGGTGATGGGAGCATCATTGATCACAGTGGCCGGAGTATAGCCCTTTTCGATGGCGGCCGTATAGTACAAAGGCTTGATGGCGCTTCCGGGTTGACGTCGAGCTTGAGTCATGCGGTTAAACTTGCTGTGTCGGAAGTTTCGTCCACCGATCATCGCGCGCACAAAACCCGTCTTATTCTCCATCAAGACCAATCCGCCTTGCAGATACTGAGTATTGATGTCAAAGGCGTTGGGGCTCACCGCGGAGTATTTGTGGCGATAGTTGTGCCTGGTTTCCACCTCTGCCAGGTAGTTATTCAATACAGAATCCGCGAATACCGTGAGATCCTGATCCAAAGTGGTATAGATGCGCAGTCCCCCTTCAAAGAGACGCTCTGTGCCATACTTCCTTTCCAGATAAAGCCGGATGTGTTCGATGAAGTAATCTGAGGCATATTGGCGCATGGAACTTCCGGGCTGTCTCAGGGGAGCCGCAATGGCCAGCTCATATTCTTCATCATTGATCTTGCGGGCTCGGTGCATGCGTTCCAAGACCATGTTGCGACGATTGGTAGCCCGTTCAGGCTGTTTTATGGGATCAAAATAGTTGGGACGCTGAATCATTCCGACCAAGGTGGCAGACTCAGCCAGAGTGAGGTCTTTGGCATGCTTGCCGAAGTAATAGAGGGAAGCAGTCTCCACGCCATGGATTTGCCCCCCCCAGAAAATCTTATTGAAATAGATCTCCAATATCTCGTCTTTGGAAAACTCTCGCTCAATGCGGAAGGCCAGTAGTATCTCTTTGATCTTGCGAGAGATACGCTTATCCAGAGTCAGAAACATGTTGCGCGCCATCTGCTGAGTGATGGTGCTGGCGCCTTGAGAGAAATCCCAACGAACCACGTCGATGACTATCGCTCTGATATTACCTGCAATATCCACTCCGAAGTGTTTGTAAAAGTTCTTGTCTTCAGTAATGATCAAGGCATCAATCAAGTGCGGCGGTAATTCTTTGAGTGACACCAGCTTGCGCTTCTCAAAAGCAAAGAGGTGGATCATCCTGCCATTTCGGTCATATACTTCAGAACCGCTGCGCAAGGTGTAGTTACGCAGTTCCGAAGTGGGGGGCAGACCGTCGCGATAGAACCAGATCACACCTAAGATGATCCCGATCAGGATGCAGACGGCGATGCCGAAGATTTGCATTATCTTGCCATAGTCTCGTTTATGTCGCTTTGTCATATTGTTGCCTTCAAGCCGGGTATTCGCTCCTTTAGATATACACATATATATGCGGTAACCAAACCGCTAAGCAATGCAAACAGAATCAGGATTGGTGTCAACACAAAAAGAGAGTCATTGTGAATCAGGAGCAATCTCACCAGGATCAACTGCGCCGCGTTGTGCGCCAAAGCACCCAATACACTGATGCCGAAGATGCTGAAGCGAGGCCGGATAACGAGCCCCAGACTCATCATGCTTACAGCAAAAAGACCGCCACCAAGGGATAAGGGCAGCATCGGAGAAAGCAAGCTGAAAGTGGCTATTCCGCCTAAGACGGACTTGGCAAAAGCTACTACAAAAGCTGGCGCTATCTGCCGCTCCATGACCAGATAAAGGACTACGATATTGGACAAGCCAACGCGGATAAAGGGAACAGGGAGCATGCTCATAATCAGGCTTTCGATGATGTGAACCGCAGACGCGGTTGCGGTAAGAAAGGCCAGGATCAACCAGCCGCTTTGCTTCATGACGAAAAATACCTGCGAATCACGGGATCATTGCTCTGCTTCAGCTCGGCACTGCTGCCATAATGGAGCATTTTCCCCATCTCGAGATAGAGAATCTTCTGGCCTAAGTGCTCAATAGTATTCAGATCATGCGTAATGGTGATCAGCCTGGCACTGTTGCTTTTGATAATCTGAGTCATATAATACAGGGTCTCGGCTGCCGTGATAGGGTCGAGCCCGGATACGGGTTCATCAAAAATGATGTATTCCGGTTCATATACCAAAGCTCTGGCGATGCCGACGCGTTTGCGCATGCCACCGCTCAGTTCCGCGGGATACAAATCAAGCGTGTGTTTCAAGCCCACCAGATCAAGACACTCCGTCACTCGCCGCATGATCAGATCCTCGTCCTTTTCGCCCCTTTCATATAGAGGTAATGCTACATTTTGATAGACAGTGAAGGAATCCAGGAGTGCCGCGTGCTGAAACACCATGGCAAATCGCTCTTTGATACTGCTCAGCCGGGATTTATCGCAAGTGTAGAGATCAATGCCATCAATCTCGATCTTCCCTTCATCAGGTGGGTAAATTCCCAAGAGACTCTTGATCAATACTGTTTTACCGGAGCCACTTCGCCCCAAAATCACCAGATTCTCGTTGTCTGGAAGGCAAAACTCTATCCCACTCAGGATTTGCTTTCCCCCCAAACTGATTTTGATGCCCTGAACCTTAATCATCCTTGGCTCCGATAGACCAGCCACCGGCCAAGAGTCGCGGCAGTCAACAAGCCCAAAGCATTGGCCACGAAGTCGTATATACTCACGCTTCTGCCGGGGATGAATCTCTGATGATACTCGTCCAGACCTGCGCTGATGATCATCAGGCAAAAGACGATCAACCGGACACGGGGCTTGCATTGCCTGGCCTTGAGATGGAGATTTACGAACATACCCCATACGAAATAGACGCCAAAATGGGCAAGCTTATCAAATCCCAAAATCCGCAGTTCTGGCAGCTCTTGGGCAGGGATAGAAGATACGACCCAAATCAAAGCCATCCAAAGGATTGCCAGCCAAAGATAAAGTGAATTCTTCATTAGGAGATGCTAAGTATTTCCCAGGTCATGCTCATCAGCTTTTTACGGATCTGTGCTTTCACCGGAATGCCGCCTTGGTTCACCCAGATATTCAGCGTGATATCTTCGCTGAGAGTATTGTGGGTAAGCATATCCACGTATGGAGCTTTGTGCGGACTCAGAGCTTTGAAGCTTACTTGGTATTTGGTGGTCTGAAATCTGCCCAGGGATGTGTTCAGATTGTCGATTTGGCCTCCGCTCACAGCAGCTTGCCAGCTTCTGCCGTTTCCGTCCACCACATAGTTTCCCACCGGCTTTGGGCTTCGGCAGATCATGAGCAGCAGACTGAAGAAATCTCTGGTACCTTCAGTAGTGGGGTAGCTGATCCGTTCATTGTTGCTTTTACGCAACATGGTGGCTTTGCCTTTTTGATAAGTCGTGAGCACCGAATCCTTAAGACTGTCTTGATGGATAGAGCGCAGATAGTGTGTGGGCTGGAAGTCCCCATCATAGCTGATGGTATAGCTGTTGTTCAGATGAGGAAAGACGGTGCGCATCCCGCTGTTGCTGGCTTTGATATGGATCTGCTGTTCAGAGATATTCATGCTGAGATTGGCTACTTTCAGCCCCATGGAAGTGATGCGATACTCCAATCTCTGAGCGTACATAAAGCCCAGGATGAGCCAGAGAATGAGTACTATTGACAGCCGTCTCATGATCTGCTCAAGTGATGCACTTTCACCTGTTTAATGCTTTTCTCGTCGCTATCCAACACGGTGAAGCCCAGCGAATCCTCGAGCACATAGCGCTCGCCTACCTGGGGCACATGGTTGAACTGAGCCAGGAGAAACTCCGCGATGTTATCGTATTCTTCCACAGAGATATCCGTGGCAAATTCCTGGTTGAACTGCCTGGCGCTGTAGTTCCCGCTTAAAAGCACACTGCCATCCTCGCACATGGTAAATTCGGGGATCTCGTCCGCGTCATATTCATCACGGATTTCTCCCACGATTTCCTCCAGAATATCTTCCAATGAGATGATGCCGGAAGTGCCGCCATACTCATCTACCACCACCGCTACTTGCAGCTTGCGGGATTTGAATTGATTTAGGAGGCTTTGAATCTTCATGTTTTCGGTCACGAACCAGGCGGGGCGCATCAGCTCAGCAATGCTCTGCTTTTCGGGGTAGAGGATGAGGTCTTTCACGTAGATGATGCCCACAATGTCGTCGATGGTCTCGCGATAGACCGGGATGCGGGAATAGCCACTGGAGACGATCAGTTCTCGCAGTTCTTCCATCGCTTGGCTCTCTTCGATGGCGGTGACTCTTACCCGGGGCACATAGATCTCGGTGATCTCAGCTTCACGAAAGCGGAAAAGACCCACCAGCATGCGTTTTTCATGCTCTTCCAGGGTGCCGGAGGAGGATTCACTCTGGATCAGATTGTGAAACTCCTCATGCGTAAACCGCTGGCCGATGTGCTTTTCCAACTTGTGTTTACTAGATACCAGGTTGCTGATCTGCTCAAAAACCCATACCACGGGAGTCAAAAAGAACTGCAGCAAGGATAAGGGATATGCCAGAGCCAGGCTTAGTTCATTGGCCATCGATAGCGCCAATAGCTTGGGGATGATCTCTCCGAAAAAGAGAATCATCACGGTTACGATGATGATCTGCATGGTGATCACCAAAGATAGGTCATAGCCATTCGCGATGGCCAGATTGTAGGCGATAAGCGTGCTGAACGATGATATCGCCATATTCACCAGGGTGTTGCAGAGCAACAAGGTGATCAGCAGTCGCCGGGGCTTGGCCATGAGTTTCAGCACCAGCTTTCCGGCTCTGCCGTCACTGTTTTCCAGCTTTTTTAAATACACCCGGGAGAGTGAAAACATCGCTGTCTCACTGCCGGAGAAAAAAGCGGATAAAGCCAGAAACAGGGCTATGATCCAAAAGTTTATGCTACTCAATTCCGCCCCCCGGAATTAGCTTTCGGTAATTATCTTCTGCGTCTTCCATTTTCTTTTTGTCTGCTGTTCTGATGTGATCATGGCCACAAACGTGTAAGAGGCCATGGATCAGGACAAGCCAAAATTCCTCACTGAATGTTTTTGAACCCTTTTGCTGAAACACTTGATTTGTGTCAATGATAATATCGCAAAGGCGGGTTTTGCGGCCATCCAGAAGCAACTCCTCGCCTTCAAAACTTAGCACATCGGTGCAGCTGTCCTTGCCCCGATAGAGGCGATTGTAGTTCCTCATCTCGCTTGCTGAAACAAAGGCCAGAGACAGCTCAAAATCAGTATCAGGCTGCTCTGAGCCCAATATGGCCTCTGCCACTATCTTGATCGCACCACCCGTGACCGATGGGGGTGGCTCCCCCTGAATCTCAACGTTTGTCATGATCTTCGGGATAGTCCAGACGCTTGCGGTAGATGCTGCCCAAGACAGGCATCATGGATTCTTTGATCGCAAACAGATCCTTCATCGTGATGGGCGCTTCGTCAAATTGTCCTTCGCGGATGAGCCGGGAGATCGTATCTTCGATGATCTTGCGGATGTCGTCCTCGCTACGGATATCTTTGGCTTTGGTGGTGCTTTCCACGATGTCTGCCAGCATCACCAGGGCTGCTTCTTTGCTTTGTGGACGTGGGCCGCCATATTGAAAAGCTTGCAACGGCGCGTCCAGATTCAGCTTTTCAGCTTTATCGTAGAAGTAGCGGATCACGCTGTTGCCGTGGTGTTGCATCAGGATGTCGATCACCGGTTGCGGGATCTTATATTTCTTGGCCAGGGCGATGCCTTCCAGCACGTGGTTTTTGATGATCTTCGCGCTGTCTTCCGGAGCTCGGGCGTCATGGATTTCTCCGGAGTTTTCGTTGTTCTCCGTAAAAGCTTCGGTATTCACGATCTTCCCGATGTCGTGATAATAGCTGCCCACTCTGGCCAGAAGCGGATTCGCGCCGATCGCCTCCGCCGCGCGCTCAGCCAGGTTTCCCACGATCAGGCTATGGTGATAGGTGCCCACAGCGGTAGTTGCTAATTGTTTCAAAAGCGGATGGTTGAAGTCCAATAGCTCCAGTAGAGTCTGTTTTGTTGCCCGATTCCAGCGCCGTTCATAATAGGGAACGATGATCAATACACCGATGATGCTGATCGCGCTGGAGATCATCCCAAACCCGATATTGCGGAACACTACGGCGATGGGATCGCTTTTGTAGATCGAGATCGCCACGCTGACCACGGTGATCGAGATCAAAAGGTAAAACCAGATGCTAAGGAATTCGTGATGCGCCCGTTGGCGTTTGATCAATAGCAGAGTCATGCTGGTGCTGAGGATGAAGATGATCGGGCTATAGGTTTCCCAATTGATGAAGGGGTTTAACACCAACATCGCGCAGATGCCGTAAAGCACTCCAAAATCCGTGCCCACCAGGATCGCCGCTGTAATCACGATCAGCGCAAAGGGGATCAACATGCTGTTTAGGGCAAAGACATGGTTCGTAAGGATGCCAAAGATCACGAGGATGATGAAGCCTAGATTCACCGGCAGGAAGTCTGCTACATGATGCCGCGCTTCCTGGTGAAATACTCCATAATAATGATTGGCCAGCAGCAGGGTCAGAAAAGTATAGATCAACATCCCCAGGGCCAAAAGCATCTGTTGCATGGGAGATTTTTGCAGATTGCGGTTGCGAAAGGCTGCCGATAGTGATTCCAGCTTTTCGATGTCAGCTTGCGTCACTCTGGCATTTTTGCGGATGATGACTTCATTCTGCAGCACAATTCCTTCAGTTTCAGGGATCTGGCTGATTGTGCGCTGACTGAGTTCGGTATATAGTGCTTCGTCGATCACGATATTGGGGATAATGAAGGAATCCGTAAGGCTATTGATCAGCTTTTCAGTTTCGGGGACTTTAGCGATCAGTTCCATAGCGGCCTGATTCACCGAGAGATAGGCGCTGATCGGCCTGATGCCGGGCGTATCGCCCTGATACACAGTGATGCTGTCGGTACTTACTCCACTGTATATGCCCTTGGCGTACACTTCTTGCAGGCCTTCACGCAGTATTTCATAGCTCTGGTTCAAGGCTTCGGCAGTGGTGGCAAATGCCAGAGCTTCCGCGTCCAGGCCAAATCCCGCTTTGGCGGCATCTGCCGCTTTGGCTCCGGGGCCCTGCTCCGGTTTGGCATAAAAGACGGCCCAAAGCCGATCCAAGGCCGTTAGGGCCGCAAATAGCGGCTCATCGCTGATCCGATAAGGGGTTTGGATCTGCTCGATGCTTTGCTCGCGTTCCCGGTTCAGAGTCTGTGGATTCTTCAAGATCGGAAAGTCAAAAGGCGCGATCAGCTCTGTCTCCGAGACTTGCCCTTCTTTGAGCCGAAACTCAGGGTAATTAAAGCGTCCCACGGCAAAGACGTGATAAAGGCCTACGATGATGAAGGCCGTAAGTATTATTATCCATAAGTATTTTGAGTTCATTGATCCCTTGTAATGAAGGGGCTTTCCTTGTCAAGCTGCAATTATCCAAGCTTAATTGTGCTTGACACCTTGCGCCCTCTATGGGTCATGGGAATAAATGAATAGTGGGGTAGATCATGAATATACTGCTCGTCTCGCCAAAAGCCCAAACCGGAGGCTTGGAAAGCCTGCGCAAAGGAAATCAGATTCTTCAGGGCATCCTCTATGTGGCTGCTGCGGCAAAAGCTGCTGGACATTCACCGATGGTCGTGATTGCCGAGAAAGACTGCATTGATGAATACATCCTGAAGTATCAGCCCCAGGTGCTTGGAGTATCCTGCGTGAGTGCTACCTATCCCATCGCGCGTGAACTGATCATCCACGTCAAGGCCAGCTATCCTGAGCTGAAGACCATCATTGGCGGACATCACGCCACTTTTATGTACAAAGAGGTCATGGCTGAGACCGGTGTGGATTATGTATGTCGCGGTGAGGGAGAGGAGGTCTTCCCAGCGCTTTTGTCCTCGCTGGAACAGGGCGAGGAGTATCCCTCGGTGCCAGGCATCGTTTTTTTCAGAGATGGTGAATATCATAATGACCACAAAATCGCTATCATCGATGATATCGAGAGTCTGCCCAAGATCAGCCGTGACCTGGTTGATCCCGCCTTCAGCTTTTCCCCCAAGATCGTCTCTTCGCGCGGATGTCCCTTTCGCTGCTCATTTTGCTCAATTTCCGCTTTCTATAACGGTAAATACCGTCAACGCAGCGTGGATAGCGTGATCTCGGATATCAAGGATTACCTGAGCTGGGGTTATGACACTTTTTGGTTTCATGATGATAACCTCACCGTGGATACCAATTGGGTCTATGATTTTTGTGACCGGCTGGAGCAGGAAGAGCTGAGGATCAAATATAACTGTATGAGCCGGGTGGATACGATCGTCAAGCATCCTGAACTGATCAAGAGAATGGCCGAGACCGGATGCAGCCTGATCTCCATCGGCATCGAAAGCGGCATCCCCGAAGTGCTGGAGCGCATGCACAAAAAGATCCGCGTCAGCGACATCATGAAAGCCATCCGCATCATGAACAGCCTTGCCCTCAGCCACAACTGGTATATGATCCTGGGTAGTGGCGACGAATTTGACACTCCCAAACACATCGAGCAAAACATCCGCTTCTTCAGCTCACTGCCTTTCGGCTATGTGCTGATCTCCATCCTCACTCCCTTTCCGGGTACCGAGCTATACCAAACGCTATTCAGCGAAGGCCGCATCCGCCACTTTAACTGGGAGGATTACGATGCCACTCATTGCGTGTATCAGCCCTTGGGGATGGATCACAAAACCCTGGAACGCTATCTGCCCAAGGCCTATCTGAAGGTCTATCTCAGCAAAGGCTGGCGCTTGATCCCGCTCTTTGCCCAGAGCTTCAGACGCAAGGCGATCCGCCCCGCAATGATCTTCTCCGCACTCAAGGTGATGGCCGCCAATGTCTTCCTCGGCAAGGATATGCACTCTGCTCTGAAGAAAAAATAGATGATTCATATCACAAAAATGGGATGCGGATAGAGCTGTGAACGATGGGCTTTTGTGGCGGCTTCCTTGTTTCAATTCCAATCTGGATGAAGCAACACTCGCGGGTGACGCGGAAAAGCTGGTCATTGAGTGTTGTCATTGTGATATCCTTTTTATTAATGTGGCAGAGCGCCTACCCCTCATAAACAGCCCATCTGCCCAGCCTCAGCCTTCTCTTTACGAGAGATACCGCATCATGATGTCCATCCGCTTCTGCTTTGGCAAATAGGCGGTGGATGGCCGCTTTTTGTCTGTTGTAGGCCACATTGCTGTGGTCCGGAAAGCAGCTGATATGTCCATTGGGAAGCAGGCATTTGCGCCTGTAGGAGGTCAGAGCCTGGATTTCGGAGTCATAATCATCGCATTTGGTCTCTGCTTTCAGCTCTATCAGCTTGTTCAAGCGCTTATCGATATCAAGCAGGGTCTTGGCATCTGTGTAGGGAATTGGAATCGGGATATACCCATGCAGCGAAGCCTGTTCCAGCTCCACTCCGTTTTCCAGGCAAAGCTCCAAAGAGCAAGAGCTGATCGGTGTATTGGGATTAGTGTACAGCAGCTCCAATAACCTTGCTCCTTTGAGCGTGGGATAGGTGCTTACAAGCAGCTTAGCGGGTTCCATATGATCTCCATTATGGCATTTACCGTCTTTATGGAAGCTATGATATATATTGCATAAAAGATGTCAAGATATATTTGGGTTATGCGTTATGGGTTATGGGTTATGCGTTATGGCCTCACCCTTGGACTTCGTAGCGAAGCGAAGGAGTCCAAGCAGCGAGGATGCCAATGTGGAAACGTCATCTTGACGTTTGATAGTAGAAGCGTCTTCTAGACGCTTGCATGCGGCATGATGCCGCATCTACATTCATGCTTCAGGATGAAGCATCTACAATCCCCCCGCTGTTTGAAGTCAATGCCGCCCGGAGATCAAGGGCTACTCTGAACATAGCTGTAGCTTCAAGATTCATCGGCTAACCTGAAT
>Ga0334884_1003243_pt1 | contig 18791 bp, 13 predicted proteins | sample GraSluR1_MG_7_FD_207215 | JGI IMG/M metagenome (GOLD analysis project Ga0334884, IMG submission 207215) | Sludge microbial communities from methane-producing bioreactor in Wageningen University, Netherlands - Granular Sludge_12_05 R1 | ecosystem: Engineered > Bioreactor > Anaerobic >...
AAGCCCCCAATAAAATGATCCAAGTCAATTCTCTGCTGTGTTTTTGTGCTTCTTCCAACAATTTAGCCAGTTCCTCAATGGAATGGAATTCGGGCATCTTCCTGGCAATTTTGAATCGGTCAACGCCGATGGTTAGATCAGTACCGGTAAACCATCCAAAGCGGATGGCTTTGTTGTAGATAGCCCCATCATCTTTGAGCGCATTGTTGATTGTTTGAATGGATTTACCCTTGTTATTTCAGATAATCAATTCGTTTGTTGGTCGTTTTAAACGATTTCCTTCGCTCTCTGCCTAAGCGAAAACACAACATCTACATGGCATCATACCGATTAAATATATATGCAATAGCTTCCTCTTGTTCATAAATTATAGGTACAATTCATGCACATTTTTACAAGCAGACAAAAAGAAAGCCAACGACTCATTGCTGTAAGTCATTGGCTTGTAAGGATTTATATGGTGGGCGATACTGGACTTGAACCAGTGACTTCTTGCATGTCAAAGATTAACTATTGAACCAGCTATACCATACAGACGATCATAAATGCCTATGTTTCAACTACTTATAGCAAGTGTATACTTCAGCTACCTTAACACATACTGTACTCATTAGCAGCCTCATGCACCTGATTGGGGTATCATACCCCAAACATGATGTGAAGTCAACCATCGAATTCCCTGGTTGTTACGTGCATTTGGCTCCTGTTCTGCTTCCTGTTCTTCGTAAAGTAGCGGTTCAACAGGTACTTTATTGACCTTGCTGAACCGCTACTATAACTTATGATTGCTTTATACTACTACATCAACCCTTGATCTTTCAGGTACTGTTGCGCATCGTCAATCCGCTTTTTTTTGCGTCTGGACGGTTGGCCCTTGGCCGGGCTGTTCACCGGCGCCTCCATCTTCGCCCTGGCGACTTCCGTACCAAACGTATCCAGTGCTTCTGCGGTGGTGTATATCGTCTTGCCAAAGCGTTTGTGCTCCAGCAACACACCATTTACTCCTTTCACACACCATCTGTACAGTGTAGATGGATGCGGGTGCCGACCATTGTTGCCAGGCAGCAATCGTGCTGCATTTGCCAGGGTCATGTAATTACCATTCATCACTATTGTGTATCTTTCAACGTGATGCTAATGAAGGGTGATACCCAATCAACAGGATTGGGCTACACAAAGGTGTCTACAGGGGGCACAAATTTTCTACGATTTCATATCAATCTTTGGCCTTTCACTTTCGGTTCACCTGTCCAGCCCATCTGGACAGGTCTGTATCAATATCTACCACCGCATGCCTCACTACGCCATCATGCGCGCACCGGCTGCTTGCGTATCGCTCTGTGACGATGGCAAGGTGTTGACCAGGTAGTAGTATTTTGATGGGCCGCGCTCTCATCCTGGAACTTGGAGATGTTGCCCAGAAAATTCTCCGGACGCTTCACTGCTACATCAGGATATCCAACAACAAGCCCTGGAACAGACCCGAGAAGCCGCATTGAAGTCAGGGATACTGGCCACAGCAGAGCAGAATGTGGTTCGTATAGTGAAAGGGCTGTTTTCTGATTTGGGGTATTCGGTAGAGGTGGAGGTGGAGCCTGCCACGTAGGGGCCCGATAGCAGAATAGCAATCCTGTCTAGAAAACCGGCTGTGTCCGGTTTTTTTGTATAGATTATTGTGTTGCAATTAGTATAATTGACTCGCACTAAAACAACAGCTATGATGCCTTGTAGTGCTTCAGTTGATGTAGTGTTGATCACAAATCCAGGGGGAACATAGTATGAAACGATCATCGTATTCAATCTGCTTCACGAGTATCACTTTCCTAGTTTTGATATTGCTAGCCTCCGGTTGTTTAAGGCTTGTGAAGCACGTAGCAATATCTGATGAAGAACCAGACGAGGTGATAAGGCAAGAACCTATTGACGCTAAAACCATCATGCTTCCTGGGGATGTACCTTTGGAGATGGTCTGGATACCACCGGGTGGCTTTATGATGGGTAGTCCTGAAGATGAGCAAGATCGTTTTGATGGCGAGGGTCCCCAGCATAAAGTGATCATTGCAGAAGGTTTCTGGATGGGGAAATATGAGATCACCCAAGCACAATGGCAGGCAATCATGGGGAATAATCCATCGAATTTTATAGGTGACAACAAGCCTGTGGAGATGGTTTCCTGGGATGATATTCGTGGCACCAATGGATACCTGGAGCAACTTAATTCAATTATACCAGAGCTTAATTTCCGCCTACCCAGCGAAGCGGAATGGGAGTATGCCTATAGGGCTGGAACGACGACGCGTTTCTACTGGGGCGATGACCTGGATTACACCGAGATAGATGATTACACCTGGCATAGGGATAATTCAGATACAGGAAATGGTAGAGAAACGCACGATGTAGGGCAGAAACTTCCTAATGCCTGGGACCTGCATGACATGGCGGGCAATGTGTGGGAGTGGTGCGAAGACGACTGGTACGACTATTACAATGGTGCACCCACTGATGGCAGCGCCTGGGTTGACAGTCCACGGGGTACTATGCGGCAGCTTCGCGGGGGGTCGTGGGGCAGCCATACGGCCTACTGTCGGGCAGCGCACCGCAACGCTCACAACCCAGCCTACCGTAGCATCTTCGACGGTTTTCGTGTGGTGTGCGACATCGACTGAACAGGATTGGTGCAGATATGTTCACGAATCCTATACCAAAAAAACAACCCATCGATACAGATGAGCTGCTTTGTTTATCAATGATTACATGACAGGAATGAATGCCCCCTTCGAGTTGCACTTTCTTCGAGACGAGGGCCAGGGAAAGTTGTTTGGCATTGGTGCTGGTGTTCTCATGAGTCGGGTCAAGGATGGTATCGCCTCGGAGATGCCGCATTATATACATGACCAGCAACAAGTTCTGCAATGCATCCTTTTGTTCCCAGATACCAAACTCATCACATCTCCTGGGGTGATATAGAGATTGCCCAATGGGAACCCAATAGCATTTTGTATGGTATGTTCCTCCAAATGAAATATTGGCGACACCAAGATATTGAGATGTCACCCGTTGTTAGATTGATTTTTTTATGCGCCGATTGCCAGAGGGGATTGCACCTGTATTTGTTTAGCTGTATTGAGTATCAGGTCGCTGCCAATCACATGTACGATTCAAAGTAAGGATACAAGCTTGTACCGGGTCCATTTTTTCATGCATAGCATAGGTTTGGATGTAGTCATACGCACCACCCAAATCCGCATCATGATAACGGCCAAGTAATTGTAACAGCACCGCACCACCCAGTTTTGCCACTACTTCTCGATGGTTTTTCTTCTCTATGAGTCTACCCAATCTCTTGTCGGTAACGTGGATCAATTCATGACACCAGGTACTGAGATTTTCCACACCCAATACAATTTTCTCGTAGTCCAGGGTATTGTTGGATTGCTTTCCACGGTAGGTCAGTAATGCTTGCGACAATTCTGAAGTCAGCGTGATCACCCGTTCTTTACCCCCTTTGCCATAGACATATAGCGAAGCGATGTTGGTCTTGCGATTGACAGAGAGATTCCCCCAACATGAGTTGCACAACTCACTTACTCGCAATCCGCAGGTATACAGAGTTTGGAGTATCAGTTGATTTCTTGGGTTGGGTTCCTGGTTGATCATTTGTGCTACTACTTCCTGTTCGAGGTAGCGTTCCGCATAGTTCGGTCGAATTTTGATACTGCGACTCCATCGGACCGGTGATTTGCCGATATATCCTAATGCAGCAAAGCACTTGAAAAAACTCTTCAACGAGGCCATTCTCCGTTGCCGGGAATTGGGTGCAGTGTTCATCTGGGTCTGGTAAAGTTGGATGTCCCGGGGTTCCACTTCTTCCATCGGTTTCTTGACGAACTGCTTGAACAGCTTCAGGTCCAGTTCATATGCCGATACCGTGATTGGTGACAGACCTTGTGTCCAGAGCTTAAAGCAATCGCGTTCCTCTTTGGTCATGGGTAGTGACCTGGAAATACCATTGGGCATGACAATATCCTCCATGGTTGGTTGTTGATTTGTGGTGAATGGGTAGTCTAATGGGGATATGCAACATAAAAGGTATTATGTTGAATGGTGAGAAGGAAGGGTGGAGAGTTGGGGGAAGAGAAAGGTGCTCATGATTTGATATATATAGTGTTGTTGATATATAATACAGTTACATGTCCCCTCTTCCCTCTTCTGCATGTACGAGTATCATCGCCAGTATCATTGGGTCATACTTGGGGGTTCACAAAACACGCCCAGATGGCCATAGGATCACGTAAAGTAGCCCAGGCATATGCTAGGTATACCTTAACGAACAATCGCCTCGTACAGCTAAGCATAGCGTGATATATGATCCATCCCATGTGTGATCTGGAGTATCCCAGCCGATACTGACTGAGATTGGAGAAGCGCCTGGTAGAATCTTGGTCTAAGGCAGATATCTCTGTATCAGTTAATGATGGGCGGTTGCCTTCAGGGGAATGGAAGAAAGCAACAGAGGTCTATCTGAAAGGATAGCGACATATCACCTAATCATCAATGCACAGCATTCACTACCACTCCACTTCTCATTCCTGAAAAGATATCTTGTACACAACAGTGGGTGTCCAACTAACAGCATTATACATAGCAAGCAAAGTTTGAAAAGAGGTAAAGAAATCGGTACAATCGCCCTCATGTAAAAGTAAGACGGTTCTAACAGGCATCGACCAGATATTTGTGGGTGGGTATTGTCGGGATAAGGGCTGGATCGGACTGGGGAAACACAGCAATGAGCGACTTATTCTTTGAGAAACCCGTACTCAACTCTCCCTATGATTATCCACAGCACCATTGGGAACTGGATGAGCATAGCAATATTGCCAACCAAGTAATTGTAATCAACTTGACCTCGGATGTTATCCAGGTCCCTCAAACAACTCATGCCGGAGTCAATTAGACGTGGACCAAGCTACACACAACAAGATCGTCTCCTTCATCTGGGGAATTGCCGATGATGTCCTTCGCGACCTGTTCAAGCGGGGAAAGTACCCGGATGTCATCTTGCCTATGTGCGTCATCCGGCGTATGGACGCAGTATTGGAACCGTCCAAACAGCAGGTGCTTGACACGAAGAAGATGCTCGACGATGCGATGATCACCGAGCAACGAGCCGCGCTGTGTGACGCTGCAGGCCAAGCTTTCTATAACACATCCATGTTTACTCTGCGCGATCTCATGTCGCGTGGCAACCAACAACAGCTTCTTGCCGATTTCACCGACTACCTCGACGGTTTTTCGCCCAATGTCCAGGACATCCTTGAGAATTTCAAGTTCCGTAACCAGCTCCAGACTCTCTCCCGCGCAGATGCTCTGGGCACGCTCATCAATAAGTTCCTCGATCCCGATATCAACCTCTCCCCGGCTGGTATCGACAACCACGCCATGGGTACTGTTTTTGAGGAATTGGTACGAAAGTTCAACGAAGAGAACAACGAAGAAGCAGGCGAGCACTGGACTCCACGAGATGCCGTCCGCCTCATGGCAAATCTCGTCTTTCTACCCATAGAGGCCAATATCAAGTCCGGTACGTACCTGTTATACGATTGTGCCTGCGGTACAGGCGGGATGTTGACGATTGCGGAAAGTACACTTATCGAGATTGCACACAAACGCAATCAGGATGTGAAGTGCCTGCTCTACGGTCAGGAAATCAATCCCGAAACCTACGCCGTCTGCAAAGCGGATATGCTGCTCAAGGGCGAAGGCGACAGTGCCGAACACATCGTCGGTGGTGCCGAGTGGTCCACCCTTTCGCACGATGCCTTCCCAGCCCAGGAGTTTGACTTCATGCTCTCCAATCCACCCTATGGGAAAAGCTGGAAGAAGGATCTGGAAGCAATGGGTGGGAAAGATGGCATGCGCGATCCCCGCTTTCGCGTAATGCATGATGGCGAGGAGCTCTCCCTCATCACTCGCTCCAGCGACGGCCAAATGCTCTTTCTCGCAAACATGGCCGCAAAGATGAACAACAAATCGGTACTGGGCAGTCGCATTGCCGAAGTACACAACGGTTCCTCGCTCTTTACAGGCGATGCAGGGCAGGGTGAGAGCAACATTCGCCGGTGGCTCATAGAGAACGATTGGCTCGAAGCCATCGTCGCGCTACCGCTTAACCTCTTCTACAACACGGGTATCGCTACCTACGTCTGGGTACTCTCAAACAAGAAGCCTGCGCACCGCAAGGGCCAGGTACAGCTCATCGATGCCAGTCAGTGGTATAAACCGCTGCGCAAGAACCTCGGCAAAAAGAACTGCGAGCTTTCACCTGATGATATCGAACGCATCAGCCGTACTTTTCTCGACTTCAAAGAGACGCCCGAATCAAAAATCTTTCCTAATGCCGCCTTTGGCTATTGGAAGGTAACCGTTGAGCGCCCATTGCGTCTGCACAGCCAACTCTCACTCAAGGCCATTGAGACCCTGCGCTTCACCTCGGGTGATGAAGACCTGCGAGCCACGCTCTACGAGGAATTTGGTGACGTCCTGTTCGAGGACTTTTCGAAAGTTGCCGCCAGGGTTGAAGCCCGACTTGCCGATTGGGGCAACGACGAGGAGGAGGGTGATGAGGACGAAGACGGTACGACGAAAAAAGGCCTGCCCGAGAAGAAAAAAAAGAAGTTGCTTGACCCAAAGACCTGGGCACGTGATGGCCGCCTGCTGACAACAGCGACCACGCTACGCAACGCACTCGGTACCTCACTTTATGAAGACCACAACATTTTTCGAGACAAAGTGTACGCTGCACTCAAGAACACCGACATCAGGCTTTCAGCCGCTGAACTCAAGATTATCCTGAAAGCCGTGAGTTTTCGCGATGAGTCTGCGCCGCCTGTGATCGCCAAGATACACAAGCCCGGTAAAGGTGGAAGGGCCACGGCCATGCAGGCCGATCCACTCCGCGGCCTCTTCGAAGCGACAGTGGACGGCAAAACCGTCATTGTCGAATACGAGCCCGACAGTGATCTCCGTGACACTGAGCAGGTACCGTTGCTGGAAGAAGGTGGTATCGAAGCCTTCATTTACCGGGAGGTGCTGCCCTACACCCCCGACGCCTGGATCAAGGAGAGTACCATTAAAGTCGGCTACGAAATAAGCTTCACACGGCATTTCTACAAGCCGCAACCCCTGCGTACGCTGGAGGAGATAGCGGCTGACATCCTGGCCATTGAGAAGGAATCCGAGGGGCTGCTGGATGGACTATTGAAGGGAGGCGCCCAATGAAAGCTACCGAAGCCAATTTGCTCGCCTTCCTGAAGAAGTCGCAGCAGTTTGTGATCCCGATTTACCAGCGCACTTACTCGTGGACCGACAAACAGTGCCGTCAGCTCTGGGAGGACATCCTGCGTGCCGGGTCGAGCGACGCCATTGACGTGCACTTCATTGGCTCCATCGTCTATGTGGAGCAGGGGCTGTCGCAGGTCACGCACCAGGCGCCGCTGCTCGTAATCGACGGCCAACAACGCCTGACCACCGTGTCGCTGCTGATCGAGGCACTGGCCCGAGCCGTCGGCGAAGAGGCCGAACCCCTTGATGGGTTCTCTGCTGCTAAACTGCGCGAGTACTACCTGACGAACCACCTCGAAAAGGGCGACCGCCATTTCAAGCTGCTGCTTTCGCAGACCGATAATGCCTCGTTAAAGGCGATCATTAACGATACTGAGCAGCCACCAGAGCCCTCGCTGCGGGTGACGCAGAACTTCGAGCTGTTCACCGAGCTTCTCGCTGGACGGAAGGGCGAACTCACCCAAGTCTGTCAAGGTCTCGCCAAGCTGGTGGTGGTGGACATCGCGCTCAGCCGCGACCAGGACAATCCACAGCTCATCTTCGAGAGCATGAACTCCACTGGCAAGGAGCTTAGTCAAGCCGACCTGATACGTAATTACATCCTCATGGGCCTTGATCCAACACTCCAGATGCGCCTCTACGAGGAATATTGGCGGCCGATGGAACTCGACTTCGGGCAGGAGGCCTACGGCATCCAATTCGACAGCTTCATGCGCCATTACCTCATTGTACACACAGGAGACATCCCGCGCGAGCGCGAGGTCTACGAGGCATTCAAGAATTACTCCCATACCGCGCCTGTCCGTGACGCCGGCATCGAGGCGCTGGTGAAGGATATCCGCACCTTCGCCCGTTTTTTCTGCGCCCTTGCGCTGGGCCGTGAGCAGGACGCAACACTTGGCAAGGCCTTCCATGACCTACGCGAGCTGAAGGTCGATGTCGCCTACCCGTTCCTGCTCGAGCTGTACCACGACTACGCGACTGGTGTGCTCAGCGCCGACGACTTCGCCGCTGCAGTGCGGCTTGTGGAGGCCTACGTATTCCGCCGCGCCATCTGCTCAATTCCCACCAACTCAATGAACAAGACCTTCGCCACTTTCGGCAAGGCGCTCAAGAAGGACCGTTATCTCGAAAGCATCCAGGCGCACTTTCAAACGCTACCCTCATACCGCCGTTTTCCCGCTGATGAAGAATTCCGGCGCGACCTGCACACGCGCGACGTCTACAACTTCCGCAGCCGCAGCTACTGGCTACGCCGGTTGGAGAACCACGATCGAAAGGAGCGCGTGCTGGTGGACGAATACACCATCGAGCACATCCTGCCCCAAAACCCCGACCTCCCAGCGGCATGGCGGCAGGCACTCGGACCCGACTGGCAGCGCGTACAGCAGCAGTGGCTGCACACCCTAGGTAACCTCACGCTTACTGGCTACAATGCCGAGTACAGCGACCGACCCTTCGCTGAGAAACGTGATCGGAAGGGCGGTTTCAAAGAAAGTCCGCTCAGACTCAACGCGGGTCTTGGCCAGCTTGACGTCTGGAATGAATCCGCCATCCAAAAACGCGCAGGCCGACTCGCCGATCTGGCGCTCATTGTGTGGGCTGCGCCGAGCCTTAATGCCGAAACGCTCGCCGAATATCTGCGAGGAAAGCCGCCTGGGGCCGACGGCTACACCATTGAGAACTACCCGCACCTGCTCACTCCGGGTTTGCGTAAGGTGTTCGAAGCCTTCCGCAAGGAGGTGCTCGCACTCGACCCGTGCGTGACTGAAGAATTCCTTCGCTGGTACTTGACCTTCAGGGCCGAGTCGAACATCGTGATCGTGGTGCCTAGGGCAAAAGGTCTGAGATTGGGCTTTAACGTGCCACTTGCGGAACTCCATGATCCAAAGGACCTCTGCAAAGATGTGGCCGGCCAAGACCGTCATGGTAACTGTGATGTAGAGGTGTGGCTCACTGCACTGGAAGAAATTCCCTACGTCATGGGCCTCGTGCGCCAGTCCTATGAACGCCAGATGGGCGACGGAGGCCAGGCATGATTTCCGAACTCAAACCCTATCCAGAGTACAAAGAATCCGGTCTGCCGTGGCTCGGGCAGGTGCCGAGACATTGGGATACGCGGCGCATTCGTCATGTGTGCGATATGCGAGTAAGCAATGTAGATAAACATACCAAGTCGGGTGAAACCCCGGTACGTCTGTGCAACTATGTGGAAGTCTACAAAAATGATCGTATTCGCGAATCGACCCGCTTCATGGCAGCAACGACTAGCGAGGACGAACGCATCCGCTTTGGGCTGAGAAAAGGTGACGTTCTCATAACCAAAGACTCCGAGCAATGGAACGACATAGCTGTACCAGCCCTCGTCGAGTATGAAGCACCGGACCTAGTCTGTGGCTACCACCTCGCCATTCTTCGCTCACGGCCAAGTCTGTATGGTACCTTCCTGCACCGAGCAATTGAGTGCCAATTCATTGCTGCACAGTTTCACATCGAAGCAAACGGGGTAACTCGGTACGGTTTATCCCATGGAGCAATTCAGAATGTCGGGATACCCCTCCCTCCCCCCGAGGAGCAGGCGGCGATTGTGCGGTTTCTGGACTGGGCGAATGGGCGGCTGGAGCGGGCGATACGGGCGAAGCGGAAAGTTATTGCACTGCTGAACGAGCAGAAGCAGGCCATCATCCACCGTGCCGTCACCCGCGGCCTCAACCCCAATGTCCCCCTCAAACCATCAGGCATCCCCTGGCTTGGGGACATCCCAGCGCATTGGGAGGTGCGGCGAGCGAAACAGGTGTGTACTGCAATTGTCGATTGCAAGAACAGAACGCCCGAACCGGTGGATGGTGGAGAGTACATTGTTGTGCGGACAACGAATATTCGACACGGTCAATTCAATCTATTGGGTTCGTATACTACCGACCGGCGTAACTATGATATCTGGACGCAGCAAGGCGCGCCTCAGCTAGGAGATGTGTTCTTCACTCGCGAGGCGCCAGTTGGTGAAGCATGCTTAGTCCCACAGCAGGGAAATCTCTGCATGGGGCAGCGTATGATGTACTTCCGACCCAACGCCGCCGTTCTCGATGCGGAATACTTGCTACACAGTATTCATGGCCCGGTTGTCCGCAGATACATTGAGATTGAAGCAAACGGCAGCACAGTCGGACACCTGAGACTCGGGCAGGTATCCTCGCTTCCGTTGCTGTGGTGTCCAATTGAGGAACAGAAGCAGATCGTGGCTCACGTAACCAGAATGTCTGGGCCTCAGACTACTACCATCTCCCGACTTGAACGCGAGATCGAACTCCTACGCGAATACCGTATCAGGCTCGTCGCTGACGTGGTGACCGGTAAGCTCGACGTGCGTGAGGCGGCGTCCCGGCTGCCGGACGAAGCGCTCATTGATATGGTCGAGGAAGAAGAAGCAGAACCTAGCGAGGAGGGCGACGTGGAACTGGAGGAAGTGGTGGTATGAACACGGGAGGATTGATTGCCCTTATTGATCGGCTGCGCGGGCTGTCTTCCGAGACGGAGTGGTTCGAGTTCAAATCAAACCATTGTGAATCACAACGGCTAGGCGAATACCTTTCAGCGCTCTCCAACTCCGCTGCATTGGCCCATCAGCAGCGTGGTTATCTCGTGTTTGGTATAGACGACACGACGCATGCCGTCACCAGCACGACCTTCGACCCCTATACTGCCAAAGGTAAAGGTAACCAAGATTTATTACCGTGGCTCGCGGCAGGCCTGCGGCCAAACGTGGGCTTTGAGAACCACATTGTCGATCACCCCGATGGCCGCCTGGTCGTCTTCGAGGTATTCCCTGCCCGCGATCAGCCAGTAGCTTTCTATGGAGTGTCGCATATTCGTGTAGGTTCCAGTCTGACAATCTTAGATAGATATCCCGAAAAAGCGCGTGCGCTCTGGATGCTGGGACAGGATTGGTCTGCAAAAGAGATTACAAACGCTACACTTGCAGATCTCGATCCCGATGCGGTAGCCTATGCGCGTACTCAATTCGGAATCAAGCATCCCGGCCAAGTGACTGAAATGGCCGGTTGGGACGACGCCACATTCCTTAATAAGGCCCGCATTCTGAAGCAAAGCGCGGTGACAAATACTGCTCTGCTGCTGCTTGGTCGAAGCGAAGCAGCGGCGTTGCTATCACCTGAGGTAGCAAAGATATCCTGGGTGTTGAAAGATGACGAGAACCGGGAACAGGACTATGAACATTTCGGGCCACCGTTTTTGCTGGCAGGCGACCGCCTGCTGAAGCGTATCCGGAACCTCATGGTGCGGTCTCTGCCGAGTGGAACGCTATTCCCGCAGGAGTTTTCGCAGTACGACCCCTGGGTAATTCGCGAGGCGTTACACAATTGCATTGCCCACCAGGACTACAGCCTCCATGCACGGGTAGTTGTTGTTGAATTTCCTGATCGCATTATCTTGACCAATGCTGGGGATTTCCTGGCTGGAGATGTGGAGACTGTCATCCGGCAGGACGTACCCCAAGCTATTTATCGGAATCCGTTCCTGGCCGACGCAATGGTTGAATTGAACATGATCGACACACAAGGTGGGGGCATCAAACGCATGTTCGAAACGCAGCGCCGACGCTTTTTCCCCATGCCGGACTACGACCTTTCAAAGTCGTGTGAAGTCTCGGTAAGCATTAGCGGTCGCATTCTAGATGAGCGATATACGCGGTTGCTCATGGAGCGAACTGACCTCCATTTGGAATTGGTCATGCTACTCGATCGGGTTCAAAAGAAAGAGCCAATCAACCGAGAGGCGCACCAGCGCCTGAAAGCAGCAGGCTTGGTCGAAGGGCGATATCCAAGCGTGATGGTGGCCAGTAGTATAGCTAAAGCCACTGGGCAAACCGGTCGGCATATTCGCGAGCGTGGCTTTGATAAAAAATACTATCTTGACCTGATTGTTCAGTTGATCCGTGATCATGGGCCAGTCGAGCGAAAAAGTGTCAATGAAGCGTTGTTGGGTAAGCTACCTGATAGACTAACACCCGACCAAAAACAGCGTAAAGTGCATAATTTGTTGCAAGAGCTACGTAAAGCTGGGAAAATTGAGAACCGTGGCTCCCGAGCGCATCCAGAATGGGTAATAGCAAAGTTCAAGTAGAATTGATTCAAAGGAATTCCCTATTTGAATGTATAGGATATGCTTCCTTATGCTCTAAGTGTTTTTAAATAAAGGACTTGTTTGTTTGCTAAATGCAGTTGCTTCAGAAATTTTAGCAAAGGGTTTAGCAAAGGGTTTAGCAAAGGGTTTAGCAAAGGGTTTAGCAAAGGGTTTAGCAAACGATTCACCACATGCTACGATAGTTTGGACTGGATAATGACCACAGACATCAGCGAAAAAGGCCTTGAAACACTGATCATGCAGCACATGACCGGGTCAGACGGCCTTGCTTCAACGCCAATACATGTTGCCGAAGAAGCTCCATCCAGTGAGGGTACTGGCTATTTTGCAGGTAATCCTAAAGACTACGACCGAGCCCACGCGATTGATGTACCTCAGCTTATCGCCTTCCTCCAATCTACCCAACCAGATACTTTCGTTAAGCTGGGGCTTGGTAGTTACACAGACCATGCAGATATAAGCCGCCTCAAGTTCCTCGCCCGTCTCTCCGGCGAGATCGGCAAACGCGGTGTCATTGACGTACTGCGTAAAGGTGTGGATCACGGGCCGTTGCACTTTAACCTTTTCTATGGAACTCCTTCCCCCGGCAACGCCAATGCAGTGGCCTTATACGCACAGAACCGTTTCTCGATCACACGCCAGCTTGCTTACAGTATGGATGAGACGCGCCGGGCCCTGGATTTGGGCTTGTTTATCAATGGCCTGCCCATTGCGACATTCGAGTTGAAGAACAGCCTCACCAAACAAACCGTTGAAGATGCCATGCAGCAATACAAGCGTGACCGGGACCCACGCGAACACCTCTTTGCGTTTGGCCGGTGTGCGGTGCATTTTGCTGTGGATGACAGCGAGGTGCGAATGTGTACCGAGCTCAAGGGGAAGGCCTCCTGGTTTCTACCCTTCAACAAGGGCTACAACGATGGAGCAGGCAATCCACCCAATCCACATGGCCTCAAGACCGACTACCTGTGGAAAGAAGTGCTAACCCCGGCAGGATTGACGAACATTCTTGAGAACTACGCTCAGATCGTCGAAGAGAAAGACCCGCATACAGGGCGAAAGAAGCGCAAGCAGGTGTGGCCGCGTTATCACCAGCTTGGCGTCGTGCGGCATGCGCTTGCTGATGTACGCGCCCACGGAGCTGGAAAGCGCTACCTTATCCAGCACTCGGCGGGCAGCGGCAAGTCTAATTCCATTGCCTGGCTCGCCCACCAGCTCATCAGCCAGAGACATGCGGGAAAGGAGACTTTCGACTCTGTTATTGTGGTGACAGACCGGCGAATACTGGACCATCAGATTCAAGCAACCATCAAGCAGTTCATGCAGGTCGGCGCTACAGTTGGCCATGCGGAGCGATCAGGCGATCTACGTAGATTTATAGAACAGGGTAAGAAAATCATCGTATCCACTGTTCAGAAATTTCCGTTCATCCTCGACGAGATTGCAACAGAGCGTGGTAAGACTTTCGCGATCATCATCGATGAAGCACACTCCAGCCAGGGTGGTAAGACATCGGCGGCAATGAGCCAGGCACTCGGTAGCGAAATGCCCGAAGATGATGGGTATGATCCGGAGGACATGGTGAATGCGGCATTGGAGAAACGCATGGCTTCGCGAAAGATGCTGAAGAATGCCAGTTACTTCGCCTTCACCGCCACACCCAAGAATAAGACATTGGAAATGTTCGGTGAAGCGCTGCCGCCGGATGCCGAGGGCAAAATCAAACATCTGCCCTTCCACAGCTACACGATGAAACAGGCAGTAGAAGAGGGCTTTATTCTAGACGTGCTCAAGTGCTACACACCGGTGGACAGCTACTACAAGCTAGTCAAGAAGACTGAGGACGACCCGGAGTTCGACACCAAGAAAGCCAAGAAGAAGCTGCGCAGGTATGTTGAAAGCCATGAACACGCTATCAGCCTTAAGGCCGAGATCATGGTGGACCATTTCCACGAGCAGGTGATGGCGGCTGGGAAGATAGGAGGCCAGGCACGGGCGATGGTGGTCACCAGCGGTATCGAACGGGCTATCCAATACTACCACGCATTCAAAGCGTATCTACTTGACAGGAAAAGCCCATATCAGGCGATAGTTGCCTTTTCGGGAGAACACGACTACGGCGGTGCTAAGATGAGCGAGGTTTCACTCAACGGGTTTTCCAGTGGAGACATCGCCGGGAAGATTCAGATAGATCCATGCCGCTTCCTAATCTGTGCGGACAAATTCCAGACAGGCTATGACGAACCACTGCTGCACACAATGTACGTAGACAAACCACTTGCAGGTATCAAGGCGGTACAGACTTTGTCACGGCTTAACCGTGCTCATCCTCAGAAGCATGATTGCTTCATTCTAGACTTTCAGAACAACAGCGAAGCGATAACCTTCGCCTTCCAGGACTATTATCGCACTACACTGCTCGCCGACGAGACTGACCCGAACAAGCTACATGATCTCAAGAGTGCACTTGATTCAGCTCAGGTGTATTCGCCTGAACAGATCAATACCTTGGTAACGTCTTTCCTCAATGGTGCCAGCCGGGATGCCCTTGACCCGATTCTCGATGACTGTGTGGCCGTCTATGTAGGTCAGCTCGACGAGGATTCACAAGTAGACTTCAAGGGCAAGGCAAAGGCCTTTTGCAGAACCTATAGCTTTCTATCGTCCCTCATTCCCTACAACAATGCCGAGTGGGAAAAGCTCTCCATCTTCCTCAACCTGCTAACGCCCAAGCTTCCAGCACCACAGGAGGAAGACCTGTCAAGAGGTATTCTAGATGCCATTGATATGGATAGCTATCGTGTGGAAAAGAAAGCAGCCATGAATATCGCTTTGACCGACGAGGATGCAGAAATTGAGCCCATACCCACTGATACAACCGGTCGCAGACCTGAACCTGAGATGGACCGACTGAGCAATATACTACAAAATTTCAATGAACAATTTGGTACACTGTTCGCTGATACCGACAGAGTTGCCAAACGAATCCGAGATGACATCGCGCCGCAGGTTGCCGCTGACGCAGCCTACCAGAACGCGAAGGAAAACACACCGCACACCGCTCGAATGGCGCACGATCAAGCGCTTGGAAAGGTGATGCAACTTCTCTTGAAGGACGACACGCAGGTCTATAAGCAGTTCGTCGAGAACGAATCTTTCAAGCGTTTTGTAGGTGATATGGTGTATCAGATTACGAGTTCTCAAGCATAACCCTGTATGGCCAGATTTGCAGAAATGCCTATTATGACATTCGCTATACATCGACTATCGAGTCGGCTGTCGGTCGCAAGCAGTTGCTGACAGCGAGTGGTTGTGGGGCTATATGCTGAAGCTTGATGGTTGTCCGGTATCGTGTGAAACCACGCAGGATACTCATCCCGAGATGCTTTGCTCAACCAACATTTCTGCGCATACACGCCATCTGACACATATACAGCCCAAGTAGATCATTGTGTTTTGCTTTGCACCATATTGCATTACATTGCACTACCCTGCACCACAATGCATATTATGCTACTAATGAAATTAATATGAATATTGCTTGACATGGCGTCTCCAAGATGATAGAATACTGGACATTAAGCTCAGTGCAACTTCGTAGATACCTTTATTGTGTATAAGCCTGTAGTGCTTTGAACAACTCTCGCTGAGCCAGATATTGGAGATATATATTATATGCAAAAAAGACATAAGCTCAATGTCACTATCAAGGGTATTAGAGCATTTTAATTAATTATGCCTACGTTGTATAATGTAGGTATGAGAGCTACATCCCTTGACTTACGACAACGTGTCGTGGCCGCACGTCATGAAGACGGCCAATCCATGGGCGAGATCGCTCAGCGGTTCCGGATTCCCAAAGGAACGGTCCAGAATATTCTGGAACGGTATCGGGACGATGGAAAGATAGAACCACGGCCACAAAACGCTGGGCGCAAGCGAGGACTTTCTGAGGAGCAACTATACGCACTTGAGCAGTATGTGGTTCACCACCCAGACATGACCCTTGAGCGGTTGCGGGAAGGATTATCACTCCCTGTTTCCATCATCACCGTCCACAACAGCCTCAAGCGAATGGGTTTCACCTTAAAAAAAAATCGTTACGTGCGAGTGAACAAGAGCGACCCGATGTAGTTCGACAACGGGAACAATGGCTCAGGGCGTTGCCCAGTCTGGATCCGATCCGTCTGGTGTTCATAGATGAAACGGAAGCAAAAACTAATATGACACGTGCCTACGCACGTGCACGCAAGCATGAGCGCGTGCTTGAGCATGCTCCACATGGACACTGGAACACCACAACGCTTATCGCTGGTATAACCAGTCGAGGTGCCATAGCGCCTATGATGCTCGATGGTCCTATGGATACGTTGGCGTTTGAAGCATACCTGGAGCAGGTTCTCATTCCAGCCCTTCCTAAGAAGACCATCGTGATTATGGACAACCTTAGCGCACACAAATCCCAAGGTGTTGAAGTGCGACTCAAGAAAGCCGGAGCGCAACTGCGCTATTTACCTCCGTACAGCCCGGACTTTAATCCAATCGAATTGATGTGGTCAAAAGTGAAGACATTCTTGCGTGCCGTCAAAGCGCGAACGCAAGATGAACTGCAGTCAGCGATTGCCGATGCATTAAGTAAAATCACTTCAGATGATACCCAAGGCTTTTTTCGACACTGCTTCGTAGGTATAATTTATTAAAATGCTCTAGCCATCCCATCTTTCACCCAGGTATTTAAGATGGTTTTGAGTTTCTTGGGACTGAACTCCGAGACACTCAGATCACCATACAGCTTGATCAAAGTTCTAAGTGATAGCTTGACATTCAGAAACTGTGAGGTATGTGTCCCATCCTTGTGCCGATAGTAGCTGTCAGCATAGGCGATATACTTCGCGCATAGCTCCATTACTGTCAGTTCTTTGGAATCATCAGGAAGTTGACGGCCATTGGCCAGCCATGTGGTGATCAGCTTGTTGTAGTTCACATCGGCCTGTTGGGTACCGAATTTCGCGCCAAGGTACCTGCGTTCACCATTGATGTGAACATAGGTATACCCGGTTGCCTTGTGACCACACAAAGGTGGAATTTGTTCTTTTCGTGCAGTAGAACGGGAAGTTCTGCGGGCAGGTTTGGTGCTCTTTTAGGTTTTATCTGAGCACGATTTTGGGCCTGTATTTGTCATTCTATTACGTCTCCTTGCACATTTCGGGGTATAATACCCGAAAATGGTTTAATTTGATCGCACTGTATAACAATACAGGTAATCCCGTAAGTACTTGGGATTCAACAAGTTAAAAATGGTGGGCGATACTGGACTTGAACCAGTGACTTCTTGCATGTCAAGCAAGCACTCTAACCACCTGAGCTAATCGCCCGTTGATTGATATAAAGTAGCAAAATTGTGTTGTTGTTGTCAACTTGAGCTGTACAATGTCTGTTGAATTGTTACTTCTGTTTCTACATATACGAGCAGTGATTTTTACTTTTGTGTCGAGTTTTATTGTACATATTGGGTCTTTTCTGGTAATATGTATAACATTATGTCTCTCGAGAACCGCTTTTCTTGCGGTGCTGTGTCCGCTGTCCTGTTGGCGTTCAAGCTTCCTCGTGATCACTTTCCACTTCACTACAAGGCTTAAATTCTGTATGAATGCCCTCGAAAAGATTAGAAATCTGGCTATAATTGCCCACATTGACCATGGTAAAACAACCCTTATTGATGGTATCTTCGCTTCGACCCATGCTTTTGCCGAGCATGCAAAGGTTGAGGAGCGTGTCATGGACAATAATGAATTGGAACGTGAACGGGGCATCACGATTCGCGCCAAACATTGTACTGTCACTTGGCGGGATTACTTGATAAATATAATTGATACGCCTGGCCATGCTGATTTTTCCGGTGAAGTGGAACGTACCTTATCAATGGTGGATTCTGTTTTATTGCTGGTTGATGCCAATGAAGGACCAATGCCACAGACTCGGTATGTTTTGATGCGTGCTCTGCGTCTGGGACTACGTCCTATTGTTATTGTCAATAAGGTGGACCGTCCTCAGGCTGAACCGAACAAAGCACTGGACAAGACGTTTGATTTGTTTGTCGAACTTGGCGCTACCGATGCACAGTGTGATTTTCCTGTCTTGTATGGTTCTGGATTGGATGGTTGGTTTGTCCGTGATTTGGACAAAGATCCGCATACTGGAATGGATATTTTGTTTGAAACTATCGTGGATTACGTAGCACCACCTGAAGGGGATATGGACTCGCCGTTTCTCATGCAGGTCAGTAC
>Ga0334884_1003244_pt1 | contig 18783 bp, 19 predicted proteins | sample GraSluR1_MG_7_FD_207215 | JGI IMG/M metagenome (GOLD analysis project Ga0334884, IMG submission 207215) | Sludge microbial communities from methane-producing bioreactor in Wageningen University, Netherlands - Granular Sludge_12_05 R1 | ecosystem: Engineered > Bioreactor > Anaerobic >...
CTACAGGAGGTAAGAGCCATGACCAACCAGAGCACCATTGACAAACTTATTGAAATGCGCCTGACTTCCATGTCAGATGCCTTTATCACCCAGATGGATGACCCGAAGATGAAGAATGTTCCGTTCGGGGACCGCTTCGGACTCCTGGTCGATATTGAATACAACAATCGCAAAAACAACAGCCTGAAGCGTCTTATCAAAGGCGCCGGGTTTGACCAGCCTGAAGCTTACATAGCCGACATCAACTATACGTCTGGCCGGAAACTTAACCGTAACTTTATTGAGCGTCTTGCAACCTGTGAATACATCGCGGAACATAGGAACATCTTCATCACGGGCGCTACCGGAAGTGGGAAGACTTACATGGCATGCGCGTTCGGCATGGAAGCCTGCAAGCGGCGCTACAAGACAATGTATGTACGGCTTCCGGACATGCTTCTTGAAATCGACATGGCCTGCACAGATGGTTCATACAAGAAGATTCAGGCCAAGTATGCCAACCCAGTCCTGCTAATTATTGACGAATGGCTCCTACTGAAGCCGACAGAGGCAGAACAGCAGGACATCCTGGAACTGCTACACAGAAGGAGGAAGAAATCCTCTACCATCTTCTGCTCTCAGTACGACCCAAGCGGTTGGTACGACCAGCTCGGAGGAGACGACAGTCCTCTTGCCGAAGCGATTCTTGACCGCATTAAACATGATGCCTACAAAATCAACATCATTCCTACTGATCCTTACAACTACCGCTCTATGAGAGAGGTATACGGCTTGGATCCGACACTGAGCGAATAGCTGTGACTAATTAACTGGCGACCGCCTCCCGATGCTTACCTCCTTCGGCATGGCGGCTCCGCCACACATATAGATTACCGAAACAGCGATTTCCGAAGCCCGGACAGATGATTCCCAATTCACCGGACAGGCGCTTTCAGCGCACCGGAATAATCAGGGACATGATGAGTGTCCTATTGGAAGGTGCCCTCGATGAGGAAATGAATGAGGAACTTGGATACTCCAGGTATGATTACCGCAACAAAGAAACAGACAACAGCAGAAACGGACATTCCCAGAATACCATGCATACCAGCTACGGAGATATGGAAATTGATATCCCGCGGGACAGAAAAAGGGGAATACGAACCCCAGGTGGTCAAAAAATATCAGAATACCGTCACCCAGGACATGGAAGAAAAAATCCTCTCCATGTACGCCAAGGGCATGACCACCAATGATATCGAGAGCCATATGCGGGAACTGTACGACATTGAGATCCCAGACAGTACCATCAGCCGGATCACGGACAAGATCCTGCCTAGCGTAAAGGAATGGCAGGAACGGCCATTGGAAGAGATTTACGCGGTGGTGTTCCTGGATGCCATCCACTTCCACGTACGCAGCGAAGGGCGTATTGTAAAACAGGCCGTGTATATCGCCATAGGGATTGATATGTCCGGAAGGAAGGATGTCCTTGGTATGTATGTTGGGCAGAATGAAAGCGCGGAGTTCTGGCTTTCCATCCTGAACGGATTAAAGAACCGGGGTGTGGAGGATATCCTGATTGCGTGTGTCGATGGGCTTTCGGGTTTCCCACAGGCGGTAGAAGCCGTTTATCCCCAGACAGAAATCCAGCAGTGTATCATCCATCAGATACGCAATACCACCCGATTTGTCTCCTACAAAGAGATCAAACCGCTGATGGCCGATTTGGAGAAAGTGTATGCGGCACCGACCGAGGAAACCGCGCTATCGGAATTGGACAGTTTTGATGAAAAATGGAGTGGGAAATATCCTAAAATCGCCAAGTCCTGGCGTGATAACTGGGTAAATCTATCCACCTATTTTAAGTATCCAGAGGCAGTCAGACGCCTGATTTATACGACAAATACCATTGAAGGATTTAACCGTCAGCTGAGAAAAGTGACCAAATCAAAGACGGTATTCCCATCCGATGACAGCCTATTAAAAATGCTGTATCCTGCAATGATGGATATCACGAAGAAATGGACGGGTCACCGTCAGGATTGGGGGCAGATCCATTCCCAACTGGAAATATTTTTTGAAGAACGGTTGTCCTGATTATAAGCAGTGTAGGGCAGCTGGCGGGTTGCCTGGGCAGCCCCGCTTGACATACCCAGAATCCGTATTATAATACAAACAAAGGGCAAGGCCCAGAAAGATGGCTTTGCCCTTCGTAACTATCAACTTATCTTATTTCAGTTTTTTGAGTTTACACAAACTTTGAAACGGTCTCGAAAGATTACTGGATTCACGGTTTTTCTGGAACTAAAAAACTGTTAAGCAATACGTGAATTGTCAGGAGTTTTGCCTATATAGCTGAGATGCTTCTTGAGTTGGATGTAATTTTTAATAAAGGGGGCGTTTTGGACTTGATTTTTTTATGACACAACCCGATAACTCCCTCTATCCGGCGTCGCCGTATCCCATTCCGGCATCCAGGCCCCATCGCTTCCAACCCAATAATACATCTCAATCGCATTGGACTTCACATAGCAGTCAGATTCCATATATCCATTATAATTAAAATAATACCACTTATCATTAATGATTCTCCAGCAGTCTGTTGCATAAGTTCCATCCCCATACTTAAACCTCCAGCCGGAGTAAGCCTTTTCCCATGTACCGTTTCCGCGGGACCAGGCATCCTCACGGGTCAGTACCTTGGCATCGGAGTCAGCCGACCAGCCGCTGGATTCTGTGGTATAGGTGCCAAGCGCACGTACATTAAATGTATATCTGCCTTCTGTATTAATATACGAACTGAAATCATGTGAACAACCCATCTCTGTTACTGTGGCCAGCAGGCGGTTATTTTTATACAGTTTCACCTCGTATTTTTCTGAACCCTCTACTTCGTCCCAAACAGCAGTGTCGCCATTCCAGCTTGTAGCCGTGGTTGCAGGCAGATTGCCGGAAATCTCGGGAAGGTAGACCTGCAGGATTAGTGAACTTCCATCTGATTCGATGTGGGATTCCTTATACTGCACTCCCAGACCGGACAGGGTGAAGTTATTTCTCTTAATGTCAGAGAAGCGGTATCCATCCCGAGCGGATAATTCCACCTCAGCTTCAGGTCGCTCACCAAAGATCCAGGTGTCATCGTCTTTTACATATACCGTTCCCTCAACCTTATACTGGCTACTGCTGGAACTGGCATAGATGTTGCCTACAATATCGCCGCCTCTGGGGGATTTATCCCAGGAAAAGGATAGGGAGACGGAAGTAATGGATTTTTCCTGGGCATAGGCGCTGATAAAACTGCCGGCAGCCAGGCAGGCTGCTAAAATAGAAATTGCAATTACTCTTTTAAACATAGAATTACTCCTTTCCATAGGAATTAAACTGGTAGATGAATGTTTAGTGATTATTTTTATTGTAACGTATAATCGGGAAAATGTCTAATGTTTGCAGAAAAATGATGGAATGCTGGAAATAGTAGAATACTGGAAATAGTGGAATACTGGAAATAATGGAATACTGGAAAGGATGGAATAAGGGCAGCAATGGAACACTGGATATGAAGGGATATTCAACATAAAAAGGGAACAGATAAAAAATATAAATATTTAAAAAATCATTACGGAAAATGGTCGGATTTCATGATGAAAATTAAGATTACATAATAGCTCACATATACTATAATAGATTAATAGGTATATTCATGGTCGTAGTATTGTCAAATAAAAGAATGTAAGCAGCGCCCTAATATAGAAGAAAGAACAAATGAACGAGATGCATAGAAAAATGGCATGCAAGATGATGAAGGTATATAAACATAAAAAATAAATGCATAAAAGAAAGAACATAGATGTACGGAGACTTAAAAGTAGAGAGATATAAAAAAGTATAGGTACATAAAAGTATAGGTAAAAAAAGCGTAGGTAAAAAAAGTATAGGTACACAAAAGCGTAGGTAAAAAAAGCGTAGGTACGCAAAAGCATAGATACATAAAAGCATAGGTAAACAAAAGCATAGGCACACAAAAGTGCAGAGTCATAAAAGCGCAGAGTCACATAAACACAGAGTTATATAGCACAAAGTAACAGATTCATTAAGCCACAAAAGGAATATTACCAAAAAGCCAGTCAATAATTTAATGTGATATACGGTCAATCAAAGCCGGTATCCGGCCAAAGACACATCCATTTCCCTATTTCATAATGAAAAGAAAAAAGCAATGGCGGCTCTGCATTTTCTGGAGCCGCCCTATTGGACCAATATGCCACACAGAGATCAAATAGAAAAGAAGGAGGATAATACATGGGACACCTGACCACCCGCGACGCCTACAAAAACCTGAGTGACCGCATCAACTGGTTTACCCAGGGCGCACCGGCGTCTGAGACATTGTATAAGATTTTGCAGGTATTATATTCGGAGAAGGAGGCGAAGTGGGTTGCGCTGCTTCCTGTGCGTCCGTTTACAGTGAAAAAGGCTGCAAAGATATGGCAGACGTCTGAGTATAAGGCAGAGCGCCTTCTGGACCATCTTTGTGAAAAGGCCCTGCTGGTGGATTCCTGGCACAAAGGGGTCCGCCAGTTCGTGATGCCGCCGCCAATGGCTGGATTCATTGAGTTCGCCCTGATGAGGACCAGGGGGGATATTGACCAGAAATACCTGAGCGAGTTGTATTACCAGTACATGAACGTGGAGGAGGATTTCATCAAGGACCTGTTTTATGCCACGGAGACAAAGCTGGGGCGTGTTTTTGTCCAGGAGCCGGTCCTTACCAACGATAAAATGAACCACATCCTGGATTATGAGCGGGCCACCCATATTGTGGAGGAGGCGGAGTATATCGGACTTGGTTTATGCTATTGCCGCCATAAGATGTCCCATGCAGGCCATCCCTGTGAGATTGACGCGCCCTGGGATGTGTGCCTGACCTTTGACAATGTGGCCCGTTCCCTGGCGGAACATGGGGATTACGCGCGGCTTATCTCCAAGGAAGAGGCCCTGGATGCCCTGGAGCGCTCCTATGCCAGCAATCTGGTGCAGATTGGGGAAAATGTCAGGGAGCACCCGGCATTTATCTGCAACTGCTGTGGCTGCTGCTGTGAAGCCCTGCAGGCGGCCCGGCATTTCAGCCCCATGCAGCCCGTTGCCACAACCAACTATATACCGGACATTTCCGAAGAGAGATGTGTGGGATGCGGGAAGTGCGCAAGGGTCTGTCCGGTACTGGCTATTTCCATGAATGAGGATGGGAATGGGAAACGGAGGCCTCTTTTGGACCGGGACATCTGTCTGGGCTGCGGCGTGTGCGCCAGGAACTGCAGCGTTAAGGCGATTGAACTTAAGAAACGGCCGGAGCAGATCATAACTCCGGTAAACAGTACGCACCGGTTCGTGCTTCAGGCAATCGAAAAGGGTACCCTGCAGAACCTTATTTTTGATAATCAGGCATTTGCCAACCATAGGGCCATGGCGGCCGTGTTCGGCGCTATCCTGGACCTGCCTCCTATTAAGCAGGCCATGGCCAGTAAACAGTTTAAATCTATTTATCTGGACAGGCTGCTGTCCATGCATAAGGAGAGGGGAAAATGATTGTCAGTGTGAGCCGCAGAACCGATATTCCGGCATTTTACCCGGATTGGTTTTTCCGGCGTCTGGAGGAGAAATATGTTTATGTGAGAAACCCCATGAATCCCCGTCAGGTCAGTGAACTGCGTCTGGACCGGGATTCGGTGGACTGTTTTGTGTTCTGGACAAAGAATCCCGGGCCTATGATGGACCGGCTATCCGCGCTGGATGAGATGGGATACCCATATTATTTCCAGTTTACGCTTACTGCTTACGGTACAGATTTGGAACCCGGAGTTGCGGATAAGGATGAAATGATAAAGATTTTTCGCAGGCTTTCCCGGCGCATAGGACCGGAGCGGGTAGTGTGGCGCTATGACCCTGTTCTGCTTGGCGGGGACTATACAATCCAGTACCACAGGGAGTGGTTTGAGAAAATGTGCAGGGCTCTCTGCGGATATACAGAGTCCTGCGTAATCAGTTTTCTCGACATGTATTCCAGGATAAAGAAGAATATGGAATATCAGGGGATTTTACCTCTGAGCCAGGAGCACATCCGTATTCTGGCTTCTATTTTAGGACCAATTGCAGCCAGGTACGGTATAAGGATGAGCACTTGTTCGGAGGAAATGGACCTGGAAGAATATGGGATACGGAAGGGGAAGTGCATTGATGACCGCCTCATAGAATCCATTACGGGACATCATCTGGATGTGAAAAAGGATGATACGCAAAGGGCTTCATGTGGCTGTGTGAAGAGCGTGGATATAGGAACCTACCACACCTGCGCACATTTTTGCAGGTACTGCTATGCGAACCTGAGCCAGCGTCAGGTGGAGGAAAACAGGAGACAGCATAATCCTGATTCGCCTCTTCTGATTGGCAGCCTTCGCGGGGACGAGAAGATAACGCCCCGGGGGATGAAGTCTGTGATAAAAAAGACATAGATTGGAACGACATTAGATGAAGATGAAGATCAGACAGATAACAGCGGCCATGGCATGCGCTCTGGTGATTGCAGGTGAGGCCGCCACCGCTGCCTGCGCAGCAGAACGCTGGAACGGGAATATGGAAGGCCGGAATGCGGAAAGCCAGAATGGAAATACAGAAAGCCGGAATACAGAAAACCGGAATACAGAAAGCTGGAATACAGAAAGCCGGAATGCGGAAAGCCAAAATGGAAATACGGAAGGCCCAAATGTGGAGAGCTGGGACGAAAACGTCGAAATCACAGCCCACAGAGGCGATTCATCGGAGGCGCCGGAAAACACAATTCCGGCATTTGAGGCAGCCATTGAAAGCGGGGCCGACTGGATTGAACTGGATGTGGGCGTTACAAAGGATGGCGTTCTGGTAGTGCTCCATGATGAGGATTTAAAAAGGGTTGCAGGCGATTCCAGAAAAATAGGGGAACTGACTTTTGAGGAGGTGCGCCGTCTGGATGTAGGAAGCAGTTTTGGTCCAGACTTTAGAGGAGTTGGCATACCCTCATTGGAGGAAGTGCTGGATTACTGTCAAGGCAGGGTCCTGCTGAATATTGAGATTAAATATCGGAAAGGCCAGGACCTGGCTTTCATTCCCCGTCTGGTGGACCTGATCCGTCAAAGAGAAATGCTGGACCAATGTATGATAACCTCTTTTAATTACGGCTGCTTGCAGATGGTGAAGATATTTGAGCCAGCGCTTAAGACCGGACTTATCAGCTCCAGGCCCATTGCGCAGCCCGAGATTTATACGAGTGCGGATAATTTTGTACTCAGCATTGAACTGATTGAACCGGATACCGTGAACCGTATCCATGAACTGGGGAAGGAAGTCATTGCCTGGACGGTTAATGACCAGTATTCGGTGGAGAAATGCAGGAAAGCCAGAACCGATAATATCATTACGGATAATCCGGACAATATCATCCCGGATTGATTGCCAAGACTACAATGACATATCGCCCGGGATACCATATGCAGAATGCCACATGCAGAATACTACATGCGGGATACCGTATGCGGGATGCTATATGCGGGATGCTATATGCGGGAAAGCATATGCGGGATACCATATGAGGAATACCACACTACCACATCCGCAATTGTATCCCGGCAGGTATATATTTTCCAAAAAGGCCCATAATATCCATATATTACCGGCAGGCCGCCGGAAATGGAGGAAAGATTATGAGATTACCGAGGCATATTGGAATCATACCGGATGGAAACCGAAGGTGGGCTTTGGACCGGGGGATGGAGAAGCCGGATGGATACAAACATGGTATTTCACCGGGAATGACGCTATACCATATGTGCCGCCAACTGGGTATTGAGGAAATGTCTTTTTATGGATTTACCGTGGACAACACCAAGCGCCCCAGCGCCCAGCGCCAGGCATTTACAAAAGCATGCGTGGCGGCTGTGGAGGAACTGTCAAAGGAGGATGCCAGCCTGCTTGTACTGGGCAATACCCAGTCCCCCATGTTTCCTCCGGAACTTCTTCCCTATACCCGGCGCCATGATTTTGGGGCTGGCGGGATGAAGATAAATTTTCTGGTTAATTACAGCTGGGAGTGGGATATGGGATTTAAAACGGAAAAGTCCGGTACTGATTCTGCTGCGTCCGGCATGATTGGACCTGTCCTCAAAACGGCTGAGGTTTCCAGGATTGACCTGGTCATCCGCTGGGGCGGCAGGCGGAGACTGTCAGGATTCCTGCCGGTCCAGTCCGTTTATTCGGATATATATGTGGTGGATGATTACTGGCCTGATTTCAGAAAAGAGCATGTGGAGGATGCGCTTAAATGGTATTCTGGCCAGGACGTTACATTGGGAGGTTAAAAAAGATATGAGTGTGGGAGTGTAAGGCCCTAAGGGTATGTGGCTATGATAGTATGTGGCATTAAGGGCATGTACCCTTAAGCGTATACTTTTATAAAGTATGGGTTGCCAGGCTGTGGCAGCGCCGGGAAATGTATCTGCGGTTCGTTTGGATTGGCAGCGCATGCATTTTCGGGCGCTGTTGCATATTAGCAGAGGAAAGCGAAATTTCTACAATAAAGCGATTGTTTTCAACATATATGGACAAAATGGTACAGGGGGGTGTAAAATATCATAAATAAATTAAGCAGTACGGGGAAAGTATTATGATACATATAGCAATTTGCGATGATGACATACAGCTATGTAACCAGCTGGAAGATTATATAAGGAAGTGGAGAAAAGAAGGAAGGAAACTGGAAGCAGAGGTATTCAACACAGGGAAGGAATTTGAGAAGGCTCTCAAGGAGCGGTATTTCGATTTGATTTTTCTGGATATCATCATGAAGGACTGCAGTGGGATTGAGTTGGGACGGTTTATCCGCGAGGAGCTTAACAATGACAGCAGCATGATTGTATATATGTCTGGATACGGAGACGAATACGCTTTGGAGTTGTTCCAGTTCCAGCCCTTTCATTTTTTAAAGAAGCCTTTTAAGATTGAAGAATTTCAAGCCATTTTCTGTAAGGCGTGTGAGAAGATACAGGGAGATACGGGTATCTTCGAGTTTAAATCCAACCGGACCGTGTATCGGGTCCCGCTGAAGGATATCCATTATTTTGAAGGGGATAACCGGCGGGTTAAAATCGTAACCGGCACACACACATATCATTGTTACTCCACCATAGAAAATCTGTTTTCAAAAATTGACATGGAGCAGGCTGGGTTCATCCGCCTGCATAAATCCTATGCTGTGAACCTGCGGTATGTGGCAAAGTTCAGCGTCAGGATGGTAACATTGTTTGATGGGGAGGAGTTTACAATCAGCGCCCCGTTTAAGGAAAATGCCCAACGTCAGTATGAGATTTACAGCGAAAAAATCAGCAGGACAAAGTGATTTTGCATGGAAATGAATTATCAGATAAAATGGACAGGAGGCCCGTATTTTAAGATTGGAGGGGCCTCCTGCTTTTTATTAGATATCCGATTTCCTGTTATATGAATGGCGCAGAACAAAATGATTGGTTTAGGAAATATGGTGTATTGGCTCAAAAGCATTGCAAATGGTCATATTTTCAATATAATTAGTATTATATAGGTGCATAAGTGAAATTTAAGACTTGTTGCCATGTGGAATGGAGAAGAAGGCTGCGGCAGGGGGCGGATACGGATGAAAAGGTGCGGCATAAAATGTACCCTATTAAGCGTACACGGCAGGAAGGGCATCTGACCTTTGGCGGCATAGGCATGGAGTTGAGTTGGCAGCCTTTCTGGCTGCGTCAGTTTGAGGGAGGTATTACATGGCAGGATATTTATCACCAGGAGTTTATGTGGAGGAGTACGAATCAGGGACAAAGCCCATGGAAGGCGTAGGGACCAGCACAGCCGGATTCATTGGGGCGGCAGAGAGGGGACCGGTGGAAGGGACTCCTGGGTTGGTGACTAATTTTGCTGAGTTCACGCGGATTTACGGTGGTTATCTGTCGGCTGATGAATATGGTGATTATCGGTTTCTGGCTTATGCGGTGGAACATTTCTTTATCAATGGAGGGTCCAGGGCATTCATTGCCAGGGTGGCGCCCAAAGACGCGGTCTGCGCAAAAGGCATGCTGCCGGATGAAGCGGCTCAGGTGCTTGTGATGACGGCCAGGAATCCCGGAACGTGGGGAAACCGTCTGAAGGTGGTGATTTCTCCCTCCAGCAAGGCTAAGACACAGATAATGGAGGTGATGGGGACCCCGGCAGATAAGTGTTATGCGGTGAAGAACGGAGCCGGCTTCTGTGCAGGGGATGTGGTGGAATTTTCAGATGGGGAACAGTTGGTCTATAACCGGATTATAAAGAGACAGGATAATCTCATTACCTTTGAACAGGAATTTGGGATGGATGTTACGGACCGGCAGCTATTACCATCCAAGGTAATCCGAACCTGTGAATTTAATATGGAAGTCAGGTTTGAGGATATGGTGGAGAATTATGATTACCTATCCTTTAACAGCAGTATTGATGAATTTGTGGAAAGGAAAGCAGCCAAGTCTCGGTTGATAACAGTGGCGTTGCGGAGTCAAAATGCCAATGGCGGCAGTTTTTCCGGGACTGCATTGGATTCAGGAAGCAGGTCTTGGACCGCAGCGGGCGGGGAGGAAAAAAGAGCCTGCATTCCAGCATTCATCCAGCCGGCCGAAAGCGGCAAAGCTGCGATATCTGTTGATTTTGCGGGGGGAAGTAACGGCAGTGCACATGGCATGGCTGCTGCTGATTTCATCGGAGTGGACAGTGGGAGCGGACAGCGTACCGGTATCCAGGCATTTTTGGATAATGATGTGGTTTCTATCATGGCGGTGCCCGGTGTTACGGACCCCGATGTGCAGCTTTCACTGGCAGCCCACTGCGAGAAACTGAACAGCCGGTTTGCGGTCCTGGATATGCCCAGGGCTGCAGGAACCGTGCAGGAAATCCTTAAACACAGGCACATTCTTGATACTACATATGCTGCTTTTTATCATCCCTGGCTCAAGGTGTTTGATCCTCTGGATAAACAGAACATCTGCATACCGCCGTCAGGTTCCATAGCCGGTATCTATGCCAGAAGCGATAACACCAGAGGCGTGCATAAGGCTCCTGCCAATGAGGTGGTTCAGGCCTGCGTTGGGCTGGACATGCAGTTTAACACCGGTCAACAGGATTTGCTGAATCCAGAGGGCGTGAACCTGATACGTGCATTTCCGGGAAGGGGTATCCTGGTATGGGGCGCCAGGACGGCCAGCAGTGACAGCAGATGGAAATACGTTAATGTCCGCAGGCTTTTCATTTTTATGGAGGAATCCATCAAGGCCAATACTAACTGGGTTGTATTTGAACCAAATGATGAGATGCTGTGGGGGCGGGTCCGCAGGACCATAGAAGTGTTCCTGGACGGCTTGTGGAGAGGAGGAGCCTTGGCCGGATCGGTGCCGGAAGAGGCATTTTTTGTGCAGGTCGGGCGTGATACCATGAGTCAGGATGATATCGACAATGGAAGGCTGATTTGTGTTATCGGCGCGGCTCCGGTGAGACCGGCTGAATTTGTGATATTCCGTATCTCTCAGAACACAGGGATGCCCAGCGACATATGATGAGGGCTGGCGGAGTGGGCCAGGACATGTATCCGGCGCCAGAGGCCGGACATTATCAATCATAATCAGGAGGAATTAGATTAGATGGCAGTATATCCAGGAACAGATTTCAGATTTGAATTAGAGATAGAAGGATTGTGCGCAGGTAGGTTTATGGAAGTGTCCGCAGGCGGCGCATCCAACGAATCTGTGGGGTACAGGGACTGCAATATGGCTTTGGAGCTGCCCCATAAGGTGGCAGGTTTGGGAGAATACAGTAATATCATCCTTAAAAAGGGGGTGATTGAGGAATCGGTGCTGCGCGGCTGGCTGGCCAAAGGGCTGACAGAGGCAGTGGAGCGCAGGACGGTTACCGTCAGTCTGCTGGATGAAAACCAGAATGCGGTCGTGTCATGGCAGATCATCAATGCCTGGCCGGTCAAGTACACGACCCCGGATATCAGCGCGGTTTCCAGCGGTATTGCCATTGAGACATTGGAACTGGCCCACGAAGGTATGACTAGGAAATAATAATGATGGAAATGTCTGCTGCCCATATGTAAAAGGCCCCACCGTATTGCCCTGGTGCCAGGAAACTGGATGATTACAGCCAGGTATGCGGCTTATATATCATTAGGAAGGCAGGGAATGTGACGGCAGGGATAAACAGGATAATAGCAGGATTGGGAGGATGCGGATGCAGGATATGGTAACGGGACTGGTTAAACAGAACCTAAATAAAGAACACAAGAATATGGTACTGGTAGAGTACCGGCTGGCTGAAGGGGGAACGATGGAAATGGACTGGATGCCGGTGATGATGCCCTATGGAGGGCCGGGATATGGAATGTACCTGATGCCGGAAACAGGGACCGAGGTGGTGATAGGATTCCGGTTTGGGGACAGGAGCAAGCCATTTGTGATGGGGGCCCTTCTGGAAAATATGGATTCGGTTCCTGAGGCAGTCGGAACCGGGAATATCCCGGCCAGAATGTTGAAAACAAGGACCGGATTCACGGTTTCTGTGGATGAGGAACAGGATGGGTTCCTGTTTACGGATCCGGCTGGACAGAATCAAGTGGCCGTCTCTTCTGGGAAGGACCATGGGGGTCTGGTAATTGACATCAGGGAAAAGGTGGAAATCCGTCTGGGCGGGGAAGCATATCTCACCTTGGAGAAAGAGAATGCCACGTTTGCAGGTAATATAACGGTCAGCGGGGAGGAAATCCATCTGAAGGCAGAAAAGGACCTCTCTGTCTGTTCGCGGAACATGACTCTCGATTCGGGCAGGATGCTTACATTGAAAGGACAGGATATTAATGCTTCACCAGTCCAGGGATTTAAGCTGGGCGGGATGAAAGCGGACATAACACCTTCACAGAATATAAATGTAAAGACCATGCATCTGAAAGCAGAGGGAACGGCTGCACAACTGTCTGCCCTGACCAGTCTGCAGCTGAAATCAGACGGTATCGTTGAGGTCAAGGGATCCATGGTGAAGCTGAACTAAAAGGTTTTGGAATAGACAGGGTTATCCGGATATGCAGGTCCAGCTGGGTAGATTCCATATAGAGCGGAGATTCCATATAGAGAAAAATTGATATAGGAGGAAATATATATGCCATGTTGTGTCTGCGCAGGCGCATCCATCACCTGCTCATTCGGTGCTGCGCCATCAGTATTAAATGTTCTGCCTGGGGCCAGGGTCATGAGCTCCCAGGCCCTTGCATCCATCATGGATAACATTTCCGTGATGAATATTATGCCGTTTGGTATGTGCAGCAGTCTTGCCAATCCAAATGTGGCAAGTGCCACTGCTGCGGCTTTGGGAGTGCTGACGCCCATGCCCTGTATGCCTATGATTGCCGGACCTTGGATGCCAGGCAGCCCGAAGCTGTTAATCGGCGGCAGACCTGCCCTTACCAGTGATTCCATGCTCATGTGCCAATGGGGCGGCGTCATTCAGATAGCATTTCCGGGAACCGTGAATATACAATGCTGAGCCGGTGCATACTAATCCCGGAGGTGATATGAATGAGTCCGAAGGAATTAAATTATATTGAGGATGCCCTGGGACATGAGCAGTTTTTAAAAACCCAGTGCCAGGAGGCCATCCAGAACCTGCAGGATCCAACCCTTAAGAACCAGGTCCAGCAGATGACGCAGAAACACCAGCAGATATTTGACAACTTTTATAATCTTGTATAAGGAGGAAGAAGAGAATGGATGACAAGTGTATCATGGAGAACCTTCTCCTGACAACCAAAGGCGTATGCGACTTATATATGCACGGCACCATCGAAGCTTCCACTGCCAATGTGCATCAGACCTTCAACCAGGCTTTAAATGATAGTCTGTGCATGCAGGACGATATTTATAAGGAGATGTCAGCAAAAGGCTGGTATCAGATGGAGCAGGCAGAGCAGCAGAAGATTATGAAGGTAAAGAACCAGTTTGCCGGGATGTAAGTAACAATCAGGATATACGGGAAAAGATACCAGACCGTGTGGGATGGTATCTTTTTTTTACTTATATTGAAAAAGATATAGTCAAAAATATTGTTAAAAATGACAAATAGTCATTGACGAAACCGTTTTCTTGAGTTAACATATACATATCAAAACAAGAAAACGGTTTCATGGGAGGGCGTCAGTAATTCTGTTTAGAAAGGTGGTATTCAATTAATAATTTTGAGGGATTTAAATGTTCCTGTCCATGATAAGGGTTGGGAGGTTTATATGGCAATTAAGGTTCCGGTATCAGTTGGAGAACAATTGACGTTCAGTAAGACAATCAGTGATTATGATGTATATGGTTTTGCGGGCATTACAGGTGATTTTGCCCGGAATCATGTGAATGAAGAGTATATGAGCAAACATTCCCCATATGGCAGGAGGATTGCACATGGATTATTATCCTTATGTATGTCATCCACCTGTTCCACTTCATTTGCAGAGAAATCAGAAGTCACCTGTGTTTCGTTGGGATATGACAGGGTACGTTTCCTAAAGCCTGTATTTATTGGAGATACAATAACCGTTGTTTACACCTGTGAAGCAGTAGATGAGGAGAAAGGCCGTTCTTATTCCAAAGTAGAGGTTTTCAATCAGAAGGGTGAGCTTTGTACGGTTGCAACCCATATTTTGAAGTATTTAGGTGAAGATACATAATACTCCATCCGGCTGTGCGGAGTATGAAGAGATGAGTAATAAAAATTTAATTTATAGGAGGAAAAGAAAATGAAAAAAGGAACAAAGAAAATTGTATCCCTGATACTATCAGTGGCAACAGCATTTTCCTTAACCGCATGTGGAGGCAGTTCTACCCCCACACCCACAACAGCTGCGCCGGCAGCAAATAGCGAAAAGCCGGAATCTGATACTGTATCGGCCGGGGATACTGGAAAAACGGAGAAGGCGGCTGTTCCCGATGTGACGTTGATTGCGGCTCATGTGAATAATGAAGAGAGTTCCTATCAATACGGATTGGAACAGTTTCGGGATAAGCTGGAAGAATTGTCCGGTGGCACGATGACCGTTGAAATTCATCCAAATGGTGAATTAGGCGGAGATGAATCAGAATTAATTGAAAAGGTTGCATCTAATACAGTGGATGTTATTATTGTATCTCCTGGTGATTTGTCAAATGCCGTGCCTCAGGTGGATTTTCTGGCGCTGCCTTTCCTGTACACCAGCATTGATCATTGGAAGAAATGTATTTCTGATGACAAGGTTGGAGGATATTTTGCCAACTTTGTAGATGAAGGAGGAAGCTTCAAGATGCTGACATATTATATGTGTGGTATACGAAGCGTATTCTGTACAAAGCCGATTAATAGTCTGGCAGACATGGAGGGAAAGAAGATTCGTGTCAAGAGTTCGGAGAATGTTGTGAAAATCTGGTCAGCCTTAGGCGGGCAGCCAACATCACTTGCATATAATGAAGTTTATTCCGGTCTGCAGAATAATGTGATTGATGCAGCTGAAAATGATATTGCCAATATCATGAGTATGAAGTTCTATGAGCCGGCCCCTTATGTGACCTTGACCCAGCATGATTATGCCACCCGTTTCCTGGTTATAGGAGCAGGCAAATATAATACACTGACAGATGAACAGAAGGCATGGGTTGATGAGGCGTCCGAATATAGTTCAACTTTACAGTGGGATTATGATGAGTCTTATGCAGATGAATGCCGGGCACAGCTGGAAAAGGATGGGGTCACTTTTATCGATGTTGACACAACTGAGTGGGTATCTACTGTTGAGCCTATCCTGAAAGAAATCGCAGATAAACTGGGGGTTTCTGATGGATATCAGGCTATACTGGATATGAAGTAGGAACTGACGGCAGTTCATATATTTTTCCTGGAGCAGCGTAAATCATTATAGGAAAGTCCACTGGGTTTATTAAAATGTGGAAAGGTAATGAGATACTTGCTCCAGTACTTTTATAAAAGGAAAATCCACGGAAAAAATTCGTGGAATGGTGTGGAAAATGATGATGCCTAATGTTTGATATAGGAGAAATTGTATGGATAGTTTTATTTTAAAGATGAAGAATGCTATTGATAAGATTGAAAAAGTGCAGATCGTAATCGGGTGTACAGCCTTGTGCATTTTTATACTTATGGTAGCGTACCAGGTGATATCCCGGTTTACAGCTACAACGGCCTTCTTTACAGAAGAAATCAGTACAACTGCATTTATATGGACGGCATTCATGGGCTCTCCAGTCATGCTGCGGCGTTATGAGCATTATCGGTTTACCGGGGTTGCGGAGCACCTGAAGGGAAGGGGATTTTGGATAAATGAATTTTTATGCCTTTGTATTCTGTTTGTCATAAGTATTATAATGACAGCCCATGGTGTACGGTTAACATTAATGTTTAAGGGCTGGAAGTTCAGCTCAATGTCTCATGTAAGCCGGATGTGGTTATGGCTTTGTCTTCCGATTTCAGGTGCCACAAGTCTGATTTATGTGATAGAGTCTTTTATTAAATTCCTTCATGATCCCACAACACGTAAAATTGTAAATGAGGCTGACAAGCTGTTGGAGGAAACGGAAAAATGATGATGATGTTGAGTGTTATTGTTTTTATTGTGTTGTTATTAATGGGGCTTCCAATTGCATATGGCATATTAGCCACGGCATTATTCGGTATGGCATTTGTTCCGAATGTGGATTTAATAACCGTAATGCAGAAAACCGTCAGTGGGTTGAACTCATTTACATTACTGGCTGTACCTATGTTCATCCTGGCTGCCAATCTGATGAACATGGGAAATATATCCCAGCAGCTGGTTGATTTCTGCCTGGGTATTGTCGGTCATATCAGAGGCGGTATGGGATATGCCAACGTCCTGGTTTCTATGTTGTTTGCAGGCATTTCCGGTTCTTCACAGGCAGATACTGCCGGTATCGGCAAGATTTTGATTCCCGCTATGATGGAGGAAGGATATACAGAGGATACAGCGGCTGGTGTTACCATTGCCTCATCAACCTTGGGGGTCATTATACCGCCAAGCATACCAATGGTGGTTTACAGCAGTGTGGCCAGCTGCTCCATCAGTGCTTTGTTTATGGGGGGGATTATTCCAGGTATCCTTATTGGCGGCGGGCAGATGATGGTCATATTTTATCTGGCGAAGAAATATGATCTTCCCCGCCATCCGAAATTGAGTTTTAAGGAGTTCTGCGGTGTTATGTTTAGAAGCATACCGGGCCTTATTACCCCTATCCTTATATTGGGCGGCGTTTTGGGTGGGTTTATGACAGCCACGGAGTCTGCCTGTGTTGCCTGTATTTATGCATTGTTTCTTGGTATGGGAGTGTTCCGCACGATTAAGCTTAAGGATATGAAGGGCATATTGGTTGATACACTGCTCCTTAACTCAATTTCATTATTTGCCCTGGCGACGGCTAACGCAATGGGACAGTTATTGGCGTACTATAATCTCTCCTCCTATGTTAAGGTCTTTTTTGCCAATTATGCGGACAACCGTGTTGTATTCATGCTGATGGTGATAGCGTTGTATTTATTCCTTGGGACATTTATGGATGCCTGTCCGGCTATTATCCTGTTTGCTCCGATTTTGCTGGGGACAGCAGAGACATTGGGGATTACCTCCGTGCAGATGGGGCTGGTTATTGTTATTACATTGGCAATTGGACAGGTAACGCCTCCATATGGCGTATGTCTTATGCTGGGCTCAAAAATCGCAGATATGCCAATGCAGAGGGCATTCAAAGCAATTATTCCATATATTGCTATTTCTTTAGCTGTTGTTATCCTGCTGGCGTTTTTCCCGCAGATTGGGAATGTTTTTGGATAGGATGGCGTGATAGGATACGTTTAATGTTTCAGAAAGTGTAAGAGGGGAATGCAATGAAACAAAAAATAGCAGTTGTTTCCTTGGGGGACTGCAGGCAGTCTTTTTATGATACAAGAAAACATATAGCCGAAGAAGAAACAAAAAAACTGGTGGATTCTTTATGTGGATACTACGATGTATTTGCACCGGAGGTGGTATTTACTATTGATGATGCATTAAAGACAGCAGATGAAATCCGCAGGCAGCTGATTGTACAGGTAGTTATCCATATTCCCATCTGGGTGACCCCGAATCTGGCTTTAAGGATTGCTGGCAGCACGCCTTACCCGGTTGTGCTGTTTGGCAATACCCGGAAGGATAGTTCCAGTACAGTAGCCCTTTTAGCTACATCAGGTATGCTTGGACAAAGCGGGAAAAACTGTAAAAGGATTATCGGAGATATACGGAATCCGGAAATACTGCAGAAAGTCAGGGATGTGTTAGATGCAGTCAATGTGGTTGAAGGGCTTAGGCGCAGTAGTTTTGGGATGGCAGGCGGTCGGAGTATTGGAATAGGAACAACGGTTGCGGACCCTTCCCAATGGCAACGGATATTTGGTGTGGAATTTGACCATTGCGACCAGTATGAAATCGTATACAGGGCAAAAGAACTGGACGAGGTCCGTGTAAAGAGGCATATGGACTGGGTGAAAGAACATTTTACAATCCAGTACGGAGGTCTGTTTACGGAAGATAAGTTAGAACTGCAGATCAGAAGTTATCTGGCGTTAAAAGATATTGCAGTGGAGCGCTGTTACAATTTCATGGGAGTCAAGTGTCAGCCTGATATGAGTGATCATTTTGTG
>Ga0334884_1003250_pt1 | contig 18752 bp, 22 predicted proteins | sample GraSluR1_MG_7_FD_207215 | JGI IMG/M metagenome (GOLD analysis project Ga0334884, IMG submission 207215) | Sludge microbial communities from methane-producing bioreactor in Wageningen University, Netherlands - Granular Sludge_12_05 R1 | ecosystem: Engineered > Bioreactor > Anaerobic >...
GTAGATACCGTCTGAAAAGTCAAGGGCAAATCTCACACAATCCATAATTTGGGTCAAAAGGTTTACCGCTTTTCAATACACCATATACGATATGCAACATCTTCCTCATCGCAGCGCCTATCGCAACTTTGGGCGGTTTTCCCCTTGCTATCAATCGTTCACAAAAAGTGCTGATCACTGGGTTACATCGTTTCGCAACTATCGCTGGCATATAAAGTGATTTTCGCAAGTTCACATTGCCTGTCTTTGACATCAAGGATCTCCGCTTGACCGATGTCCCAGAACAATATTGCCGCGGGGTCACTCCTGCATATGCGGCTAACTGTGCTGCATTTTCAAATGTGGTGATTTCTTTTATCTCTGCTATCAACCGGACCGCTGTCTGAAATCCTATCCCAGGTATGCTCTGCAAAAGTTCATATTGCTTTTTCATCTCTGCATGTTGCTCTATCAATTCTTCAATAGCTTTCTCAAGCTCTTTGATCTGGCCTTTTATGTATTCAATATGCCCATTGATCTGTTCAAGCACATATTCACTAGCAATCCCCGCGTGTAATCGGTTCTTTTCTTGCTGCAGCATCCCTTTTAGCGCATCCAAGTGGCGCGTTTGCGCCTGTAATTGCTCATATTCCCTCTTTGGTGGTTCCCATAACCCTGGTCTTTGCGTCAAACAGAAATCTGCAATCAACATCGCATCTAAACGATCCGTTTTATTCCTGTACATCCGTGTCTGACGATATGCTTTTATCCGCGCTGGGTTGACTACACTGACCTGGTGTTTCTGCTGGTGCAGATATCTTGCTAATGGATATCCATACTGGCCTGTCGCTTCCATACATGCGTGTACCTTCTCATCTGTGTGTGTTTCTAGCCACTTCTGTAGTTCTGCATATCCCTGTTGGTCATTGCTAAATATTTGCAGGTGTTTGCTGCCATTCAGTATGGCAACATCGATTGTATCTTTTGAGATGTCTATACCTAAAATTGCGTTTGACATTTGCTCCTCCTTTGGTATAAATTGAATGCACGGGCAATATCATCTCCCGGTCAACCTTGTGAATGCAAGCTCATCCTATCCGGAGGCTTCAGATACCGTTCGACCTGTTAGATGATGTTTGGGTAAGGGGATTTGATCTACGTAACAGAGTCTATGCTCTAAGGTTGGGTACAAATTCACCCTTACCCTGCCCGACCAGCTTGGCTATTATATTGCTTATGCTGGTTCTCTCTAAGATACAAGGTTGGGTTGCGCTCTTCAACCCAACAATCAGGTGGCCAATCTGCAAAATTTTCTTGTCCTATCCCCGCCTCGAACCAATAAATCACTCCCGCAATATCTTCTCCATCTTTTTCCCCCTTGCCAGCTCATCGACCAGCTTATCCAACCAGCGGATCTTCTGCATCAGCGGGTCTTCGACTTCTTCCACCCGCACGCCGCACACCACGCCTGTGATAAGTCCTGTGTTCGCGTGCATCGCCGGCGCCTGCGCGAAGAAGGTCTCAAAGTCCACCCCCGCCGCGATTTGCGCTTCCAGACCCGCCTGCGTATAACCGGTAAGCCAGCAGATGATCTGGTCCACCTCCGCCTTTGTGCGCTCCTTGTGCTCCGCTTTTTGCACATACAGCGGATACACATCCGCGAATTTCATGCTGAATATTTTATGTCCGGGCACAATTCCTCCTTCATTATCATGAACATGCGTGCATGATTGTGTGATCTGGCGCTATATCGTATCCTTAGTGTATTCCCAGAACCAGAAAAAATATCCGCTCGTTCCGGCGAACTGCCTGGATCCAGTAAACACTATTATCATTTCTCTGTAATTTCTGTTTTATTTGAGTTTTGTTAAAAGCCACTCTATTCCATGCTGAATCCGCTGCTTCCAGCCTGGAATATTCAAAGACCCTTGATCACGGAATAATTGTCCTTCGGTGGTGAGGTAAACAGAAGCAGGCTGAGTGTAGATATAGATAGAAGACATAATATCTGATAACGAACCAGCGATGTTTAAAGCCGCGCAGAAGACCAATGTATTAATAAAACCAGAGGGAACGATCAATAAAAGAAATGGAATGAGCAATGTAATCAAATATACCGGAGCCAGGCTGATTTTGAGGAATGCGTTGCGGGATAAATACCAGGATGGCATACTAACCGATATACCAGCGATGCCTTCAATTGAAACAATAATGGACGGACGTTCTCTGGTATGCAGCCAAAGTAACACAACATGGATACATTCATGCAAAATCAATACCATAGCAACGGGCAATAGCACGCGGAATATGGTGAGTATGCGTGCTGCGCTCAATTGAAACTGCAAACGTTCAACCATCTGATAATCAGGGCGCATAACACCTGCCAGGTAATTGAAAAATATAAACGAGGCCCAGAATACAAGACCGCCAAGCACAATCACTACCCAGGCAACCTTTTTATACTTTGTCTCGTCAAAGTGGCGGTAGAGAGAATAGGACGGGGGTAATACTTTCGTCGCAGCTTTCATTTTATAACATCATCCGTTTCTGAAGATCGTCAGGGGCTGCCTCTGCCCGGAGCAGGAAGATCCCTATGCCAGATAAACACTTCGTATTTCCACACAATCCCGCACGTACGGCACTTTCTTCCCAGGGTTGCCCCAATTGAGACTGAATCATGCCTGTTAGTGTTCTGCTAACTCCAACAGCAATTCATCAATTTCCTTGCCACGGGCGTTCGCAAACCCTTTGGACTCGCTGATGATTGTAAAGCCGCATTTCTCCAAAACGCGGCGTGAGCCAAGATTATCTTTCGCGACGCGCGCGTATATGGGGCGGGTCTGGTTGTGATGCGCGAGAAACTCTTTCAACGCCCAGCTTGCGATCCCCTTTCCCCAATACGCCCTTCCAATCCAATAACTCACTTCGGGCTTCCCTTCCTCTTCATAACTGAGGACACTTCCCGCGATTTCTTTGTTATAGGTGATAGTCTGTATGATTACCGTGTCATCCGCCAGGATCTTTTGCCAATGCGCCATAAAAGCTTCCTGATCGTCCGGGTTCTTAGCTGTGAATGCGGCCATGGTGTTGGCCTCCTGATCCTTCTGATGCTCAAAAAAGATTGCCAGGTCGTCGCTTGCGACATCACGTAATAGAAAGTCATTATTCATGTTCTCAATTCCTCCACGCTCTTTCAATTATAAGATATCCGGGCGCTTCCGCATCCTTGATGATGGCTGACAATTCGTTCTTTCCGGCCCATAGGCTAACCCCGGTCCCTCGTGGCATCAGGAGAACATCGAAAACAGGGATGCGCTCAAAGATGCCACGTAATAACCAGCGTTATGCCTCATGGTGTTAGATCGTCGGTTTTGTATGACAGGAGTAAATAAAACCTAAACGATTCTATTATATTCTGGATATACAGGTAACCGCGCCCTGGGCTTGATCACAAAATAAATACTACCCGTTGATCATTTGTTGGAGTATTTTGATAAGCAATACAATCCCGCAAATCGCCAGTGGTATTGATGAATAAAAACCAACACCCATTCCCCGTGTATTCTTATCCTTAAGAAAACCTACACCGTGGACGATTGCTTGAAAAACGCCAATAATGGCCGATGAAAACAATCCGAGATAATATCCGATTGGTTCCTGTAAAAATAAAAATATAAAGGTTGCGAGGTTAATCGTTGTGATCAAACTGGCTGCTTTTAAATACTTTTGCCTTGTCATTTGAATAAAACCAATTTGCAAGTCAAATGCTCCATGTGCAATTTCTTCAAATGTGTGAAGCAGCACCAGCCAAATGAACAATATATATATCAATATTAGTGTTTGATAATCAGACATTAAGTTTTCCTTTCAAGGCGCATTGCATCACACATCCTTGGCACAACCCAACGGCGAGTGAAAACGGCAAGGGCAGAATTTTGCAGTGAAAACCTGAAGCGAAGGAAATGGCTGAATATGCTGCAAAACCCAATATATACAGTGTAATGATGCTACAAGATTCGAATAATGCCTCTGACCTTTTAAAAGGTGTTCGTAATATCTACAATCCACATATTTCTGCATCACCGGCCGGAACTTATACCCATTCACCAGCATGCCCCGCATATTACCACTTTCACTGGAATCTATGTCACCGCATCCATCTAACCTGGGTCAATCAACAGTTAAGAACTTAATGGTAATAATAATCGGTTTAAGGTGTCACTCAACCATCTAACATAATATTCTTTGTTCCATCCTCGATCTCTGAGCAACAAGATAAAAACCTCAGGGCTTGTAATAACCCAAATGATTTCTGTTGCCTGCTCCGCATCTAAACCATCACGTAAAGAACCGAGAGCGATCAAATGTTGTGTAATCGCCCCTAAATTTTTCATTCTTTGATCGAGTATTTTCTTCAACACATCAGCAATTTCTGGCTCTGCCTTTGCCGCAAAACGGGTGATTTCAATAATTGGGGCAACGCGTTCCAATATTGTCGCTATATCTTCAGCAAACAGGCTTAATAGGCGTTTAGGATCGTTATCATGAAGAACGGCTTGGGGACCAGATCGTTGCAGCAACGGGATCGGGAGATTATCCCCACCCACCGAAACATCAATCAGGTTTGCCAGAATATTTCGTTTATTTCCAAATACAGAATAGATAGTTTCCGATGAAACGCCCGCTTCTTGAGCGATGGAATCAATGGTTGTACCGGAATAGCCTTGCAAGGAAAATAATCGATTTGCAGCCTTGATGACCTGCGTACGCGTTTCCTTTGCTTGGGCCTGGCGTCTGGTTGAGTTATATCGGCGTTTAGATGTGGACGATCGATTCACTATACTCCTCTTGACAAATGAATATATTTGTTATATTATATATGTATTGAATACAGTATTACTATATTTATTAAAACTGTTATCTGTATCAAGTATACATGAAACAAAAACAGTTCAATTTATAAAAGGAAAATCGAATGACAGCAGAACAAAATCAGATTACTTTCCGCCAGGTGATTACAGAAGCGTTCAATAAAGGAAATTACGATGTGCTGTATGATCACTTTCATCCAAATTATATTGAGCACCAATTTGGGCTTCATCCAACCATCGAAGGTCTTACCGGAGATATCCAATTTCTACGAACCGCTTTCCCGGATTTTTCATTAACGATTGAGGATATGGTTGCAGATGGGGATAAGGTGTGGGGGCATATGATTGCGCGTGGAACCAATTTAGGTGGTTTTATGGGACCGCCAAATGGAAGATCTTTTGTTGCCACAATATTTGATTTGTGCGGATTCGAAGATGGAAAGATTATCGAACACTGGGGATCGCCCGATCGTTTCGCAATTTTAGTCCAATTGGGTTTGCTACCGGCGTAATAACACTAATGAATGAAATTAAATGCATCGCTTAATGGTGGAAGGTCTGAGGATAGAGAATTACGCTTCGTGAATCCTCTATCTTCAGACTTTTGGTTAGCACCCCGGAGTTTGAAACGCCTCAAAAAGGAGCCAAAATTATGAAAACTATTTCTAAAATCTCCCTGCAAATTACCATATTGGCAGGTCTGTATTTATTGATAACAGGAAACCTATTATCAATCAACCTATTTCTCGTGATACAGGTGCTAGCCATAGCTATAATGCCTTGGGCCCGACGCAGCTTTCAACCAGGGCAATTTAACATCCACGCGGAACCAAAAGAAGGCCGAATAATATCTTCAGGACCTTATAGATTTATTCGCCATCCGATGTATGCTTCAGCCCTTGTAATTATCTGGTCAGGCGTTTTAGGCCATTTTTCTTATTTAAACTTTGTAATAGGTGTCATTGTTGCGGTTGTGATCTCCATCCGAATCATGATCGAGGAGCAGTACCTTTGCGCACATTATCCTGAATATTTAGATTTCGCGCGTAAAACCAAGATGATCATTCCATTTATCTTCTAGAGTGGTCCCTTCTCCCAGACCGTCGTCATCTTTTGCGCATGCACGCCGCCCAACAGCATGCGTTAGCGGCGCCAAGGTGGGCATGGACTCGCCTTGAGAGCTAGTCTGATTTCAATTAAGCAAATTACCCGAAATCATTCAATACAAAGAGCGCCTTTCAAAGACTGGACAGAAGCTCTATTTCCAAAAGGATTTCAGACTTTACTTCGCAACGGGCATCACCGGTCGGATCTTATGCCCATACACCAGCATGCCCTGCTTACTTCCATCCTTGATCCGGTGCGTCACCATCTCCACCGCCATCCCGATCGCACTTCCTGCTCGCCCAGATCGATCAGCTGCGCCGTCAACGATCATGACTTCATCTCCCCTGCCGGATCACCCCGCCCCCTGACGAAAAGTGGGTTGGGTTGCGATCTTCAACCCAATACATCAAATTATGTCGTTGCGAGACCTGCGAAGCAGGTCGAAGCAATCTCCCTCCTCCAGTCACAAAAACCCCATCATTGTCAACTCCCCACGAATTTGTCTGTACTCTTCAGCCTGCTTTACGATTTCTTATGAAAACCAGCAATTACCGCACGCTTGCCGTCATCGCCCGGCCAGCTCGAAATCAAGCGCGGATGATCCGCACAAAAAAAACCTAAGCCGTCTCCATTCGCTTGATGATCCTCCAGGCTATCAATGTCAGCCAGCGCGACGGCTCCTTTTTCTGGCCAAACTCCCAATCATTCCATGCGGTCCAGACTGACGTGAGCGTGAACCGCCCCTGCTGGTCGGCCTTCTCTTTGAGTGTTTCAACCATATCCAATAAGCGGGCATCCTCCTCCAGCCATGAGAACCGGGAAAGGACATCCAGTACGTGCATCAGGTCGTACCAGATAAAAGGCACCTTGAGTTTGCGAAAATCAGTGCCCATAAAGAACATATACGGATGTCGTGTCGTGCTCTCACTCCACAGGGAAAGAAGTGTTTCTGCCCCGATGCGGCTGGTCTCGCTATCCCGCAGCGCATCAACCTCTGACATCACTTTTAGCATGGCCAGATTCGCGAATGGGCAGGGGTCCTCTTTGCGCCCCGGGCCGCGAAATTTTCCTAATTCCTTTGAGACAACACACGGCCAGCCATTATCGCGGCCCAGGCCTGTAAGATATTTGATAGCCGCCTGCACCATTGGCTCGTTTCCCATCCCAAACTTCACTAGTGCGTAAACGATCAGCGGCGCATCGCACAAAGCCCATGCCCATTGATCCTGGCCCGTTCCCCCATAACGCGCGGAAACTTTCATCGGGAGTTGGAAAGGCCCTTCATCGGATTGGTGTTCCAAAATGCGCGCGACGATCGCGTCCACGCCCGGATCATCCGCGGTGAGGCCAAGGTCAGCGATGAATGTCAATCGATGGAATGGCTGGCCTGCGCTCTTGTGGCTTGCGATCACCGTGCCCGGCCATCCTGAAAGTCCATTTACCAGGTCTTGCAACAGGGGGTTGGTCAGCATGGATTTCCGCGCGGACCTGACCAGAGGATCGCTTTCCTGTTGATCGAGCAGGTCTACCCTTGTCCGATACGCGATCCAGGGTTCACCTTCAAGCAGCCATTCTACCGGAACTTGCATCGTCATTTTCCCTTCCTGAATAAAATGATATCTTCTCGTCGATCAACACGCGCGTTGACTGCCAGGGTTGGCTATTTCAAAACGCTTTCAATGTCCCTGCTGCGGTGGTATGTGCTGTGCCCGTCCAGGTCGTTCGGCCACTCCGCGCTGTGCTCCCGCCCGCTGAACCATGCCTCCGGCATCTTATCCAGCATCCGCAGCGTTTCCGCCTGCACCTGCCGGTGCCAGGCCAGCACCTCCTGGGCGCTTCTGTCCCGCCAGCGTTCATACACCACCCGGTTCCCGTCCGTCCAGTTCAGCCCCTTCTCCTCTTCCGGCACGGGCAGCCGCCGCGCCTTGCGGATCACATCCGCCTTCCAGTGCGTGATGTGCGCCACCACGTCCTTCACCGTCCAGGCGTCCTTCGTCTCCGGCCGCGGCACCAGCGTCTCCCATTCGGCATCCGTCAGGTGCGCTACCAGCGCGTCCAGCCGCTCAAATTCCTCGGTCACACGTTGTATCACTTCTTCACGGTTATGTCGCATCTCATTTCCTTCACCTTATTTTATCGCTGCTCGAACTTAGAAAATTCAAATTCTGGCTGAGAAATTCAGAACTTTGTGAAATAAAACGCTCTCATATTCAAAAGATCGCTTTTTATTTTTCAAATAGATTTTTTTATCCCATCACCGGCTTACACTTATACCCATACACGAGCATCCCCTGTCCGAGAAGTGGGTTGGGTTGCGCTTTTCAACCCAATACATCAAATTATGTCGTTGCGAGACCTGCGAAGCAGGTCGAAGCAATCTCCCTCCTCCAGTCACAAAAACCCCATCGTTGTCAACTCCCCATGAATTTGTCTGTTCTCTTCAGCCTGCTTTACGATTTCTTATGAAAACCAGCAATTACCGCGCGCTTGCCGTCATCAACTCGGCCAGCTCAAAATCAAGCGCCGTGATCCCACCTGCCTCATGCGTGGTCAGGTCGATCTCAACCCGGTTGTACACATTCTTCCATTCCGGATGATGATCCATTTTCTCGGTGTGCAGGGCGGCGGCGGTCATAAATGCAAAAGCCGCGACGAAATCAGTAAATTTTATCGAAATGTGCAGCTTGCGGTCTTTCAGTTCCCACGCCTGGCCTGAAATAGTCCCCAATTGCGCCAGGCGGGTTTCAATTTCTAGTTCTGATAGTCGATTTTTCATTTTTTACCCTTTCTCAACGATCATCGTCTCAATCTGATTATATCCATCCGGGTCTAAATATGCGGTTTGGTAAGAACAGGAACACTCTACTCGCTTTCCATCCGTCCAGTTCAACCCCTTATTTTCCGGCACAGGCAACCGCCTCGCCCTTCATTTCTCCCCCTACAAGATACTATTCCACAATAAAAAGAAGTCGCCCTCAAAATTGAGGGCGATCCAAAATATCTTTCCGTTTTACCCCATCACCGGCCGGAACTTATACCCATACACCAGCATGCCCTGCTTGCCCCCCATCCTTGATCCGGCGCGTCACCATCTCCACCGGCATCCCGATCGCCACTTCCTGCTCGCACAGATCAGTCAGCTGGGTATGTGTCGCGATCCATTACTTCGTGTGTAAAATTGGATAACAACACCAGACCGGATGATGTGATCCGGAATGCGATAAACATGTATAATATTAACTGTATTTATTTAAAATAACAGTTAATTTTATACAAACATGGAAAAGGCATTTAAAATTTTTACTGACAATAATGGCATCCTCAAAACCAGCCAGGCAATTGCGCTGGGTATTGCCCCTCGCACATTGTATGCAATGCGGGACGCAGGTCTTATTCGGCGGATCAGCCGGGGCTTATACCAGCTTGCTGATCAGGAACCGTTCAGAAATCCAGACCTGGTGAATGTTGCGCTACGGATTCCCAGGGCAGTGGTTTGCTTGATCTCAGCCTTGAATGTTTACGGCCTGACGAGCCACATCCCCCACAAGGTGTATATAGCGCTTCCACAGGCTGCGGAAAAGCCAAGGATAGACTTTCCGCCTCTCGATATTATCTGGCTCTCTGAGAAAAGTTATAACGCCGGGATCATTGCGCAGCAGGTGGATAGCGTACCGATTAATATCTATTCGCGAGAAAAAACCATCGCAGATTGTTTTAAGTTTCGTAAGAAAATTGGTATTGATACTGCATTGGAAGCGCTGAAAGAGTATATAAAATCACCTGACCGGCAGGTCGATCAATTGCTTCATTACGCGCGCATCAACAGGGTTGAAAACCTTATTTCCCGTTATCTCGAGGCATTACTATGACTTCCATCTACAGCGCTGAATCCATCCACCAAAGAATACTTAATATAGCAGTTGCTGAGCACAGGCCATTTAATGAGCTGCTCCAGTATTATGCCATTGAGAGGTTTCTCTATCGATTTGGTCGATCTGCACACAGTCAAAATTTCATACTGAAAGGCGCGCTGGTTTTCCTTGCGTGGAAAGCGCCTTTTTCCCGCCCCACGCGTGACATGGATTTCTTAGGTTTTACAAACAATTCAGTCGATCATATAGTGCAGGTTGTGCATGAAGTGTGTATGCAGCCTGTCGAGTCAGACGGAATAGTTTTTGATCCCGAAAGCGTTCAAGGGGAAATGATCAATGAAAGGGCTGATTATCAGGGTGTTCGCGTAAAATTTTTAGGTTATCTTGGTAAAGCGCACGTCCACATGCGGTTAGATGTTGGATTTGCTGATCTAGTCACGCCATCACCCATTGAGGTTGAACTGCCGACAATTTTCAAAAACATGAACAAACCATGCCTTCGCGCTTATCCGCCGGAAACAGTCATTGCAGAGAAATTACAGTCAATGATAGCCTTGGGTTTGATCAACAGCCGTATGAAGGACTTTTATGATATTTGGTTTATGGCACAAACAATGGAATTTGACTTTCATTTGCTTAAGCAAGCAGTCTTTACAACGTTCAATCATAGGAAAACCGTTGTCTCAACGGATCTGCCTTCGGCTCTGACCACTGAATTCGCAAAGCAAAAACAGGCAATGTGGTCGGCTTTCCTGAGCAAGAATAGGATAGAAGATGCGCCTGATACTCTGGTCAATGTTATTGGTGTGTTAAAAAAATTCCTGGAACCCGTAATTTATCAGTCCGAAGATGCGTACTCTCATTGGTCAAACACAGGTGGTTGGGAATAGGAACGGGCTTCGAGTCATCTGAAAAATTTCTCAATGAGGATATCTCCGACAAGAATATCCATACAAATGAACCCCATTAATAAGAACCCTGACTATGTCAGGGCTGAATTTACAGCGCACCAACCTTACCCCATCACCGGCCGGAACTTATACCCATACACCAGCATGCCCTGCTTGCCCCCATCTTCCTTGATCCTGCGCGTCACCATCTCCACCGGCATTCCGATCGCCACTTCCTTCTCGCCCAGGTCGGTCAGCTGCGCGGTCACGGTCGGGCCTTCATCCAGCTTCACCAGCGCGATCGTGTAAGGTAAGCTCTCCTCAAACCCGGATGGTGCCGAGTGCATCACCGTGTACGAGTACACTGATCCGCGCCCGCTGAAACGGTATGGTTCCTTCGCTTCGCCGCCGCACTCCGGACAAACATCGCGCGGTGGGAAGATCTTCGCGCTGCAGTGCGGGCATTCTTCGCCAACTAAGCTGTAACGCTGCTTTTGTATACGCCAATGACGTGGTATTTCCATATCTTTACCTCTTGTGTGAGCTTATTGTAGGGGAGTCCCGCTATCAGAACCTATCAATTTTGATTGCGTGTAGCTTAACGATTAATCAACCCGCGAGAGGATGTGCGTGATCACATTCGCCGCCGGCCCACCCATCGCCTGGATCATGGCGTTCTGCGCGCCTGCCACCTGGTTCTCCCCCGCCTCGCCGCGCAGCTGCAGCGTCGCTTCCACCGCCTGGTACACCCCCGCCGCCCCGATCGCGAATCCGCGCGCCTTGTTGCCGCCCATTGTCACCAGCGCCATATCCCTGTTCTCCGCCAGCCAGCGCCAGCCCGTCCCGCGTGCCGCCAGTCCGGTCGCTTCCACGCTCAGCGCGCCAAAGATGGAAAACGCGTCCCACACTTCGTAAATATCCATCGCCTGCAGCGGCATATCCGCCAGCGTCAGCGCTTTCTGGGTCGATGCCGTCACCGCGCTGAATGCCAGCGCGTCCGGGCGGTCATGCAGCGCCAGCGTGTCCACCGCCCCGGCTGAAGCGCGCACTTCCACCAGCGCTTTTCCGCCCGCGCGCGCGATCGCCTCATCCGATGTCAGCAGCACGGCCGCCGCCCCGTCCGCGTACGGTGCCGCGTCAAATATATTCAGCGGATCACTCACCATTCCTGCACTGCGGTAGGCATCCTCCGTGATCGCCCGCCGATACATGGCATACGGGTTATGCGCGGCGTTTTCATGCGCCAATAGCGGCAGCGCCGCCAGCCCGTCCGCCGGCACCTCATACTGCGCCATATAGCGCGCCATCAGCAGCCCGGCCAGCGTGGCCGGTGTCATCCCTTCCATCGCTTCAAAGTCATAATCGGTGCATTGCGCGATCAGGCTCTCGATCCTGCTCCCGACCACATCTGTCACCTTCTCCACCCCCACCGCCAGCGCCGTGCGCGCGTAGCCCGAGCGCACCGCCAGGTAGGCCATCCGCAGCGCTGCCGCGCCGGATGCCTCACCCGCCTCTGCCGTGAATGTCTCCACCCCCGTCAGCCCGGTGGTTGTGGTGATCACCGCCCCCAGGTTGGCTTGTTTGGATGCGGCCGCTGCCAGCAGGTTGCCGGCATACAGCGCGTCCACCGCCGGGCTGCCCGCTTCACGCAGCGCGGCCAGCGCCGCCTCAGCCGAGAGGTTCGCCAGCGAGCGTTCCCACAGCTCTCCCACCGCTGTCTGCCCGATGCCTGCGATATAGACCTTGTTCATCAGCGCCCCTTACTCCATCCGCAAAATGCCGCGGTAGCGTGTGTAGGTGGCATAATCGATCTCCATCCGCCGCGCGATGTAATCCTGTGTGGATGGCGCGGCCTGGCGCCGTTCATCAATCCGGTCCGTCACCACCATGTCCAGCGCGTCCGATCCCGCCCCCGATCCGTACGACACCATCAATATGCGCTCCCCCGGTCGGGCGATATCCAGTATCGCCGTCAGCCCCACCGGGGATGCCCCGGCGTAGGTGTTGCCGATCACGCCCGCCAGCAGTCCGGCCGTGACCTGTTCTTCCGTGAAGCCCAGTTTCTTCGCCGCGGTCTTCGGGAATTTGACGTTCGGCTGGTGGAACACCGCGTAGCTGTAATCCGCTGCCCGTGTGCCGCTCTCTTCCATCATCGTCTTCGCCGCCTGGATCACATGCTTAAAATACGCCGGCTCGCCGGTGAAACGCTGCCCATGATCCGGGTAATGCTGGTAGGCGCGCCGCCAGAAATCCGGTGTGTCGCTCACGAACGAATACGCCGCCACGATCTCAGCCACTGCTTCCTCGGCCGGCCCGATCACAAATGCCGCGCCGCCTGCCGCTGCAGTATATTCCAGCGCGTCGCTCGGCCTGGCCTGGGCCGTGTCCACCCCCAGCGCCAGCGCGTAGTCGCCCATACCCGAGCCCGTCAGCGCCATCGCCATCACCATCGCTTCCGTGCCCGCCTTGCACGCAAATTCCAGGTCTGCCGCCTGGATATGCGCCGGCGCACCCACTGCCTCGGCGATGATGGTCGAGCTCGGTTTCACCGCGTACGGGTGCGATTCCGACCCCGTCCACACCGCCCGCAGTTTGCCCGGGTCGATCCCCGCCCGCGCGATGGCGTTGCGCGCCGCTTCGATCCCGATCGTGACCGTGTCTTCATCCAGGCCCGCCACCGCCTTTTCCTTCACCGGCAGGCCCCGCGCCGCACGCCCCCACACCCGCGCGATCTCTGCCGCCGGCAGCCGGTACATCGGCACATACGCCCCATAGCCGACAATACCCACCCTGCGCTGCGGTTTCATTAATAATGATTGCTTTTTCTTCTCTGCCATGCCTTACCTCGTCCGCCATTCTTCCAGGATCTCGATCGCGCGTTCCACGCGGATGTGCTGCTCCTTCACCATCTGCTCCGCGATCGGCGCCACCCATTCTTCCGGTGCGCCGGCTGCGATCGCCACCTGCCTCGCGTGCAGCGCCATGTGCCCGCGCTGGATGCCTTCCGTGGCCAGCGCCCGCACCGCGCCCAGGTTCTGTGCCAGTCCGACCGATACGATCACCTGCGCCAGTTCCGTCGCCGTCTTCACCCCCATCAGTTTCACCGCGGCAGCCGCGCCCGGATGCACTTTCGTCGCGCCCCCCACCAGCCCCACCGCCATCGGCATCTCCAGCTCACCCACCAGTTCCCCCTGCGTTCCTTGCGACCATCGGCTCAGGCTGCTGTAACGCCCGCTTCTGGCGGCGTAGGCATGCGCCCCCGCTTCCACCGCGCGCCAGTCATTGCCGGTCGCCAATACCACCGCGTCCACCCCGTTCATAATGCCTTTGTTGTGCGTCGCCGCCCGGTATGGGTCCGCCTCCGCGAACGCCCATGCTTCGATGATGCGCTCGCGCACCTCCTCCCCGCTGAAATCGTTGAATGCCAGCGCGCTGGCCGGGATCGCGCAGCGCGCTTTCACCAGACGCCTGTCCGCCAGGTTGCTCAAAATGCGCAGCAGCGCCCGCCCGCCCGCGATGCGTTCCACCGCCGGCGTCATCTGCTCCAGCGCGGTGTTGATCGCGTTCGCGCCCATCGCGTCACGCACGTCCATCACCAGGTGCAGCACCAGGAACGGCCCGATCGCTGATTCCATCATCTTGCGCACCACCATCTTGCGCGGGCCGCCCCCCAGCTTCACCAGCAGCGGGTCTGCCTTTGCGGCCAGCGCCAGCAGTTCTTCCGCCGCGCTTTCCAGCCGTTCCGCGGCCGCGTCGATGTCATCAATATCCAGGATCTGCATCTGCCCGATCATCTCTGGCGCGCTCGCGCTGGCTGTGAACCCACCGCCTGCGCGCGCCAGTTTGGCCATGAACGATGCCGCCGCCACCACCGATGGCTCTTCCACCGCCATCGGCACCAGCACCTCTTTACCGTTCACCAGGAAATGCTGCGCGATCCCGAGCGGCAGCGCGAACGTGCCCACCACATTCTCGATCATGTGGTCAGCCTGTGCCGGCATCAGCCCGGCCGTGCCGGATAGCGCGCCCGCTTCCTCTGCGCTCAATCCGCCGGAATCTTGCACTGCCTGCAGGCGTTCCTGCAGCGTTAATTGGTAGAATTTCTGCTCTTTTTCAGTCATTTTTCTCCCCTCATCATACCCGCTTCACTCTCGCAAAAACTATCAGGTCAGATCTGCGCGCTGCCGTCCACATTCAGCAGCATCACCTCGGTATCACACGCCGCTTCCACCCGCGCCTTCCACGCCGCCACGTTCTGCGCGATCACTGCAAAGGTGTCATAGTGCATCGGCAGCACCGTCTTCGGCCGCAGGAATTCCACCGCCTTCAGCGCGTCATCCGGCCCCATCGTGAAGTTATCCCCGATCGGCAGCACCGCCAGGTCCAACCCCTCATCCCCGATCAGGCGCATATCCCCGAACAGGCCCGTGTCACCCGCGAAATACAGCGTCTTACCTTCCTTCAGTTTCAGCAGGAACCCGCCCGGGTTGCCGCCATAGCTCCCGTCCGGCAGCGAGGAACCGTGCAGCGCCTGCGTCAGCTTAACGTATCCGAACGGGAAGTGGTACCCGCCCCCGATATGCATCGCGTGCGTCTCCACCCCCTGCTTGCTCAGCCAGCGCGCGATCTCGGCGTTGCTCACCGCCACCGCTCCCGTGCGCTGCGCGATCGCCACCGTGTCGCCGATGTGGTCGCCGTGCCCGTGCGTGACCAGGATGTAATCCGCTTCCACATCCTCCGCGCTGGTCCTGGCCGAAGGGTTGCCGGTCAGGAACGGGTCGATCAGGATGCGCGTGCCCTCTGTTTCAAGCTGAAAGGATGCGTGTCCGTAATAGGTCAGTTTTGCCATCTCAACACCTCAATTCTTGTGGTTTAGGCTCTTTGTGTATTTTTAATTCTACAACATGCTTTTTTGCCTGTACATCAATAGAGTAAAATACCCTAAACACATATATTTCAGGAGCAATCATGCATGATCCACGCACCGAAAAAGTAGCCGACCTGATGGTCCATTACAGTCTGGGCGTCCAGCCCGGCCAGCGCGTCATGATCCAGGGCGCCCTCGGCGGCGAGCCGCTCATGGCCGAGATCAGCAGGAAGGTCATCCAGGCCGGCGCCTTCCCCCTGGTCATACCCTATTACAGCGAATACTTCGAGAACATCTACCGCTACGCCAAACCCGAGGATTTCGAAGCGCTCCTGCAGCCCTTCATGGATATGGTCCGCAGCTTCGATCACCGCGTCTTTATCTATGGCGAGAACAACACCAAATTCGCGTCGCAATTCGACCCGGCCATCACCAGCAAATACTCCGCGGCGGCCTCCAAGATCACCGACATCATGCTCAAGCGCGAGGCCAAAGGCGAAATGAAGTGGGTACTCTCACTCTTCCCCACCAATGCCTACGCCCAGGACGCCGGCATGTCTCTGCGCGACTACGAGGATTTCGTCTACAACGCCATCCTGCCCGACCCCGATGATCCGGTCGCCTACTGGAACAAGGTCAAAGCCCGCCAGGATAGGATCATCGCCTGGCTCAAGGGTAAACAGCAGGTGCGTGTTACCGCGCCCGGCACCAATCTCACCCTCAGCATCGCCGGCCGCCCCTTTATCAACTGCGCCTGCTCCGTGAACGTCCCTGATGGCGAAGTCTTCACCTCTCCGGTCGAGAACAGCGCTAACGGCCACGTACACTTCACCTATCCCACCCTCTACCAGGGTTTTGAGGTCACCAATGTGCGCCTGGAGTTCAAAGACGGCAAGGTCGTCAGCGCCAGCGCAGATAAGAACCAGGACTTCCTGCTCAGCAAACTCGATACCGACCCCGGCGCGCGCTTCCTGGGTGAGTTCGCCATCGGCACCAACGAGGGCATCGACCGCTTCACCGGCAACATCCTCTTTGATGAAAAGATCGGCGGCTCCTTCCATCTCGCTGTCGGCCACGGTTATCCCGAAGCCAAAACCCAGAACGACTCCGCCATCCACTGGGATATGATCTGCGACCTGCGCAACGGCGGTCAGATCACCGTCGATGATGAGCTCTTTTATAAAAATGGCGAGTTCGTGATCGATTTCTAAAGCGATAGCAAAAGGCGGAATGATGGAACTCAAACTCGCACTGGCTCAGATCAACACCAAACTCGGTGTCGTTGAAAGCAACCTCGAAAAACACCTCCAGCAGATCGAACAGGCCGCCAGCGGCGGCGCCCAGCTGGTCGTCTTTCCCGAGCTTTCCCTCACCGGCTATGCCCTCCAGGATCTGGCCCACACCGTCGCCCACCGCGCTGACCCCTCCGACCCGGTCTTCAACCAGCTTCTCGCAGCCAGCCAGGATATCGATGTCGTCGTCAGCTTCGTCGAGGAAGACCTGCGCAGCCGCTTCTTCATCTCCAGCGCCTATCTCTCCCAGGGCGCCGTCCTGCACGTCCACCGCAAGGTCTATCTGCCCACCTATGGCCTCTTTGATGAAGGACGCTTCTTCGCCTGGGGTGATACCACTGCCGCCTTCGACACCCGTTTCGGGCGCGTCGGCATGCTCATCTGTGAGGATTTCTGGCATGTCTCCCCGCCCTACCTGCTCTGGCTGGATGGCGCCGACATCTTCATCTTCATCTCCGCCTCCCCCGGGCGCGGGCTCTCCGCCGAACCCCAGCTTTCCACCGTGCACTGGGTCGAAAGCATCAACCGCGCCTACGCCAGTTCCTTCACTTCCTTCGTTGTGCATTGCAACCGCGTCGGTTATGAGGACGGGCTACACTTTTCGGGCGGATCGACCGTGTTCGACCCCGATGGCAATCTGGTCAGCCGCGCGCCATATGACCAGGAATCCCTCACCGCCTGCACCATCGACCTCAACCAGCTCCACCGCACCCGCGCGCGCCTGCCCCTGCTGCGTGATGAACGCACCGCCCTCACCCAGCGCGAACTGAACCGCATCCTCAGCCGCGATGGCAGCGCTTCCGGCAAATAGAAAAGGAGAATCGCATGAAAGACCTGGATATCAACACCAATTTGGCCGCTGAGATCATCAGCGGGTTTATCCACAGCGTCACCACCCGCGCCGGCTTTTCCAAAGCCGTCCTCGGCGTCTCCGGCGGCATCGATTCCGCCCTTTCCTGCTTCCTCGCCGCGCGCGCGCTTGGCGGAGAAAATGTACTCGCCATCCGCATGCCCTACAAGACCTCCAGCCCGGAAAGCTACGACCATGCCCAGCTCGTCATTGACGCCACCGGCGTGCAGGAATTGACCATCCCCATCACCGACATGGCCGATGGCCTCATCAGCCAATTCCCGGATATGTCGCGCTTGCGCCAGGGCAACATCATGGCCCGCTGCCGCATGATCGTCCTCTACGACCATTCGGTCGAGTTCGGCGGCCTCGTCACCGGCACCAGCAACAAGACCGAGATCCTGCTCGGCTATTCCACCCTCTTCGGCGACGCCGCCTGCGCCTACAACCCCATCGGCGATCTCTACAAGACCCAGGTGCGCCAGCTCTCGCGCGCGCTGGGAGTGCCCGATGTCATCGTGGATAAAGCCCCCACCGCTGACCTGTGGGCCGGCCAGACCGACGAAGGCGAGCTCGGTTTCACCTATGCTGATGTCGATAAGCTGCTCTATCTGCTGGTGGATGAACGCTACACCCCCGAAGAATGCGTCGCTGCCGGCTTCCCGCATGATTTTGTGAAGACCGTCGTGGACCGCATCCGCCGCTATCATTTCAAGCGCGTCATGCCCCCCATCGCCAAAGTCAGCAACCGCACCATCGGCTACGACTTCCTCTACCTGCGCGACTGGGGCACATAGAATATTTTTGTCATTGCGAACCCCTCGTAGAGGGGTGAAGCAATCTCCCTCTTCTCTATCAAATCATCCACGATCCCATGTTTGCAAGAGCAGCGAGAACCGTAGATACCGTCTGAAAAGTCAAGGGCAAATCTCACACAATCCATAATTTGGGTCAAAAGGTTTACCGCTTTTCAATACACCATATACGATATGCAACATCTTCCTCATCGCAGCGCCTATCGCAA